>JRHI01001341.1_pt1 | contig 21116 bp, 22 predicted proteins | sample 215371 | NCBI WGS metagenome assembly JRHI01 (sample SAMN02929681, study PRJNA255918) | sediment metagenome | biome: cave system; feature: Ice Cave; material: Sediment; isolation source: sediment from deep within a dark volcanic ice cave with no known source of... ...
GGCACCTCAATCGCTCAGGAGACGACCCGGGTCGGTGGATCCGGGCTTAATCATTGTTTCGCCACGCCAGCACTCGCGGATAACACGTTGGCAGTCGCCCCCAACTATGAAAAACCAAGTATCGCAAGAACACCAAGCCTGAATTGACACAGACGGAGGGCTCGGGGTAGCGTGGACACCGAGGCGTGGCGGCGCTCGAACGAGTGCTCGGTCGGGAAGGGGGATCGATGGCCACGTCGGCTGCCGCAGCCATGAAATGGACCTATGTGACCAGAACGCTGCCGCATGGCACGCCCATGACGGTCGGCGAATGGCGAAGGCCGCCGCGCTCCGGCGACCTCGTGGTCGGCCGCATCACCGAGATCGGGGTGCACGACCACGCCGAGAACCGGAACGGCCGGCGGATGCGGCTGCACGCCGGCGACCTGGTGGTCGGGGCGCTGGGCAACCGCTACGCCACCGACTTCTACGAGGGCTACGTGCTGGACAGCCCCCACGCCCACCTGCTCACCGCCGGCGGCCTGATCGGGGCGGTGGTGTCCAGCCACGACGTCCACGGGCAGCCCACCGGGTTGGAGATCGTCGGCGGGCTGGTCGGCGAGGCCGGCGAGCCGCTCTCCACCGATGACTTCGCCCAGTCGGCGCCGGCGACGCCGATGCGGCGGCCGCCGACGATCGCGGTGGTCGGCTCCGGGATGAACGCGGGTAAGACCACCACCGCCGCGGCGCTGATCCGCGGCTGGGTCCGTGCCGGCCTGCGTCCGGGCGCCGGCAAGGTGACCGGCTCGGGCAGCGGCAAGGACCGGTGGGAGTACGTCGACGCCGGCGCTGTCGCGGTCGCCGACTTCCTCGACTTCGGCATGCCCTCGACCTTCGGCTACCCGGGTGAGCGCCTGGCGACGACCCTGGTCGCGATCCGCGACAGCCTCGCCGTCGACGGCTGTGACGTCATCGTCCTCGAGGTGGCCGACGGCCTGCTCATGCCCGAGACCTCCCGGCTGCTGCACGCCCTCCCCGGCGAGGTCGACGGGGTGGTGCTGGCCACCGGCGATGCCCTCTCGGCGCGGTCGGGCGTCGAGATCCTCACCGAGCTCGGCCTCCCGGTGCTCGCACTCAGCGGGCTGGTGAGCCGGAGCCCGCTCGCTGCCCGCGAGGCGCTCCGCGCCACCGGCCTCCCGGTGCGCACCGTCGCCGAGCTGGCGGCCGGAGAGGCGCTCGACCTGCTGCCGACCGGCGCGACGCTGTGATCCTCTCCGCCCGGGTGTGGTCGGGTCGCGGTCACCCGCCCCCCGGCCGGCTCGAGGAGGTGCCGCTCCTCGTCGAGCGGCTGGAGGGGAGGGCGCTGGTGCTGCCCGGCCTCACCGTGTGCCACGCCGGTGAGGAGGAGCTCTTCGAGCGCGGCGACCTCCGCTTCGACCCGAGCCGGGGGGGCGGCCCGACGGCCACGCCCCAGCACCGCCGCGACGCCCTGGCCTTCGGCATGGTCAACACCGCCCATCACCTGAGCCGGGCCCTGGCCCGCGCCGCCGCGCTGCTCGGGCGCCCGCTGCCGCCGCTGGTCGCCCGGGTCGGCGCCCATGCGGCGCGGCACCCGGGGTGGGGCGGCGGCCACTACCGGCTGCCGGCGGAGAGCTACAGCACTCTGCCCGAGGACGAGCCGCCGATCGCCACCGGAGAGATCCACCTCGGCGCCGGCGGCCGGCTGGTGCCGCTCGACGGCCGCGCCTACCTGCACACCGCCAGCCACGACCCGGCGATCGTCTACCACGAGTTCGGCCATCACGTCACCAACCACACCGCCGACCTGCGCTGCAACCGCCGCCGGCCGGCGGGAGCGCAGACCAACCGCAAGATCCCCCTCGACGAGGGCACCTGCGACTACATCGCCGCCATTCTCATGGGCACTCCGGACATCTACGGATGGCACCGCGCCGCGGTGCCGTCGTACTCGGCGCGGCGCCGCCGCCTCGACGCCCCCCGCACCATGGCCCAGTTCGTCGGCGGCCACCTCAGCGATCCCCATGCCGACGGCGCCGTCTGGTCGGCTGCGCTGTGGGCGGCCCGCTGCGAGCTCGAGCGCGGCGGTGTCGATCCCGCGCGCTTCGATGGCGTGGTGCTGCGCTCCCTCGACCGGCTCGGTCGCGTTGGCGACGACCTCCCCGTGGAGGTGGCGCAGCGGCGGCGCCGGCGCTTCGCCACCGCCCTCGAGGCCATCCTCGCCGAGCATGACGCCACCGGCGGCGACCTCGCCGCGGTGGTGGAGACGGTGTTCGCCGCCCGCGGCATCGAGGTGGGCACCGCCAACAACGAGTCGCGCTGGCGTGCCCGCGGCGGCATCCCCGCCAGGATCGCGGTGGGCTCGTGAGCGGTGGCGCCGCCGGCGAGAGCGCGGTGCGCAGCCTGTGGCGCTTCCACGGATACGGCCGCCCCCACCTGCGCATCCTCGGCGCCGGCATCTGGCTGCGGGTCGCGGAGATGCTCGCCGATCTCGCCCAACCCTGGCCGCTGGTGGTGATCGTCGACAACGCGGTCGGACACCGGCCGGTGCGCGGTGTCATGGCCGCCGTGCTCGCGCCGGTGGGCACCTCGGCGACCCTGCTGCTCACCGTGGCCGCAGTCGCCACCCTGCTGCTCGGCGCCGTCAGCGGCCTCTTCGACTATCTCGGCGACCGGGTGATGAACAGCGCCGGCGAGCGCATCACCGCGGCGATCCGCAACGACCTCTTCGCCCACCTCCAGCGGCTGCCGCTGAGCTTCCACGACCGGTCGTCGCTCGGTGAGCTCACCAGCCGTCTCACCATGGACACCGACCGCATCGACGACGCCCTCGTCGACGTCTTCTCAACGCTGCTGCCGGCGATCCTCACCGTCGGCGGGCTGGTGATCGTGACCATGCTCGTCGACTGGCGGCTGGGGCTGCTCGCCCTCGCCACCGTGCCCGTGCTTCTGGTGGTCATCACCCGCTACTCGCGGCTCACCCGGGCGGCGGCGCGGACACGGCGGGCCTCGCGGGGAGCGCTCAGCGCCCAGGCCACCGAGGTGCTCTCCGGGATCCGCACCGTGCTCGCCCTCGGCGGGCAGGAGGTGCACGACCGGGCCTTCGCCGCCGGCAATCAGGCGACCCTCGCCGCCGGGCTGCGCTCCGTCGACGTGACCGCCCGGTTCACCCCGCTGGTGGAGATGTGCACCCAGGCGGGCACCGCCGCGATGCTCTGGGTGGGGGCGTGGGGGGTGCTCCATCACAGCTGGAGCCTGGGCGTGCTGCTGGTGGTGATGGCGTACGTGCGGAACATGCTCAAGCCGCTACGCTCGCTGTCGCGGCTCTCGCTCACCCTCGCCCAGGGCGCCGCCGCCGCCGACCGGGTCACCGCGGTGCTCGCCGAGCCCCGCAGCGTGCTCGCCCCCGCCATGCCGGGGACCGCGAATCCGCACCCCGGGCCGTCGTCCCGGGCCCGCGGCGACCTGGAGCTGCGCGACGTCACCGTCGACTACGGGCGGGGACCGGTGCTCGAGGGCGCCAGCCTCACCGTGCTCGCCGGCGGCCGGGTGGCGCTGGTGGGGGCGAACGGCGGCGGCAAGTCGTCCGTGCTCTCACTGATCGCGGGTCTGTATCCGCCCGTGGAGGGGGAGGTGCTGCTCGACGGCGTGCCGCTGCCGCTGCTGCCCGCCGGCTGGTTGCGCGAGCAGCTCGCGGTGGTGCCCCAGGACACCTTCCTCTTCTCGGGTTCGCTGTTGGAGAACATCCGCTACGGGCGCACCGCCTGCTCCGACGACGACGTGCTCGCCGCCGCCGAGCAGGCGCTGGTCCTCGAGTTCGCCTGCCACCTTCCGGGTGGCCTGCACGCCCACCTCGGCGACCGCGGCGCCGGCCTGTCGGGCGGTCAGCGGCAGCGGGTCGCCATCGCCCGCGCGCTGCTGCGCGACGCCCCGGTGGTGCTCCTCGACGAGCCCACCTCGGACCTCGACCCCGAGGCGGAGGCGGTGGTGGTGCGGGCGCTCTGCACGCTGATGAAGGGCAGGACGGTGGTGATGGCCACCCACCGGCCGGCGCTCCTCGGGCTCGCCGGCAGGGTGGTCACGCTGCGCGGGGGACGCATCGTCGACGTGGGCGCGGACGCCGCCGCACGGGCCCCGGTCGTGCAGCTTCCGGGCCGGCCGGCGCGGCGACCGACGGCGTCGGCGCGTCGCATGCGCGAGGAGTTGACGGCGGTCTTCCACGGTGAGTAGGGTCGGGCGGCCATGCGTCACACCACTCCGCTCCGTGCCCTGATCCCGATCGCCGTCCTCTGCGCCGCCGGGTGGGCGCCGGGGTCGGGTCACGCCGCCGGCGCCGCCGCGGCCCAGTGTCCCGCCGAGGAGGTCTGCGTCTGGTCGGGCGCCGGCTACACCGGCGCCGTCACCGTCATCCAGGACGAGACCTGCGACAACGCGCCGGTGGGCTCGGCCCTCAACAACGACCCCGACACTCTCCAGGAGCTGCGCGTCTACCCCCAGCCCGGCTGCGCCGGCACCCCGGTGGTGGTGAGGAGCAGCGGGAGCAGCACCGGGCTCTCGGGGAAGAGCTACCAGAACTGGCACGACCCCAGCGATGCCGTCGGACCCTGACTCCGGGTCTAAACTAGCGTTGTGACCCTCCGAGCCCTCCCCAGCCCGCTGCGCGAGCGGCTCGAGCTGGCGGTGGTCGCGTTCGCCGAGAAGGGCTTCGAGGGCACCCGGATGGAGGACGTGGCCGAGGTGACCGGAGTCCCCAAGGCCACCCTCTACTACCATTTCCAGGGGAAGGAGCAGATCCTCTCGTGGCTGCTCGCCAGCCTGCTCCGCGACGTCGCCGACGAGGTCCAGCGCCTGGTCGCCAGCACGGGGAGCGCGCTGGAGCGGCTGGAGGCGATCGTGCGCGCCCAGCTGCGGGTGATGGCGGCACGGCCCGACGCCTGCCGGGTGCTCCTCGCCGATCTCAGCCGCGCCGGGCGGATCCCGGAGATCGCCGCCGCCATCGGCGAGGCCTTCCTGTTCCCCGTCGCCCGGCTGCTCGTCGAGGGTCGGGCCGACGGGTCGATCGGCGGGCTGGTCGACGACGAGGCCACCAGCGCCGCCATCTACGGCGCGGTGACCGTGACCGGGCTGCACTACCTCGTCGCCCACCAGGAGCTCGACGCCGAGCGGGTGGGCGACATCGTCGTGGGGCTGCTCACCAGGGGGCTGCGCGCGTCCTGAGCCGGATCATCACGGGGGGAGGCAGCGCGACGAGCTCCGACGACGTCGCCATCGATCTGCGCCGGCTGTCGCCGCTCGACGCCGTGCGGCTGGGGCGCATCGGCCTCAGCCTGACCCGCAACGGGGTGCTCAGCACCGCCCGGCGCGGGCCCTTCCTGGTGCTGCGTCCCCGCGACCAGGGCCTGGTGGCGCTGGCGCACGCGCTGCGCAAGAGCTTCGTCGAGCTGGGCCCGACCTTCGTCAAGCTCGGCCAGCTGATCGCCTCCAGCCCCGGCATCTTCCCCACCGTCTTCTCGGAGGAGTTCCGGCAGCTGCTCGACGACGTGCCCCCGGAGAAGCCGGCGGCGGTGCGCAAGATCGTCGAGGAGGGCCTGGGGGCGCCGGTGCAGCACCTCTTCCGCTGGTTCGACGAGCGTCCCCGCGCGGCGGCGTCGATCGCGCAGGTCCACCGCGCCCAGCTTCGCGACGGCCGGGTGGTCGCCGTCAAGGTGCGCCGCCCCGGGCTGAGCACGAGGGTCGAGCGCGACCTGCGGCTGCTCAAGCTCTTCGCCCTCCCCCTGGAGCGGGCCGGGTCGCTGGGCCGGACCATCAGTCCGGTGGCGATCGCCGAGGACTTCGCCGCCAGCCTCCGCACCGAGATGGACCTGCGCATCGAGGCCCGGCGGATGGCGGAGTTCCGGCGCAATCTCCACATCGACGGCGCCAACCCCCGCATCCATGTCCCCGAGGCGGTCGAGGGCATGGTCAGCGAGTCGGTGCTGGTGATGACCTTCATCGACGGCGACCCGATCGACACCGCCGCCCGCCGGCTGGGCAGCGCCGCGGTCTTCGACGTCGGCCTCGAGGCGATGCGCGCCTGGCTCGAGTCGGCGCTGCGCCACGGGCTCTTCCACGGCGACGTCCACGCCGCCAACATCTTCTACACCGCCGATGGGGACATCGCCCTGCTCGACTTCGGGATCATGGGCGAGCTCGACGCCAGCCTGCGCCACGTGCTCTGCATGTCGCTCCCCCGTGCGATCCGCGACGCGGTGCTCAAGGGCGATCCGCGGGGCATCGGCGCGGTCCTGGAGGAGGCCGGGCTGAGCCGCGGCCCGATCGACGAGGAGGCGCTGGGCCGCGACGTCGGCCTCATCGTCCTCCAGCACCTCGACCGGCCGCTCGCGGAGATCTCCTTCCCCCGCCTGCTCATCGACATCTTCTCGGTGGCGTTGCAGCACCGCCTCACCCTGCCCCGCGAGCTCATCCTCGTCGCCCGGCAGCTGATGCTGTTCGAGGGCTACTCGCGGATGGTCGCGCCCCACCTGAACATCTTCGCCGAGCCCGACATCGTCACCTACCTGTTCACCGGGCTCATCGACGCGCGGGTGGTCGCCCGGCTCCCCGACATCCTCGGCCGGGTGCACTGACGCGAGTCGTCACGGGGTGCCGGTCAGCACCCGATCGGTGGTGACGTCGAAGGGCACGCCCTGGTGGGTGCCCTGGTCGCGCTCGGTCTCGGTGGCCGCCATGCCCAGCTCGGTGATCCAGCACGAGGTGACGTGGCGCGAGCCGCTGAGCTCGCCGCCGAAGGTGGAGTCGGACTGGGTGGTGACGCAGGTGTGGCGACGGCCGGCGACGGCGACGGTGCGGGTGCCGGTCACCGTGGTGGTGGTGTGCCCGTGGGTCGGGCCGGTCGACCAGTCCGCCGCGTAGCTGGCGCCCTGCCGCACCGGCGTGCCGAGGAGCAGCAGCGGCGGCTGGAAGGTCCCGCCGAAGGCGAGCCCGGTGGTCGAGCCCTGGGTGGAGAGCCACTCGACGCCGCCGGGCGCGTAGCGGCGCTGGTCGTCCTGCGTCCCCGCGTTCGACGAGGTGGTGAGCCGGATCACCGGGGCGTCGGCGGGGCCGCCGGTGCGGCTGACGCTGGTGGTGACGTCCTCGCTGAACGGCTGCTGGGAGCCGACCACGCCGATGCGGCGGGTGCCCTCGAGGTGGAACAGCCATCCGCCGGTGGCGGGGATGGCGATGCGCGCCGGCGGCGCCGCCGCGCTCGCCGCCGGAGCCGCCTCCGCCCCGGGCGGGGGAGGGGTCGACACCGGACGGGTGCCCGTCCGCGGTGGCGGTGGGGCCGGTGGCGCCGTCCCCCGCACCGCGGCCGGCGCCACCGGGCTGGCGGTCGCCGGCGCGGCGAGCCCGGCCGTCCGGGCGCCGCCGGTGGTGGCCGGGCCGGGGACCCTCGCCGCGGTCAGCCCCTCGGCGAGCGGAGTGCCCACCAGCACCGCCGCGGCGACGGCGGCGGCGAGCCCGAGCTCGGCGGCCGCGACCCCCACGCGCAGCGCCGGCCGGCTGCGTGTTCTGGCCGAGGTCGGCCAGAACGCGAGCCGCCCCAGCCACACCGTCAGCGCCGGCACCAGCAGCGGGCGCACCACGAAGGCGTCGATGAGCACGCCGGCGGTGACCGCGAAGCCCATCTGCGCGAGGGTGGGCAGGGGCACGATCACCATCGCGGAGAAGGTGCCGGCGAGGATCAGCCCGGCGGAGGAGATCACCGGGCCGGTGTCGACGAGCCCGCGCACCGCCGCGTCGGCCACCGATCCACCGGCGTCGAGCGCCTCGCGCATCCGGCTGGTGATGAAGATGTTGTAGTCGGCGCCGAGGGCGACGAGGATGACGAAGAGGAACGGCGGCACCCAGAACGAGAGGTCCCCCTGGCCGAGCAGGCCGGAGAACACCGTGACCGTGAGCCCGAGGGTGGCGGCGTAGGAGAGCAGCACGGTGGCCAGCAGGTAGAGGGGCGTGACCGGCGAGCGCAGCAGCAGGGTGAGCACCACCAGGATGGCGACGAGGAGCACCGCCACCACCCGGTGGAAGTCCTCGCCGCCGAGCCGCTCGATGTCGGCGAAGATCGCGGGGGGCCCGCCCACCGCGAGCTGTGCGCCCGCCAGCGGGCCGCCGGCCAGCGTGGACGCGGCGGTCTCCGCCACCCGAGGGATGAGCTGCAGCGCCGCGGGCGCGTAGGGATCGCCGTGGACCACCACCATCAGCCGGGTGGAGGTGCCTCCGGCGCCGGCGAAGTAGTCGAGCGGTGCGGCCAGCTGGGGATGGGCGCGGAGCACCGGCTCGGTGAGGCGGAGGCCGCGCGACGACGCCATCGCCGAGTACAGCGGGGTGACGTCGACCCGGTTGGGGTCGATGCCCAGCGAGCGCAGCCCGGCCATTCCCGCGAGCCCGCCCGCCCCCGAGCGCAGCGTGATCGGCGCCCCCGCCGGCTGGGTCGCCGAGCGCACCTCCGCGACCCCGGGCAGGGCGCGGAGCGCGTCGCTGAGGCGGTCGACGGCCTCGAGTGAGGGCGCGGTGCGCACCGGGCGCTCACCGCTGACCACCAGCACGATGGGGGCCAGCTCGCCGGTGGGAACGTGGCCGGCGACGGTCTCGGCGCCGCGCCGCGAGTCGGCGGATGGGGGCAGCTCGCGGGAGAGGTCGAAGGACTGGTGGAAGCCGCGCAGGCCGCCGGCGCAGAGCAGCAGCACCGCCGCCACCGCGAGGCTGACCGCCACCGGCCGGGTCCGCACCAGGGCTCCCAGCCGCGGCCAGACGCCGCTGCCGGATCGCCGCGCCGCCCCGACTCCGCGCCCGCCGAACAGGGCGAGCAGCGCCGGGGTGAGGGTGAGCCCGGCGGCGACGGTGACCGCGACCGCGATTCCGACGGCCGGCCCGATGGTGCGGTACACGCCCATCCGCGCGGTGAGCAGGGAGAGGAACCCGGCGATCACGGTCGCCCCGGAGGCGGCGATCACCGGGCCGGTGGCGCGGCGCGCCCGTCCCAGCGCGGTCGACCCCGAGCCGCCGCCGGCCAGCTCGTCGCGATGGCGGGAGACGAGGAACAGGCAGTAGTCGGTGCCGGCGCCGAAGACCATGACCACCATCAGGGTGGTGGCGAGGGTCGACACCTGGAGGCCGTGGGCGGCGAGCACGCCGATGGCGCCGAGGGCGACCGCGAAGGCGGCGCCGCAGGTGAGCAGCGGGATCAGCGCCCCGAGCAGCGAGCGGTAGACGAGGAGGAGGATGGCGAGCACCAGCACGATCGAGACCACGGCGGTGCGGGCGAAGCTGGCGGTCACCTCCCCGGTCTCGTCGGCGCTGAGCCCGGCGACGCCGCTGAGGTGGTGGGTCAGCCCCGCCGGAGCGGTGGCGTCGAGGTGGTGGCGGAGCCGCGTCACCGCGCTGTCGGCGGCGCCGGTGAAGGGGGCGGCGCGGAGCCCGACCACCACCAGCGCGGTGGTCCCGTCGGGCGAGGTGAGCACCGAGGAGAGGCGCGAGAGGCCGGTCGCCGACTCGACGCTCGCCACCGTCTGCGCCATCGCCGCCGAGGCCAGCTCCTCGCTGAGCCGGGCCTGGTAGGCACGGTCGGCGGCGGTGAGCCCGCCCGGCCGGTGGAGGACGATCAGCGCGGAGTCGAGGGAGGGGTCGTGGGGGAAGAGGCGGTGGAGCAGGCGGGCGGCCTGCTGCGAGGGGGCGCCGTGGGGGAGGAGGGCGGTCTCGTCCTGCACCGCGACGGTGGTGAGCGACGGCGCGGCGAGCAGCCCCAGCGCCGCGGCCAGCAGCCACACGGCGACCACCACGAGGGGACCGAGCAGCCGGCGGCGGCCGCCGCCAGGGTCGGGTCGCGCCATCGCGTACACCCCCCGCCTCTCCAATCCTGTCTGATGAGTATAGACTCTGAGTCCAACTCTGTCAGACGGCGGTCGCCCCCGTGTCGATGACGAGCTGGGCGCCGGTCACGGAGCGTGAGGCGTCGGAGGCGAGGTAGACCACCAGCTCGGCGATCTCGTCGACCCCGGTCAGCATCATCGGCAGGATGCTGGCGAACGACGCGGCGTGCCGGGGGTTGTCGTCGAGCATGCGTCGCGCCGTCAGGTCCTCGGTGGCCATCGGCGTGTCCACTCCCCAGGGATGGATCGTGTTCACCCGGATGCCGTGCTCGCCGAGCTCGACGGCGGCGCTCCTGGCCAGCCCGACCAGCCCGTGCTTCGCCGCCGTGTAGTGCGCCTGGAGGGGCAGCCCCTTCAGCCCGGCCACCGAGCTGGTGACGATCACCGAGCCGCCGATCCCCTGCGCGATGAGGATCGGGATGGTCGCCTTGAGGGTGTGCCAGACCCCGGTGAGGTTGGTGTCGATCACCCCCCGCCACTCCTCCTCGGTGAGCTCCCAGACCCGGCCCCAGCTGCAGATGCCCGCGTTGGCGACGACCACGTCGAGGCGGCCGAGCGCGGCCACGCCCTCGTCGACCGCCGCCGTCAGCGCCGCCTGGTCGCGCACGTCGGCGCGGCGGGCGACCACCCGGCGGCCCCGCTCCTCGACCAGGCGGGCGGTCTCCGCGAGGTCGGCGGGGGTGGCGGGGGGGTAGCCGAGGGGCAGCACCTCGGCGCAGACGTCGACGGCGATGATGTCCGCGCCCTCGGCGGCGAGCAGCACCGCCTCGGCCCGTCCCTGCCCGCGCGCCGCCCCGGTGACCAGCGCGACCCTGCCCTCGACCCGGCCCATGGACGCATGGTGACAGCCCGCCGCGCACGCCGCCCCGCCCGCTCCCGCCATCCTTCCGTCGATGACGGCGCTCGTCCCCGCACCCGCGGCCGCCGCCCCCGCCCACCCGGACCCGGCGTCGTCGCCGGACCGGGCGGTCCGGCGTGGCGCCCACCTCGCGGTCGCGGTCGCGCTGCTCCTCCTCGTCGCCGCCGCCGCGGCGCTGCGGCTGGCCCGGCTCGGCGACCAGCCGGGCGGGCTCTTCCAGGACGAGGCGGCGGAGGGGTTCGACGCCTGGCGGATCCTCCACGTGCCCGGCTACCACCCGCTCTTCTTCGCCGGCGACGGCGGCCGCGAGGTCACCTTCGCCTACCTGGTGGCGGCGGTCTTCCACCTCGCCGGCCCCGGCGTCACCGCGCTGCGCGCCACCGCCGTGGTGCTCGGCGTCGCCGGGGTCGCGGTCACCCCGCTGGCGCTCCGCCGCTTCGGCGCCGCCGCCATGCTCGGCGGCACCGCCTGGGCGGCGGGCTCGGTCTGGCTGGTCGCCGTCGATCGCGACGGGATGCGCAACGTGCTGGTGCCGCTGGTGGGGACGGTCGCCCTCGCCGCGCTGCTCTCGTGGGGCGACCGGCCCGGCGACCGGCGGCGCGCCGCCCTCGCCGGCGCCGCCTGCGGGCTGGGCCTCTGGACCTACCAGCCGCTGAAGCTGCTGCCCCTGGTGGCGGCGGTGTGGCTGCTCTGGCTCCGCCGCTCCGACCCGGAGCGATGGCGGGCGATGCGCGGCACCCTCGCCGCCGCCGTCGCCGCCTACGCGGTGATGGCGGCGCCGATCGCCGTCGCCGCGGCGATGGACCCGGTCGCCTACTTCGGGCGCGGGATCAGCGTGAGCGCCGCCAACCCCGACCACCCCGGCCTCGCCGCCCTGCCCCTGCACGTGCTCCGCACCCTGGGGATGTTCGGGGTGCTCGGCGACCCCAACCCCCGCCACGACGCCGGCGGCCTGCCCCTGCTGCCGCTCACGGTGATGCCGCTCGCGGTGGCCGGGGCGGTGCGCTGCTGGCGGCGGCGCTCCGACCCGGGGATGCGGCTGGTGCTCGCCGGGGTGCCGGTGATGCTGCTGCCACCCCTGATCGCGACCGAGGGGCCGGCCCCGCACTTTCTCCGCGCCCTCGGCCTCGAGCCCTTCTGCGCCGCCCTGGTGGGGCTCGGCGCGGTCGCGGCGGTGGCAGCGGGCCGGCGGCTGGGCGGGCGCCGCGGGGTCGCCCTCGCCGGAGCCCTGACCGGGTTGATGCTGCTGCTGCCGGCGGCGGTGGGGGCGAGGGCCTACCTCGACCGCCCCGTCGCCGAGCGCTACACCGCCTACTCCTTCGACCTCGTCGCCGCCGCCCGGCTGGCGGCGGCACACCCGGGCAGCGTGGTGGTGCTCGACGGCTACCGGGCGCTGGTGGTGCGCTTCCTCGACGCCGGCCTGCCGATCGAGGTCGCGGCGCCGGGGACGCGGCTGCATCCGCCGCCGGGGACCACGGTGCTCGCCCTCCGCCGGCGCACCCTCGCCACCGCGCTGGGGACCGGCGCCGCCGCCCGGGCTGCGGTGGTCGAACGCGACCCGTCGGGGGCGCCGCGGGTCTGGGCCACGGTGAGCCGGTGACGCTCATCGCTGGCCGCGTACCCGCCCCCGCCCGCGCCCGCGCCCGTCTCTCCGGCTACGCCGCCGGCCTCCTCGCCATCGGCGGCGCCGGGCTCGCAGCCCGCCTCCTCCTCCTCGGCCTCCAGCCGATCTCCCGGGACGAGGCGTTCACCGCGGTGGTGACCCGGCGTGGCTGGAGCGGGATGATCGACGCGATCCGCCACGACTCCGCGCCCCCGCTCAGCTATGTGCTCGACCACCTGGCGACGGCGGTGAGCTCGAGCCCCTCGCTGCTCCGGCTTCCCTCGGCCCTGACCGGGGCCGCCGTCATCCCCGTGGCCGCGGCCCTCGGCCGCCGCCTCGGCGGTGACGCCGCCGGGCTCGGCGCCGCCGCGGTGGCCGCCGCGCTGCCGTCTCTCCTCATCCCCGCGCGCGACGCGCGGATGTACGCGATGGCGACGACCCTGGTGATGGCCTTCGCCCTGGTGCTGTGGCGGGCGCTGGAGCGGCCCGACCGCGGCCGGCTGGCGGCGCTCGCCGGGGTGACCGCGGCGGCCCTGCTCGCCCACTACCTCGACGCGGTGGCGGTGGTGGCAACGCTGGTGGCGGCGGCGGTGCTGCTCCCGGGGAGGCACGCCCTGCCCCGCGCACTGACGGCTGTGGCGGTGGGCTGCGTGCCGCTCGCCGCCTGGCTGCCCCTCGCCCACCCCCAGGCGGCCAACGCCGGCAGGGCCTTCTGGGCCTCGGGGCTCGGTCCCGCCCCCACCCTCGGCATCGTCACCCAGCTCCTCGCCGGACCGGGGGTCGACCGCGACCTGCCCCAGCACACCCTGCTGGTCACCGCCCAGGCGTTCTCCCTGCTCGGCGCGTCGATCGCCGGGGCGGCGGTGCTGTTCGGCATCGCCCGCCCGGTGGTCTCGGGGTGGCGGGGCGGCTGGTACCTGGCCGTGGCCGGCCTGGGCGGCATCGGCATCCTCGCCCTGCTGAGCCTCCGCAGCCCGGTCTGGGACGCGCGCTACGCCAGCGTGTTCTGGCCCCCCCTGGTGCCGCTGCTCGGCCTCGGTCTCGCCCGCCTGCGCCGGTTCGCGGTGCTGCCGGTGACGGCGATGGCGGTGGCGGCCCTGCTGGTCGCGTTCCTGCAGACGCGCCCCGACGTGGGGGCGCTCGCCGCCTCGCTCCGCGGCCGGGTCGGCCCCGGCGACGTGGTGCTGGCGACCCCCGACCTCTACCTCCAGCTGCTCGCGGAGGGCGACGCCGCGACCGTCGCGCACACCCACGTCCCGGCCCGCTCGGTGCCGTGGTACTGGGGTGTGGCCGCCTATCCCCCGGACGCGCTCATGCCCACCGTCCCGGCCTCGGCGGCGACGGTGCGGGTGGTCAGCACCGAGGGCTACCCGCCTCCGGCCGGCCCCCCGGGGCGGGCGCGGACCGGGCACGGCTGCGCCGCCCTGGTCTGCATGGACGTCTACGCGCCCGCGCGGTAGCGGTCCCTCGACTCGGTGATCTCCCGCTCGGCGGCGGCGCGGCCGGCCCAGCCGATGGTCTCGGTGCTCTTCCCGAACCCGTAGTCGGCGGGGTAGCGGGTGGCGGTGAAGAGCTGGCGGTCGAGCCAGATCGTCCCGGTGGTGTGGTCCACCTCGTACTTGTTGCGGCTGCCCGCGGGCACCTCGACGACCATCTCGATCCGCATCGGCGCACCTCGTGGAGGGCTCGGGCGACCCCGGGCGGGTCACCCGATGATGACGCTGTGGTGTCGTCGCCGTCACCGGGCGCCGCCCGACGGGTCGGACGGGCGGATAATCCCGCCCGATGACCCAGCTCACCGCCCTGCCCCCGGCCTCGCCCGAGGCCGTCCCACCTCCTCCTCCGGAGAAGGCGTCGGGGGGCAGCGGTCGCAAGCTGGTCCGCGACCTGCTCGAGGTGCTGGCCCTCGCGGTCGCCCTCTACATCGTCATCACCGTCTGCCTGCAGACGGTGCGGGTCGACGGGCCCAGCATGATCCCGACCCTCCAGAGCAACGACCTGCTCTTCGCCGACAAGCTCACCTACCGCCTCCACGCCCCCGAGCGCGGCGACATCATCGTGCTGCGGCAGCCCGGCGACGTGAACCGCGACATCATCAAGCGCGTCATCGGCGTCCCCGGGGACACCATCGAGATCGACGGCACCTATCACGTCGTCAACGGCCAGCCCCGCCCTGCGGTGCTCATCAAGCCGGCCGGGGCGAGCAGCTTCCAGGTGCTGGCCGAGCCCTACCTCCCCGACCAGACCAAGGACCCCTGGACCGACGTCGACTTCTGCTGCGACAGCGCCGGCAAGGCGACCAAGACCCAGCAGCCGCTGACCATCCCGAAGGACCGGTTCTTCGTCCTGGGGGACAACCGCAACGTCTCCCTCGACTCGCGGTACATCGGCCTCATCCCCCGGGACAACATCATCGCCCGGGCGCGGCTGCGGATCTGGCCGCTGAGCACCTTCGGCCTGCTGGGACGCGGCCCGGGGCTGGCCGCCGCGCTGATCGTCCCCCTGCCGTGGGGGCTCGCCCGGCAGCGCCGCCGGGTCGCCGCGCTAGTGGCGGGGACGCGCCGCCCCCGCGACGAGAACTAGCCGGCGGCCAGCGCCTCCGCCGCGGTGGCGGTGTCGCCGTGCTCGGCGATGAGCCGGTCGACCGCGGCACGGACCACCCCGGGCGGGGTGAGCGTCCCCCCCGTCGCGTGCGAGGCCTCGCACACCGCCAGCACCCAGCTGCGCTGGCGCTCGGCGAGGTGGGTGAGAAGGCGGTGGTCGTCGGACTGCAACCACGGCGTGATCGCCGGCTGGCCGGCCGCGGAACCCGCACCGGCGGGGGAGGGGAGCAGGGCGTCGTCGGACAGGGTGCTCTGATCGGTGCTCATCCCGCCATCATGGCGTCCGCGCCGAGACCGGACAAGGGCCGAACGACCGGTCGTGGACCGGCCGGCGCCGGGTCAGTCGGTGGCGGCGGGCTCTGCGGGCTTGGTGGCGCGGGGATGCTCGATGACGCGCCCGGTGATGGTCGCGTGGGCGGCGAGCGCGCGGCTCACCGCGGCCACCAGGTGGGGCACCGCGAAGGGCTTGCGCACCACCTCGATGTCGAGCAGGGCGAGGCTGTCCGCGGAGCGCCACAGCCCCTCGTCGCCGGTGACGATGAGGCAGGGCAGGTCGGGATGGATGTGGCGGATCTGCATCACCGTGTCGAGGCCGGTGGTCCCGGGCATCCGGAAGTCGGAGAGGAAGAGGTCGGGGTGGAGCCCCTCATGGACCAGCCTGATCGCCTCGATCCCATCGCCGGCGGGCACGACGGTATGGCCGCTCCCCTCGAGAACGAGGGAGATCATGCGAAGCAGGTCGGCGTGGTCCTCTGCGACCAGGATGTTTGCCATTCCCCTCCACCACACGCTACCACGCCGCGGCCGATTGCCCGGACAACCCTTCAAACGCCAAGGACGCCCCGTTCTTGCGCTCGGGTGTCCCACCACAGCGTCACCAGTCCCCGGGGGCGGCCGCCCATCAGCCAGCGTCCGTCCTCGTGGACCAGCCACGGACGCAGCTGATCGAGCACCTCGGGGTCGCGGGTTGCGGGCAGGCAGAGCCGGCGGCGGAAGCTGGCGACGAGGTCGTCACGGCTGCGGAAGGCGAAGCCTCGCCGCCGCTCCCAGCGCTCGACCGCGGGCTCGATGCCGAGCTCGCGCAGCACCGCGACCGCGTCCTCCCAGGTCGGGCCCTCGGGCCGCTCGATCTGCCAGAAGTGGCGCCAGAGCACGTGCTCCTCGGGGCTGACCCGGGGATGGGCGTCGGTGATCTCGACCACCACCCGCCGCCGCGCCGCCGCGTCGAGGGCACGGGCGAACGGCACCAGGTCGGGGCTGTTGTAGACGACGTGCCCGCAGACCACGACGTCGGCCACGCCCGCCTCGGCAGCCACCTCGGGCCAGCGTCCCAGCACCCGGGTGGTCGCGCCGCTCACCTCGAGCATGTCCTCGGCGGCGTCGACGGCGACCACCTCGGCGCCGGCGTCGGCCAGCGGACGCGACATCGCCCCGCCGCCGGCGCCCACGTCGAGCACCCGGCCACCGTCGTCGGGCAGCGCCTCGAGCGCGCGGCGGTGGGAGGGGCTGAGCGGGGCGCCGGCGATGGCGAGGAAGGGCTCGACCGGCAGCCGCCAGGGGTTCTCGGGCGCCTGGGCGAGGATCGCGTCGGGGATCCCCCAGCCCTCGAGCTCGGTGCGCCAGCGCTCCGCGGCCGGGCCGCCGCCGGCGCCGGCGGCGCCGCTCATCCCGGCTTGCGCCGGGCCCGCGGCGCCGAGCGCGCCGCCGCGCTCGCGGTCCGTCCCGCCGGCGCGGAGCGATCGTCGGGCTCGGGCGGCATCACCATGCCCACCGCGAGGGCGTCGGCGAGGCTGCGCAGCCGCGAGTAGAAGCCTGCGGTGTGCGGAGACCGGGCCAGCCGCAGCGCGGTGAAGTCGAAGTGGTGGACCCACTCGTGGAGCAGGGTGTTGAGGAACACCTTGATGGCGACCACCTGGCCGCGCACCGCGGTGCGGTGGTAGATGCGGATCCGCGCCCGGGAGACATCGCCGTCCTCGAACCAGCAGCGGTAGTAGCCGTAGGTCCGGGACTGCAGGCGCTGACCGTCGTGCTGGTGCACCTGCGGACGGTCGGCGACCACCAGCTCGACCGGCCCCACCCCGGCGGCCGTGCACAGCTCGTCGAGAAGCAGCTGGCCGAGGCGCCGGCGCTCGTGGGGGTCGTCGCCCGCCGACATCACCCGCAGCGCCAGCCCGCGGGCCACCGCCGAGGGCCGGACGGGCGCACCGGTGACGCGCTGGCTGCGCCGGTAGACGGCGTCGGTGTTCTGGCCGAACATGCGCTCGCCCAGTATACGGCGGTGCCGCCGGATCCGGAGGCGGATACGCGTCATACCGCCCGATCGTTCTGCTCGGCTCCCGGTCTTCGGCTCGCGTACGATGCGCCTGCGCCGAGCTGGCGGAACGGTAGACGCCGTGGTCTTAAAAACCACTGGGGGCAACCCCGTCCGGGTTCGAGTCCCGGGCTCGGCACGCTTGTCGGGTATGGGATTTCGGCTGCTGGCGGGGAGGGGAGGGGTTGCCGCGGAGCGGGCTACTACCCCCACCCGAAGGCGGTGACGGTGAGCAGGAGGTGACCGCCGGCCGGTTGGGGCATGGCGTCCTTCCTCCGGAGGGGACTTGCTGCCGCCGCACTGGTGCCCGGCGCGGATTCCGACGGCTGGCGCGCTTGACTTCCTAGCATCGATGCCTATCGATGATAGGTCGCGTGGCGCAGCGGCGGGAGGCGAGGGTGTCGGAGATCGTGGCCACCGCGTGGGAGCTGGCGCGCACCCAGGGCATCGGCGGCCTGTCGCTCCACGCGCTGGCACGTGAGGTCGGCATACGCCAGCCGTCGCTCTACGTGTACTTCGACTCGAAGCACGCTCTCTACGATGCGATGTTCGCCGACGGCAACCGCCAGCTCCTCGCGCGGCTCGACGCGGTGACGCTGCCCGCCGATCCCCGGGCGGCGGTGAGGGCGTTCATGCGAGCGTTCGTGGACTTCGCGGTGGAGGACACAGCGCGCTGCGCGCTTCTCTTCCAGCGTCCGATCCCCGGCTTCGAACCGTCCGGGGAGTCGTACGCACACGCGCAGTCGGTGTTGAACCGGGCGATCGAGCTGCTGCATGCAGCCGGGCTCGAGGCCCAGGCCGACGTCGACTGTTTCATCGCGATGGTGGCCGGCCTCGTCGACGCGCAGATCAGCAACGACCCTGGAGGTGACAGGTGGACGCGACATCTCGACCGGCTGACCGACATGTACCTCGCCGAGGCCGGACGGAGGAGGCCCCGCCGATGATTCCCGACCGGATCCGGCGTCCCGAGGCACGCAGGCTCGCGGAGGAGGAGTTCCGGCGCTTCGCCGAGCTGATGGGCTCGCTGTCCGACGACGAGTGGGCCCGACCGACCGACTGCACCGCGTGGGACGTGCGCAAGCTGGCGCTGCACGTGCTCGGCTCGGCCGACGCCCAGGCCTCGTTCCCACAGTTCCTCCATCAGCTCCGCCGTGGCCTGCCCCTGAACAGGACGATCGACTCGCACCACTGGGTCGACGGCCTGAACGAGCTGCAGATCCGCGAGCGCTCACACCTGTCCAACGACGCCGTCGTGGCGCAGCTCGGGACGGTGGGCCCGAGGGCGGTCAGGGGCCGCTGGGGGACGCCGCCGCCGATGCGCCACCTGCCGCTCCCCTTCGGACCCCCGATCGGCTGGGCGCCGCTGAAGTATCTGCTCGACGTCGGCTTCACCCGCGACGTGTGGATCCACCGCATCGATGTGTGCTTCGCGACCGGCCGGGACGTCGACCTCACCCCGGAGCACGACGGCCGCCTCGTCGCCGACATCGTGGCGGAGTGGGCCTCGATTCACCGCGAGCCCTTCGAGCTCGCGCTCGAGGGGCCGGCCGGCGGCGCGTACCGCCAGGGTGTCGACGGTGAGCGTGTCGACATCGACGCCGTCGAGTTGGTTCGCGTCCTGTCCGGTCGACGGCCCGGGACCGGCGTCCTCAGCCACCCGCTCCCGCTCTGACGGAGACGACGAGGGCAGGCCCAGGCAGCAGCACCCCGGCGTGCCACAGGAGGCGACCACCACGCCCCCGTCGACGATGCAGCCGCAGTCGGCGCACTCGAACCTCATCACTCGTGATCTCCATCGGGTGCCGGCGGGGTGCCGGGCCTCTGGACAGCATATCCGGAGTTCCGTATTCTTCCTCCGCCACCACCGTCAGGGTCAAGGGGTTCCATGATCACCGCCACGCCGGAGGCCACCGCCACCCTGGCTCGACTCTTCCGTGTCCTCGCAGATCCCACCCGCCTGGCGATCATCGAGCTCCTGGAGGCGGGTGAGCTGCCCGTCCGCGATCTCGTCGCGGCGGTGGGGAGCTCCCAGCCGCGGGTCAGCACCCACCTCGCGTGCCTCCGGCACTGCGGCCTGGTCGAGACCGACCGGCGCGGTCGTGAGGTCTTCTACCGGCTCAGCATCCCCCGCCTGCCGGCTCTCCTGAGGACCGCCGCCGGCATCGCGGCGCCGCGAGCGGAGCATCTCGCCACCTGCCATCGCGTCGGGCCGGACTGGGTGTGATGCGCGGCGGCCGGCGGCTCCTGGTCCCCGGTCTCGCCGCCGTCGCGGTGCTCTGCTGCGCCGTGCCCGCCCTGATCACCTTCGTCGCCGGTCTGGGCTTCGGCGCCTGGCTCGGCGCTCATGGGAGCTGGCGGCTGGGCCTGGTCGCGATCGCGATCGCGATCGCCACCGCCGCCGCCGTCCTCCGCCGGCGATTGCCGCGGTGTGATCGATGAGTTTGGCCCATCTGCGGCCCGATGGGGACGCCATCGGCCTCGCCCCGGAGCGATGCGGGCCCCGGCGTGGCTCCGAGTTGACCGGTCCGGAGCGGGCGCTCTACCGCTGGATCCTCCGGCGGTTCGCCGCGGGATCCGGCCCGGCTGGCGACGACGTCGAGCGGGCCGCGGTGGACTGCGGCTTCGCGGCCGGCCCCGCGCTGCGGAGGATGGAGGAGCTCGACCTCGTCCGCCGCCGGTCGGGCGGGACCGTCCGCTGCGCCTACCCGTTCTCGGCGGAGCCGACCGGGCACACCGTCGAGCTCCGGGGCGGGCCGCCGCTGCACGCCATGTGTGCCATCGACGCCCTCGGCATTCCCCTCATGCTCCACCGCGCCGGGGTGGTGCGCACCACCGATCCGACCAGCGGGCGAGGGCTGGTGGTCCGGGTCGACCGGGCCGGGAACCCGTGGTCGGAGCCCGCCGATCCGGTCGCCCTGGTCGCGACCACCGGAGGGACGGGGCCGCTCGCGTCGGCATGCTGCCCGCTCATCAACCTCTTCGAATCCCGGGACGGTGCCGAGCGGTTCCTGGCCGGCCGGCCGGACCTGAGCGGAGCGGTGCTGTCCCTGGTCGACGCCGTTGCCGTCGCACGGGCGGTCTTCGAGGGCGTCCTGGACCGGGCGAGCTCCGCGATCCCGGCTCGGGATCGGTCAGGAGATCGGGACGACGGCGCGGTCCAGGCGCAGGTGCTGGAGCAGGGGCAGGCCCACCTCGACCGAACGGACGATGTCCGCGCACACCGTTTCGACCGACGGAAGGGGAGGGCGGCAGGAGACGCTGAAGTACACGGCCCGGCCGGCCAGGTCGTGCTGGACGCCCTCGAGGACCAGGCGGTGGACCGGCCAGGGGGCGGGGCGGAGGGTGACGGGTAGCCCGTTCAGCGTGGTCGCCACCGGCCGCAGCTCCGGCACGTCCTCACAGCCCCCGGCGCACCCCGGGGAGGTGACCACCTCCGGTCCCCAGATGATCCCGAAGGCGGCTCCGAACGGCCCGGCGAGCGAGATCCGGCCGCTGTGGGGCGCCAGTCCGGCGCCGGCCGGGTCGGCGACCCGGTGCCAGCCGGCGGGGATGCGGAGGCTGACCGCCTGCCCGCTCCGGAGGTAGAGGCCGACGGCGCCGCCCAGGAGGACGAGGGTGACGATCGCCGCCGCTCCCGCGCGCAGGCCGCGGGGACGGCGGCGCCGCGCCGGCGGGGTGCTCTCCACCCGATCAGCGTACGCAGCGGCGGTGCCGCTCACCAGCCGACGGCGGTGACGATTCGCGAACGGGACCGTTGCATCCCCACCCGCTCACACCCAGTCGCCGAGGGTGGCCCCGTAGGAACGGCATCGTCGACTGGCCCCACCTGGGC
>JRHI01001342.1_pt1 | contig 21102 bp, 19 predicted proteins | sample 215371 | NCBI WGS metagenome assembly JRHI01 (sample SAMN02929681, study PRJNA255918) | sediment metagenome | biome: cave system; feature: Ice Cave; material: Sediment; isolation source: sediment from deep within a dark volcanic ice cave with no known source of... ...
GGCCCGGTCTCCGCCGCGCGCGACCGGTCGAGGACGTCGCGCGCCACGAGGAGCGCGGCGGTCTCCGGCGGCGCGAGCGCGGACAAGCCTGCGGCCGCGGCGCGCACCGCGGCCACGAGCAGACCGGTGGGGCTCGACTTCGAGAGGTACCCGACGGCGCCCGCGCGGATGGCGGCGCGCACCCGGTCGGCCGTGGTGTCGATGGTGAACGCGATGATCGGCAGGGCCGGCGCCGCGGCGTGGAGGCGCTCCACGACCGCGACGCCCCCGGCGTCGGGCAGGTTCAGGTCCACCAGGGCCACGTCCAGCCCTCCGGCGCGGGCCAGCTCGACCGCCTCGGCACAGGTCGCCGAAAGCGCGTTCACGGTCATGCCCTCCCGTTCAAGGAGCGCCCGTATCCCCAACCGCATCACCGGATGGTCCTCGACCGCCAGGATCCTGAGGCGCGCGACGGCGGATATCGCGGCCGACCGAGCCTCAGCCGCCACGGCCGTGCCGGCGGTCGTGCTGGACGGGGCCGGGACGCGCGCCGCGCGGGCGAGCGCGTCCGCGAGCTCCTCCGCGAGCGTGCGTTCGAGCTCGTCGAACGGGGCAGCTGGCCCCGACCGCTTGACGCTGAGCACGCCGACCACGCGCCCTGCGGTCCGCAGTGGGAGCACGAGCGCATCGCTCGCGCCCGGGTCGGTACCGGCGAACCGCGCATCGCTCACCGGTCCGCGAAGCTCGACCGGCATGTCGTTCCGTGCCACCCAGCCGGCGATGCCCTCGCCGATCGGTCGCCGCTGGCCGACCGCCCCATCGGGCAGGCCGACCGCGCCACGGAGGACGAGCTCCTCGCCGTCGACGACCATGATCGACGCGCCGCTCGCGTCGATGCTGGCGGCGATAGCGGCGATGGTCTTCGCCAGCACGCCGGCGTCCCGTCCGGTCAGTTCGAGCCCGTGGCGAACGGCACGCTCGACATCGCGCACCGAAATGATCCGGTCGGCGACCGCCAGGCGACGGCCGTCGTCCAGCGCCTGTGCCAGGAGGACCCCCGCGGCCTGCGCTCCGGCGATCTCGATCGCGTCGAACGGGCGGTGATGGCGCAGAAGGCACAGGAGCGACGTCGCCTGGTCCTCGATCGCGGCCACCGTCCCGTACGCCGCCTCCGTGCCCCAGCGACCCGCGGCGAACGCCGTGCTGAGGGGAACGGCGGCGCCGCGGGCGGCGCCGAGCAGCTCCTGGCCGAAGAGCTCGGTCCAGTCGATGTCGAGCGCCGCCGGATGAGCGAACAGCGTGGTCAGCCGCCCATCCCGCGCCGTGAGCACCGCCGCCGCCTCCGCCTGGAGCAGCGTGGCCGCATGTCGCAGTCGCTCGGGCCAGCGGGCGGTCGAGTTGACGGACGTGACCTCCAGGTCCGGTTCCCGACTCGGATTCTAGGGACCGAGCAAGCGACGCCGGCGGATCCGACGGGGTGGCACGTCGAATGCCGCGATCGCCGCGTGATCACCCGCGTCCACGCCGAGGTCGACAACGGCGATCCCCAGGCAGCGGCCGAGCCCCAGACGATGGCCGAGCTCCTGGCGGAGGCCGAAACGGGTGCCGCCGCGCTGCAGCCGCTGCGGGCCGGCGAGCTCGTCGTGGGCACCGATCACGCGCCTCCACCCAGATCCATGGTCGCAGGTGGGCCGCGACATCGTCGTCGGGCGCGATCTTGACGCGACGATCACCCGATCGATGCCGTTCGGGGCGTTCGCACGGGTGGCGGATGGCCTCGAGGGGCTCGTCCACATCAGTGAGCTGGCGCCACATCGGGTGGCCCGGACCGAGGATGCGGTAGGGAAGGCGACCGTGTGCGCGTGCGGGTCGTGGCGGTGGACCCGGAACGGCGGCGGCTGTCGTTGTCGATCCGCCAGGCGGATGCCTCGGATCCGACCCGACCGAACGTATAATCCTTCGTAGATGGCCACCTGCCTCGCGCCGCCGGCACAGGATCGCTGATGGGGCCGTTCGACCGCTTCAACGACCGGGCGAAGCGGGTCCTCGCGCTCGCGCAGGACGAGGCGATCCGCTTCAACCACAACTACATCGGGACGGAGCACCTGCTGCTCGGCCTGGTCCGTGAGGGTGAGGGTGTCGCCGCGCGGGTCCTCGATTCGCTCGGCGTCGAGCTGTCCAAGGTCCGGACCGCCGTGGAATTCATCATCGGCCGAGGCGACTCCACGACCTCCCCGAGCGAGATCACCCTCTCGCCCCGGACGAAGAAGGTCATCGAGCTCGCGATCGACGAGGCGCGCAAGCTCGGACACAGTCACGTCGGCACCGAGCACCTCCTGCTCGGCCTGGTGCGCGAGGGCGAGGGCATCGCCTCCGGGGTCCTCGAGTCGCTCGGGGTGTCCCTGGAGAAGGTGCGCCATCAGGTCATCGCCACGCTCGGGCAGCAGCACCCCGCGGCGCAGGGCGAGACGGCCGGTGCGACCGGGAAGTCCGGCAGCTCGAAGACCCCGACCCTCGATCAGCTGGGGGTGAACCTCACCGCCATGGCAAAGGCCGAGCAGCTCGATCCGGTCATCGGTCGGGAGAAGGAGATCGAGCGCGTCATCCAGATCCTGTCGCGGCGCACGAAGAACAACCCCGCGCTCATCGGGGAGCCCGGTGTCGGCAAGACCGCGATCGCCGAAGGCCTGGCGCACCGGATCGTGAAGGGCGATGTCCCGGAGACGCTGCAGAACAAGCGCGTGCTCACGCTCGACATCGGATCGCTCGTTGCCGGCACGAAGTACCGCGGCGAGTTCGAAGAGCGCCTGAAGAAGATCATCGAGGAGCTTCGCCACGCGCACGACGTCGTCCTGTTCATCGACGAGCTGCACACGCTCGTCGGTGCCGGCGCGGCGGAGGGCGCGGTCGACGCGGCGAACATCCTGAAGCCGTCGCTCGCCCGCGGCGAGCTGCAGTGCATCGGCGCCACCACGCTCGATGAGTTCCGGAAGTACATCGAGCGCGATGCCGCGCTCGAGCGGCGCTTCCAGCCGGTCATGGTCGAAGAGCCGACGATCGAGGATACCCAGCTCATCCTCAAGGGGATCCGCTCCCGCTACGAGGACCACCACAAGGTGGCGATCACCGACGACGCGGTGAAGGCCGCCGCCGAGCTCGCCGCGCGCTACATCACCGACCGCTTCCTCCCGGACAAGGCGATCGACCTCATGGACGAGGCCGCCAGCCGGGTCCGGCTCCGCTACTCGACGCTCCCGAACGAGATGAAGGAAGCCCAGAAGGAGCTCGATCGGATGGTCGGCGAGAAGGAAGCCGCGATGGAAGCCCAGCAGTACGAGCTGGCGTCCACGCTTCGCCAGGCGGAGCGGACCCAACAGGACAAGCTCCAGCAGGCCAAGGCCGACTGGCTGCTCGCGCAATCGCAAAAGCGTCCCGAGGTCACCGACGAGGACATCGCCGAGGTCGTGTCGATGTGGACCGGGATCCCGGTCCGCCGCCTGGCCGAAGAGGAGACCCAGAAGCTGCTGAAGATGGAAGAGGCGCTGCACGCCAAGGTGATCGGGCAGAACGAGGCGATCACGACGATCTCGCGCGCCGTCCGTCGGGCCCGCGCGGGCCTCAAGGATCCGCGTCGGCCGATCGGCGTCTTCTTCTTCGTCGGGCCGACCGGGACCGGCAAGACGCATCTGGCGCGGAACCTCGCCGAATTCATGTTTGGCAACCAGGACAACATGATCAAGATCGACATGTCCGATTACATGGAGCGACACAACGTGTCGCGCCTGGTCGGCTCGCCGCCCGGCTATGTCGGCTACGAAGAGGGTGGTCAGCTCACCGAGACGGTGCGCCGCAAGTCGTACTGCGTCATCCTCCTCGACGAGATCGAGAAGGCCCATCCGGAGGTGTTCAACATCCTCCTGCAGGTCTTCGATGAAGGGCGCCTGGCCGACGCGAAGGGCCGGACCGTGGACTTCCGGAACACGATCATCATCATGACCAGCAACATCGCCCAAAAGATGCTGAAGAGCGAAGCGTCCCTGGGCTTCCGCGGGAAAGGCAGCGGGGACGATCCCGAGGCGCAGGCCGCGTACGAGCGGATGAAAGAGCGCGTGGGCGACGAGATGAAACGGTTCTTCCGTCCCGAGTTCCTGAACCGGATCGACGCGACCGTCGTGTTCCAGCCCCTCACCCGCGTGGAGATCCGCCAGATCGTCGAGATCGAGCTCGAGCGCGTCCGGAAGCAGCTCGCCTCGCAGGCGATGAGCCTCGACGTCACCGAGCCCGCGAAGGATCACATCGCGACGGTCGGGTACGACTCGAACTTCGGCGCGCGGCCCCTCGGCCGCGCGATCCAGAACGAGATCGAGGACCCGCTCGCGGAGATGTTGCTGCTCGCGGCCTTCGCGCCGGGTGACACCGTGCGCATCGATGCCGCCGACGGGAAGCTCGCCATCACCAAGGGCGAGGCGATCGAGGAGCGCAAGCCGGAGCCCGTCGCTCCCTAGCGCCCCTCCGCATCGCTGCGCCGATACTGCACCTGATGGCCACCCGCTCCGCGGCTCCCAAGACCGCCTTCGTCTGCCAGCAGTGCGGCGCTTCGGCGCCTCGCTGGGTCGGACGCTGTCCGGGCTGCGACGGCTGGAACACCCTCGTTGAGGAGCGCGTGGTCGTACCGGCGAAGGGCCGGGCGAGCGCGCTCCGCGCCCCCCGCGCCCCGATCGCGCTCGACGCGGTGTCGGCGGACGCGGAGGAGCGGATCCCGACCGGGATCGGCGAGCTGGACCGGGTCCTGGGCGGCGGGATCGTGCAGGGATCGCTGGTGCTGCTCGGCGGCGATCCCGGCATCGGCAAGAGCTCGTTGCTCATGCAGGCCTCGGCGTCCCTCCGCGAGCGGGGGATCATCCTCTACGTCTCGGGCGAGGAATCCGCCGCGCAGGTGAAGATGCGCGCGCGTCGCTTCGGGATCGATGGTGCGGGCATCTATCTCCTTGCGGAGACCGATCTCGCCGCGGTCATCGAGGCGATCCGCTCGCTCCGCCCCCTCTTCGTGGTGATCGACTCGATCCAGACGATGAGCTCCGACATGATCGGCTCGGCGGCCGGGGGCGTCTCGCAGCTGCGCGAATGCACGGCGCGGCTCCTGGACGTCGCCAAGGGTGACGCGGTCCCGATCTTCCTCGTCGGGCATGTGACCAAGGAGGGGAACGTGGCGGGGCCTCGTGTCCTCGAGCACATCGTGGACGCGGTCCTCTATCTGGAGGGGGAGCGCTTCCATTCGTTCCGGATCCTGCGGGCGACGAAGAACCGGTTCGGCTCCACCGACGAGGTCGGCGTGTTCGAGATGGCCGAGGTCGGCCTGCGCGAGGTGGCGAACCCGTCGGAGGTCTTCCTCGAGGAGCGGAGCCGGGGAGTCGCCGGAAGCGTGGTCGTGCCGACACTCGAAGGCACCCGTCCGCTGCTGGTCGAGGTCCAGGCGCTCGTGACGCCGACGAGCTTCGGTCTTCCGCGCCGGAACGCGAACGGGGTGGATCTGCAGCGCGTCGTCCTGCTGCTCGCCGTTCTGAGCAAGCGCGCCGGCGTGAACCTTGGATCGCACGATGTGTACGTCAATCTCGTCGGCGGCCTCCGGGTCCGCGAGCCGGCGACGGACCTCGGGCTGGCCGTCGCGCTCGCGTCGGCCCAGCGGGACCAGCCGGCCGATCCCCGCACGGTGTTCGTTGGGGAGCTTGGTCTGGGTGGCGAGCTGCGGCGCGTCCAGCGGGTCTCGGCGCGCCTCCGGGAGGCCGAACGGCTTGGGTTCAGCCGGGCGATCGTCCCCGCGGCGAGCCTCGGCGACGTCGAGGTCAGCGGCCTGGAGGTCGTGGGGGTGCCCACGCTCCGGGATGCGCTCGTCCGATCGGGCATTTCCGGCACCTAGGGCGGGCGCATAATCGGCTGATGGCCGATCTTCGACACGCGAGCGCACAGGCCGGCGGCCACATCTTCATCGGTCGGGCCATGGGCGCGGCGTACCTCGAACGAAAGGAGAGTGGAACATCATGGTCTTCATCCGTTTTGCCGGTGCACTTATCGGTTTCTTCTTCGGATTCTTCCTCGCCGCCCAGCTCCTGCAGGTCAGCCAGGTCGCGCCGCTCAGCAACGCGGTCCTCGTCGTCCTGCTCCTCGGCATCGCCTGCGCCATCCTCGGCTGGCTGGGCGCGCCGTACGCGACGGTCCGGCCGCTCGGCGCGATCGAGCGCCGGATCCGCAGCACGCACACCGCGGACCTCGTGGGCGGCGTGGCCGGCCTGGGCGTCGGTCTCATCCTCGCGCTGTTCCTCGCGTTCCCGCTGTCCTTCCTTCCCGGTGACGTAGGCCGCTTCGCTCCGCTCCTGGGAGCCGCCATCCTCGGTGCCGGTGGCACCGCGGCGGGGCTCATCCAGCGGGCGGAGCTGTTCGCGCTCATCCGGGGGTTGCGCGGCGGGAAAGGTGAGTCGCCCGGAGGGCCGCACATCCTGCTCGATACGTCGGTGATCATCGACGGCCGCATCGCCGATGTGGTCCGGGTGGGCTTCGTGCGCGGCACGATGGTCGTGCCCCGATTCATCCTGGCCGAGCTCCAGTACTTTGCCGATTCCGGAGACGGAAGCCGGCGCGATCGCGGTCGCCGCGGGCTGGAGATGCTTTCACGGATGCAGAAGGAGTCGACCGTCGCGGTCGAGATCAGTGACGCCGATCCGCCCGAGAGCGGCGCCGACGCGAAGCTGGTGTCGCTGGCCCGAAGCCTGGGTATCGCGATCATGACCAACGATTACGGGCTCAACCGCGTGGCCGAGATCCACGGCGTCACCGTCCTGAACATGAACGACCTGGCGAAGGCGGTACGGCCGGTCGTGCTGCCGGGCGAGGAGATACATGTCCGCGTCATCCAGGAAGGGAAGGAGCCCGGCCAGGGTGTCGGCTACCTCGAGGACGGCACGATGATCGTCATCGAGAACGGCGGGCGGGCGCTTGGCACCGAGGTCCCGGTCACGGTCATGCGGGTCCTCCAGACGGTCGGCGGCCGGATGATCTTCGCCCAGCTGAAAGGGACGGAGCCGGAGGGCATCCGCCGGCCACGGGCGATGGGCCACTGACCGGCCGGGCAGACCTGACCGCCGGACTCGCGATCCTTGCCGCCGGCAGCTCCACGCGCGCGGGCACCGACAAGGTGAGCGCGGACCTCGGTGGCCGGCCGGTGCTGGTCTGGTCGCTCGCCGCCGCGGCGGCGTCCGGCGCGTTCGCCGAGATCATCGTTGTCGCTCCACCCGGTCGCGAGGCCGCGGTGATCGCGTTGACCGCGGGGTATGCGGTGCGCGTCGTTCCCGGTGGGCCGACCCGGACCGCGTCGAGCTGGGCCGCGCTCGACGCGCTGTTCGGGAGGGACATCGTGGCGATCCACGACGCGGCGCGGCCGTTCGCCGCACCGTCGCTCTTCGCCCGGCTCGTCGCCGAGGCGACGGAGCACGGCTCGGCGGTCCCGGGGCTGGCGGTCGCCGACACCGTACGCCGCGCGGACGCGACGGGACGCTCGCTCGAAGAGGTCGACCGCTCGGGGCTTTCGCTCGTGCAGACACCCCAGGCGTTCCGTCGCGAGGTGCTCGAACGCGCCCGCGTGGCGGCGGGGGACCGGACCTTCACCGATGATGCGGCGGCGGTCATCGCCTCCGGACAAGAGGCCCGCCTGGTGCCGGGCGACCGCCGGAATCTGAAGCTGACGACCATGGAGGATCTGGGGTACGCCCGGGAGCTCGTGGCGAAGGGCCTCGCCGCGCTGCCGGCCATCGTGGTCTCGCGCTCATGAGCGCCTCGGCCCGTACCGGCATCGGCTACGATATCCATCGTCTCGTGCCCGGCCGCCGGCTCATCCTTGGCGGGGTCGCGATCGACCATCCCACCGGGCTCGCGGGACATTCCGATGGCGACGTCCTCGCTCACGCGATCATGGACGCGCTGCTCGGCGCCACGGCGCTCGGCGACCTCGGGACGTATTTTCCGAGCACCGATGCGGCCTATGCGGGTGCCGACAGCCTCCGGCTCATGACGAGGGTCGCGGCGCTCGTCGGCGGCGCGGGCTACCGGATCGGCTCGGTGGACGCGTCGGTGATCGCGCAGGAGCCGCGGCTGCGTGAGCAGATCGCGGCGATGCGCGATCGGATCGCGGCGGCGCTCGGGATCGGGCACGACGCGGTGAGCGTGAAGGCGACGACGAATGACGGGCTCGGCATCGTCGGCGCCGGCGAGGCGATCGCCGCGGTGGCGACCGCCCTCGTGGAGAGGGTCGAGCCCTACGAAGGAGCCCGGCGCGAGTGACCATCCAGCTCTTCAACAGCGCCACGCGGACCGTGGAGCCGTTCACGCCGATCACGCCGGGCGAGGTCGGCATCTACAACTGCGGCCCGACGGTCTACGACTACCAGCACATCGGGAACCTCTACGGCTACATCGCCGCCGATGTCGTGCGTCGGACCTTCGAATACCACGGCTACCGGGTGACGCAGGTCATGAACATCACCGACGTCGGCCACCTCGTGGACGATGCCGATACCGCCGGCGACGACAAGATGGCGATCGGCGCGCGCCGCGAGGGGATCGACCCGCTCGCGATGGCCGAGCGGTACACCGCGCAGTTCATGGCCGATCGGCGAAAGCTGAACATCCTGGACCCGCACGTCGTCGCTCGCGCCACCGCGCACATCCCGGAGATGATCGCGCTCATCGAGCGGCTCGTCGCGTCGGGGAACGCGTATGTCGCGGCGGACGGCGTGTACTTCGACACGACGACGTTCCCCGGCTACGGCACGCGGCTCAACCCCGAGTCGCCGGACGAGCGGCAGGCCGGCGCGCGGGTGGAGGTGAATCCGCACAAGCGCCACCCGTTCGATTTTGCGCTCTGGCGCGCGGCGAAGCCGGGCGATCTGCAGCAGTGGGATTCACCCTGGGGCCGCGGGAATCCGGGATGGCACATCGAGTGCTCGGCGATGTCGATGCGCTATCTCGGGCAGACCTTCGACCTGCACTCCGGTGGCGAGGATCACCTCTTCCCGCATCACGAGTGCGAGATCGCCCAGTCCGAGGCGGCGACCGGACGCCGGTTCGTGAACTATTGGCTGCATCACCACTTTCTCAAGCTCGACCGCGCGAAGATGGCGAAATCGACGGGCGGCTTTTTCCGCCTGGACGACCTCATCGCGCGGGGGCATGATCCGCTCGCCTTCCGGATGCTCGCGCACGGGGTGAGCTACCGGAAGGGCCTCGAGTTCACCTGGGGCGCGCTCACCGAGGCGGAGCGCCGGCTGGATGGCTGGCGCTCGCAGATCCGCGAGGCGCTACGGGCCACCACGCCCGTGCCGCCGGCGCCGGACGACCAGATCCGCGCGGCCTTCGCCGACGCGATCGGTGACGACCTGAACACCCCCCGCGCCCTCGCGCAGGCCGAGGCGGCGTTGAAGCTCGTGAACTCGAGCGACGCGGCGGTCCGGGGACGGGGTCTCGGCCTGGTGTTCGAGATGGACCGGGTCCTCGGTCTGGGCCTCGAGGTCGGCGCGGCGGTCCGGGATGAGCTCGCCAGCGAGGACCAGCGGCTCTTCGATGCGCGCGCGGCCGCGCGCGCGGCGGGGGACTATGCCCGATCGGACGAGCTCCGCGTCGCGCTCGAGGCCCGCGGGATCAAGATCAAGGACACCAAGGACGGCACGCGCTGGGAGCGCGTCGGCACGCCGGCAAGATAGGGAGCGATGAGATGACGAACGAGGACAACGGTGGGGCGCCCGACGAAGGACGCCCACACCCTGACGCGCAGCAGGATGCCGGCGGCGGCGATCCGGACAACCGCCGACCGCGCCGTCGCGGCCGCCGTGGCCGCGGTGCTCCGCCGGCCGCCGGTCCCCAGCCGGGCCGGCCGCCGTTCCGGTCCCAGCCGCAGGGCCAGGGCTTCCGCCCGCAGGGCCCCGGCTTCCGGCCGCAGGGCCAAGGGTTCCGCCCGCAGGGCCCCGGCTTCCGGCCGCAGGGCCAGGGGTTCCGCCCGCAGGTCCAGCCGTTCCGCGGCAACCCGAACGCGAGCGGCTCGAACGCCGCGCCGCGGCCGCTCCGGGACGGCGAGGACGAAGGATCGTCCCAGGCCTCCGAGCTCGCGGCGTACGAGCGCCGCCAGGCGCAGCAGCAGCAGCGGCGCACCGGATGGCGTCCCGCCGGTACCGCGGGCGCGGCACCGTGGCGCGGTCCGGCCGCGGGCGGGAACCGGCGGTACGGTGGTGGCGGCGCCGCCTATACCGAGCAGATCCGCCGCGTGACCGCCGGGCCGCGGGTGAGCGCCCCATCGCACGAGGCCGGCGCCGGCGATCCGATCGCCGGACCGCACGCGGTGCTCGAGGCGCTCCGCGCCGGCCGGGTCATCCGCAAGCTGTACATCTCACAGGACCGCTCCCTCCGCACCGGACCGGTGAACGATCTCATCGCCGAGGCCCAGGAGAAGCGGATCTTCGTGAACTATGTCGATAAGCTCGAGATCGCGCGCGTCTCACCGATCGAGGCGCACCAGGGCGTGGTCGCGATCGTCGAAGGCCGATCCGGAGTGGAGCTGGACGAGCTCCTCCTGCACCTCGACACGGTCCAGGATGCCGCGCTCGTGCTCGTGGTCGACTCGCTCCAGGATCCGCAGAACTTCGGCGTGCTCCTGCGGTCAGGGGAAGGGGCGGGGGTCGACGGCGTCATCATCCCACGGCACCGCTCGGTGGGCCTGACCCCCGCGGTCGCCAAGACGAGCGCTGGCGCGAGCGAACATCTGCTCATCGCGGATGTCCCGAATCTGCGCCAGGCGATCGATGCCCTCAAGGAGAAGGGTCTCTGGGTCGTCGGTGCCGACGATTCCGGCGATCTCCTCTATGACGAGGTCGACTACCGCGGCCCGACCGGCATCGTCATCGGTGGCGAGGCCGAGGGCATCCGCCGTCTGGTCCTCGAGGGCTGTGACCAGGTCGTGCGCATCCCGATGGAAGGCCAGGTCGAGTCGCTGAACGCCGCCGCGGCCGGCTCGGTCATCCTCTACGAGGCGCTCCGGCAACGCCGCCGGGACGTCGCGCCCCCCGCGACGCAGACGCCCCGCCCGGCGCGGACCGCGACGGCGGACCTGGCGGATCTCCGTCCGGACGACGTTGCCGACGAGCGAGACGAAGCGCTGCGCGGCGACGAGGTCGAGGATGTGGCGGAGCTCGAGGCCGACCTTGAGGCGGAAGACGGCTCGTACCCCGACGACGAAGCCGCCGGATCGACCGGACTGGAAGAGGCCGACGCGGCGGCCGGTCACGATGAGCCGGTCGGGGTCGGACCGGCGCCGAAGCCACGCAAGACGTCGGTGAAAAAGACCGCGGCGAAGAAGGTCACCGCGGCGAGGAAGGCCGCGGCGCCGAAGAAGGCGAAGCGCGCGGAGTAGCCTTCCGCTGACGTGCACCGCGGGTGCGCCAGAGCGTGTCCTGACAAGGCGCCTGCCGGGGTAGCTCAGTTGGTAGAGCAGGGCTTTTGTAAAGCTCAGGTCGCGGGTTCGAGACCCGCCCCCGGCTCCGGATCGCCGCGGTCGCGCAAAGGTTGCCGTTCGATCGGATTCGACCAGGCACGCCGGCCCGCGCTGTCAACGATCGTGACGCGGCACCAGGGCGCGTCCAGGCCGCTGACGTCCAGGAGGACTTCGGTGAGGTCCCTGCCCTTGGCGTCCACGACAGCTGATCCGTTCCCCCGGGCGAAGACCCAGCTCGCTGGCGAGCAGCGCACGACCAGCCGGCCCGCCCCGTCGTACGTCATGTCGTGTAGCTCGGGCCCGGTGCTCGAGTAGTACGCCCCGCGCTTCAGGGCGTCGACGATCTGCGGGGCCGTGCGTTCCTCGGTCTTCACCCAGACCCAGGCCTGTAGCGCATCCTCGCGCTCGCCGGTGAAATGCGCGTCGTCATTCGCGCACGCGGTGTAATGCCCGCCGGCGAGCAGGAGGCGGTCGAAGATATGCCAGCTATCGGAGCGGTCATTCAACCCGGCGGTCGTCGCGTTCCACGCCTCGATGGCGTGGATCGGGCCGAGCGAGCGGATCTCATCCTCGCCGAGGTTGTACCAGGCCGGATGGTTGGCGACCACGAACGCTCCGGCGTCGAGTGCGCGCTTCGCGAGGGACGGACCGGTCTCGTCCGACGTGGGGTGGGCGAAGTCCGCGGGTAGCCCGACGCCGAGCAGGTGCCAGTGCTCCCCGGATTCGACGCGGCCCGCGTGCAGCTCGGCTCCCCGGATCGTCACGAATCCGTCGCGCTCGAACGGCGTCCCATCGGTGAGGGGATACCCGAATTCCGCCAGAAAGTGATCGGAGAGGCAGAGGAAGTCGTAGCCGGCGTTGGCGTACATCGAGCAGATGGCCGCGGGCGTGAGATGACCATCGGAGCGATCCGAGTGGGTATGGAGATTCCCGCGCCGGAAGGTACCGGGCAGGGTGAACGGATTCGCCCAGCTCACGCCTGGATCGGCTTCGGTTTGGCGGCATCCGGATCGAGCGCCGTCCCCACTTCGGCCGGCGCCGTGGCCTCGGCAAAGGCTCGTGCCGTCCCCGGGGACACGCGCAGCCGGATCTGCTCTCCCGTCGCGAGACGGTGGTCATGCTCGAGGCGGAGACGCCACTGGGTATGGTCTTCGAGCTCGACGCTGTACTCGGTCCGATCTCCCAGGAAGGCCGCGCGGGTGACCCGCGCGACCAAGGCGTCGGATCCGGCGGTAGGGGCCTCCTCGGCGATCCGGATGTCCTCGGGTCGAACGAAGATGACGGCATCCGCGCCGGCCACCGGCGGGTTGTCTCCGGTCGAGCAGCTGATCCGACCACGTCCGGTCTGCACCGTCGCCCGGCCGTCCTGGAGCGAGATGCAGCGCGCGACGAGGCGATTGGGGTTGCCTACGAAGGCCGCCACGAATGCCGTTCGCGGCGTCGTGTAGACCTCGGTCGGCGTTCCGATCTGATGGACGATGCCGCCTTCCATGACGGCGATGCGGTCCGACAGGCTGAGGGCTTCCTCCTGGTCGTGGGTGACATAGATCGCCGTGAACCCCAGGCGCGCCTTGAGCGCGGCGATCTCTTCACGCATCTCCAAGCGCAATTTTGCGTCGAGATTCGAGAGTGGCTCGTCAAAGAGCACCACCGTCGGCCGATACACCACCGCCCGCGCCAGTCCGACCCGTTGCTGCTGACCGCCGGACATCTCGCGGGGGAAGCGATCCTCCAGACCGTTCAGGCCCACCATCATCACGGTCTCCATCGCCCGCCGCCGCCGCTCCGCGCGGGCTACCCCTCGGACACGTAAGGGGTAGGCGACATTGTCCAGGGCGCTCAGATGCGGGAACAGCGCGAAGTTCTGGAAGACCAGGCCGATGTTCCGCTTGTGCGTCGGCACGTCGGTCACGTCCCGGCCGCCGATCCACACCTCGCCGGCGTCGGGGCGCAGGCCACCGGTGATGCAGCGGAGCGCGGTCGTCTTTCCGCAGCCGCTCGGGCCGAGCAACGTGACCAGTTCTCCTCGTCGGACTTCGAGGTCGATGCCCCGCAGCGCGACGAAGTCGCCGAACGCCTTCACCATGCCGCGCAGTTCGATCATCGTCTCGCTCATAGCCCCTTCACTCCTCCGAGGATCGCCTCCGGTCGGATCTGACGCTGGATGAGAACGAGCAGGGCAAGCGACGGGAGCAGGAGGATCACCGAGATGGCGCTCGCCACCTCCTGGAAGCCGTCGCCGATCGCAAGATACGTCTGGACCGTCAGCGTGAGCGTGCTCGGGCCGTACGTCACCAGGGTCAACGTGAATTCGTTCAGCGAGGTGATGAGCGCGAAGAGCGTCGCGGCCATGAGGCCGGGGAGGGCCATCGGGAGCGCCAGGTGGATCGCGTTCCGCCGCCAGCCGCCGCCACACACCCGGCCCGCCTCGAAGACGCGCTCGTCAAGGCCTTCGAAGGTCGCGGTCATGATGAGCACGACGAAGGGCATCGCGAGCACCGCATGGGCGAGAGCGACGCCGATGTGCGTGTTCACAAGATGGAGGGCGTAGAACTCGCGCGACGCCCCGAGGGCGAAGGTGATCGGCGGGATCGTCTTGGGCAGCAGGATGAGCGTGAGCAGCAGGCTTTTCGCGGGGATGCGCCGTCGTGCGATCGCCCAGGCGGTGGGGACCCCGATCACCAGGCTGATGAGAACGCAGAGCATGGCGATGAGGAATGAGTTGCCGAGCACCTGCGGAATGTGGGTGACGTTCACCGCCCATTCGAACCAGCGGAGCGTGACGGCCTCCGGGAACAATCGCCCACCGAACCATCCTTGGCCGAATGCCATCGTGAGGATGGCGACGAACGGGCTGACGACGTAGAGCAGGAAGGCGAGCAGGAACGTATACGCGACGATCCGTCCGAGCTGCGGGAAACGCGTCGGACGTCGGGCCGCGCCACGCGCGATCGGGAGCGAGATCCCGCTCATCTCCGGCTCGGCCTTGCCGGGGTGCCGGACAGCCGCAGATACACGGTGATGACCAAGAGCGAGACGATCGCCATGACCATCGCGAGGGCACTTCCGCGGGCGAAATGCTGGAACGTCGACGCCTCGGTGTAGATGACGACCGCCAGCGGCCGGAGATCCCCTCCGGCGATGATCGGCACGTTGAAGGCACCGAATGCCAGGAGGAACGTGAGGATCGATCCGGACCGGATGCCTGCCCAGCTGAGCGGGAACGTCACGCCGCGGAAGACCTGCCACGGTGAGGCGCCGGCCACTCGCGCGGCCTCCTCGACATTCGTATCGAGGCCTTCGATCGCCGAAAGTGTCGTCAAGATCGTGTAGGGCGCGTACAGCCAGGTGTAGAACAGGAGCAGCCCCGGCACGGTGTAGTCGATCGACAGCGGTCCGCCACCGGGTGCGAGGTGGCTGAACAGCCGGTTCAGCCAGCCGTTCTTGTCCCAGATGATCAGCAGCCCCAGGGCGCTGATCAGGGCGAGCACCATGAGCGGCGTCAGGATCAACAGTCGGATAAAGCGGTGACCCCGTATCTTCTGCCGGAGGATCAGGGCCAGGGGAACGGCGAGGAGGACCGAAAGGATCGTCGTACCGACCGCCAGGCCGGTCGTCAGCCCAAGGGCACCGAGGTACTTCTCCGACGTGAGGATGAGCTGGTACTGCGCCAGCGTCGGGCCGACTCCGGCGTCGGTCTCCAGGCTGGTGAGGAAGGTGACGCCGAGCGGATAGGCGAAGAACACCAGGATGTAGGCGATCGCCGGCCCGAGCATGAGGGCCGTCAAGGTACGACCCTCGCCTCCGTTGCCGTGGCGTGGTGCCGCGGCAACGGAGGCGGCAGCGGTCAGCACTTGGTCAGCCGCCATCGATCAGGGCTTGCCTATGTACGTCCCACCATTCTCCTTCAACCAGTTGAAGGACGGCAGGTTGACGAGCGGGATGCGCCGGCCCTTCACGACGTCCCACGCCGGGATCCGGTCATTGATCTGTGCCGGGACCCCGTCGAACTTGTTGATCGCCATGTACTGATACATCTGGGTGAGCATCCGCAGCTGGGTCTTTTCGGAGAGCAGCCAGTTGATGAGCGCGTTCGCGCTCTTCTTCTGCTCCGGTGACGCGTTCGCCGGTGCGGCCAGGTAGGCGGCCCCGCCGTACATGCCGCTCGGGAACACCGAAGCCTTCACGGTCTGCTGAAGCAGCCCCTGATCGGCGGACCAGAGGGTGAAGTCGATGGCGTACTCGGTGATCCACACATCCCCCTGCTTGAACTGCTGGAACAGCGTGTTCGGCTCGCCGGCCAGCGGCTGGTAGAAGTTCGACGAGAAGTCCTTGAACTTCGCGAGACCCGCCGTCCATTCGGGGCTACTCTGCAGCGGCTCCGGGAACGTTTTGGAGAAGTCGACTCCGGCGCCGATGAGGAAGTCTCGCATCATGAGTCTCCCACCGCCGGAGCCCGCGTCCGGCCGGATCATGCCGATGTGGCCCCTCCATTCGGCACGCCGGGCATAGAAGTCGGCCCACGAGGTCGGCGGGTTCGCGATCTTCGCCGAGTCGTAGATGATGCCGAACTGATCACGCCAGAACGGTGTTGCGCGACCGGTGGTGGCGACACCAAAGGCCTCTCTCAGGTCGGTCGGATCGATGAGAGACAGATTCGGGATCTCGGCCTTCGCGTCGGTGAGCGTGGTGAAGGGGATCTTGGCATCGAGCATGTTGCCGAGCACATCTGGCTTGAGGAGTGCCACCCCGACATCCCCCTGTCCGGCGCTCTGCGCCTTGAGCCGCGTCAGGAGATCCGCACCCGATCCGGGGAGGTACGAGATCTTGATGCCGAGCTCCTTCTCGGCCTCCGGCAGCAGCTGACCAAAGAACTTCTGGAAGTTCGCGCCGCCGGCGGTATCGAGGAAGGTGATCGACCCGTTGCTCCCGGGAGCCGGCACGGACGCTGCCGTCGGCGCCGACGTCCCCACGCCGGAGCCGCCACACGCCGCAGCCACCAACAGGGCCACCAGTCCGACGATGAAAGAACGACGCATTCTCAACCTCCCACGCACCATGGCTCCGGCTATGGCACCGGAATGATATTCCTCAATGATGCATAGTTTGGCAATGCCCTTCCAGGTACCGCTCACCGTCGCCTTCGACTGGAACGGCACGCTGGTGGATGACGCCGCGCGGGCCTGTGCGGCAACGGGGACCGTGCTCGAGCGCCGTGGCCTGCCGCCCCTTGGACGCGACCGGTTCCACGAGGGCTTCCGCCTCCCGCTCCGGACGTGGATGGCGGCGCTGGGCGTGCCGCCGGGAGAGGTCGCCAAGGCCCTTCAGGAGTGGAATCGGGAGATGGCTGATCGGCCGGCGGAGCTTGCGCCCGGCGCGCGCGAGGTGGTCGCGGCGATGCGCTCGTCTGGGATCCACGTCGGCGTTGTCAGCGCGGCCAGTCTGGACGCGCTGCATCGGGACCTCGGCCGACCGGCCTTGAGCGGCTTCGCCGATCAGCTTGCCTTCATCGTGGGTGACGCGGAGCCCAAACGGACGGCCTTCATCAGGCTTGCTGGCGCGAGTCCCCGCGAATTCGTGTACGTCGGCGACACCGAGTACGACATGATCGAGGCTCGCGCGGCCGGCGTTCGATCGATCGGCTACGCCGGGGGCTACCGCCCTGCGGGCGCCCTCGCCGCGACCGGCGCCGACCGGGTCATCGGTCGGCTCTCGGAGCTGTCCGCGGTATTGAGCGAGATCCACGCCGACGCTCTCGTTGTGGGTTCCGATGGCTCGCGATGACCTCGGCCGACGCGTTCAGCGCGCGACGGGCCGCGGCCTGGGATCGCATGGCGACGGCCACGTAGAGCGCGTCCAACAAGCACAGGTGAGCGAGCCGACTCGCCATCGCCTCATGGCGAAAGGACTGCTCGGGACCGCCGCTGACGAGGACGATGTCCGCCACGTGCGAGATCGAAGACCGGGCGAAGCTCGTGACCGCGATCGTCGTCGCAGCGGCATCGTGCGCGGCGCGGAGGGTCATCACCGTCTCGCGCGTCGCTCCGGTATGCGTGATCGCCACGCAGACGTCACCGCGGCGGAGCAAACGTGATGCGACATGTTGGACGTGGACGTCCGCCGGCGCGTCGGCGTGCACGCCGATCGTCCGGAACCGGTAGGCCGCATCCTGTGCGAGCGGCGCTGAGGTCCCGACGCCGACGAAGAGCACCTGTCGCGCGCCGGCGATCGCTTTGACCGCCTTCGCGAACCGATCGTGGTCGATCGTACCGACCCCTCCCGCGATCGTATGCGCCGCTGCGGCGAATACCTTTACCAGCACCGTGCCCATCGTGTCGGCGTCGGCGATGTCCCCGTGGTGGAGCGGCTCGATCCGGGCTTCGCCGGCGAGAGCGAACTGAAGGTCGCGATAGCCTCGGAAGCCCATCCGCTGGCAACACCGGACCACGGTCGACGACGACGTCTTCGCGCGCCGCGCGAGCACCTCGGCTGTCGCCACGGCCGATCCGGCAGGATCGTTGAGGACCGCTCGGGCCACCCGCGCGTCGCTGGGCGACAACGATGGCAGGAGGCTCCTGATGCGTGGTAGGACGCCGCCCTCGAAGGCCGACGTTGACGGATGACGCCGAGGCGCCGCGACGATCCTCACCGCCGGTCAGGATAGGCTGCGCCGCTCCGCATCCCGCGCGCGACTGGATCGGGACGATCCTCTCGATGTACGTGCCCGGCGCGCTCATCTCGGGGCAGGGGCGTGGCGACCTCGTAGACCTTGCGCTCGTCGGGAACGCCCTTGAGGACGTGGCTCCCCCGGTCCTCGAACCTCACGCCGGAACCCGCCACGAGATCGCGCACGGTCGCGGAAACGAAGATCTGTCCCGCCTCGGCCAAGGCTCCGATCCGCGCGGCGACCACGACGGCGATGCCGCGGATCGCCCCCGGGTCCTGTTCGACCTCGCCGGTATGGGGACCGATCCGCGGACGGAGGCCGAGGTCCGGGCCGAGCGACTTGCTCGGCATGCGCTCGCCTGGCAGCTGGTCCCGGATCCTGCGGGAATAGCTTCGCCCGAGCCGCCGTTCCCGTGTCATGAAGACCAGAGGACTACCCTGCCGCTACAGCCACGACTGCGAGGTCACCTTCCTCCCGGAGGACCAGAGCTCGCTGCCGTCCCTGCTCGCCGCCGCCGCGATGCGCGACCAGCACGAGCGGACGGTGCATGACTACCGCCACGTCGTCACGAACTTCGGGGCGCCTGACTTCTCGAAGGGCCCCGCGGGCCGCCGCGGCCGCCCGAAGAAGAACGCGGAAGAGCCCACGCTCGTCTAGCGCGAGCCTGGCGTCTCTCCTCTGCGCAACCCGGGCCTGAGCGCCGCCACCCGGCGCCGATAGGACGCGAACTCCTCCCCGAAGCCCCGGCTCAGCACGCGGTCTTCGGCCACGATCCGAACGGCGGTGTACGGAAGGACGGGAAGCCGCTGCCGAGCGCCACCCCCGCGCCCAGGTGATCCAGCACGATGCCCAGGTACATCGGGTGACGCACGATGCGATAGACCCCACCGGTCACGAGCGGCGCGCCGACGAAGATATCGAGGTCGATCCCGTAGCCCCGACCGAGGGACCACATCGCCGCCGCGCCGAAGGCGGCCGCGACGACCGCGACCGCGACGAGCTGCACCCCGGGATCGATCGGGATCTGCAGCGGCCGCGCGAAGACCGCGACGAGAAGGGGGAGCCAGATGAGCGGCGGGTAGTACTGAAGCCACCAGGACACCTGCGCTCGGATCCGGTGTTCGCGCGCCCCGCGCAGGAGGCGCAGTGCCCCGGCGGACCGGAAGATGAGATGGGCCGCCAGCACCACGGTGAATCCGCACGACGCGCTCTTCGTCCACGCCGCCAATTGTCCGGTACACTTCGACTTCGCCGCGTGGCGGCGTCTGGGCAGATCGAGCAGGTGGTGAGCTCCGCTGACTGTAGATCAGCCGTCTTCGACTGTGGGGGTTCGATTCCCTCTCTGCCCACCCGAATGCGAAGCCCCCATTGGGGTTTCGCAAGTCTCCCGTAGCCGAAACCGCATTTAGGAACATCGTTGCCCTGCTGGGCCAGGCAGGGATGGCACGTTCACAAGGGAGTCCTCGTTATCGGTCCGCGAGTTGCGGCGAAGACAAGTGCCCTTCCTCCTCTCGATCGCTCCTCGCGCGTCGCGAGCCTTCACCCATCGATTCGTGGCGTCGCCGGACGCTGTCTGGACGACCACATGGCGGTCGCGGGGTTCGAAGCCTTCAAAGCCGTGAACAATCGCGTGAAGGAAGTGGGCGGTCTCGACGCTGACGGGTACGATCTGATGTCGAGGGCATTCGGGGGTGAGCGCGATAGCGCCGCCCAAGGGTTGTGTCAGTGGCACACCGATAAGACCACGTGCAGCAGCCGGGATGATGGTGCGCGCCGCCACGAGGGCAAGCGGAATCAAGAACGCGACGCGCCACTCCAGGGCTGAAATGTCAATCAAACATCGGGATCCAGCAGAAGCCGGTGCTCAACGCCCGTTCGCGCGCAAGCGCGCCGCCGGCAAGCCGAAGATGAACGCCCTCACTGCATGAAGGGCCCGCGACTCCGCTGCAATCCAGGTGCGGTACTCGAACTTCCGCGGGCCCAAGGTGGGGATGCCGTCGTCCGCAGCATCATTCTGCGGGCCGAGCGTGCACGCCCATCCGGTCGCTCGTGATACGGAGCGGGACCGGGGTGCTGTCCTGGACGACGCCATCCGTCTCAAGATGGACCGAGATGAAGTAGCGCTCGCCAGACGCGGCGGGATCGCTGGGGAATACCCCTTCGACGTGTGCGCGTGACACGCCGGTCAGCACGGGGGCGGTCGCAAGAACGCCGTAGCTCTCGCCGGCCCGCTGGATCCGGATCTCCATCAGGCCGCCGGTCGGCGGGGGAGACAGCCGGAGGTCGGCCGTGACGATGACCTGGCGTACTCCATCCGCCCGCGGTCCCTCCGTCACGGTGAGGGTGCCCGTCGCGCCCGCGAGGACCACCTCCGTTTCTGCGACCACCACCGTTGCGCGGTCGGGTCGGGCGGCGTTCTGGGCGACACCGAAACCCAGCGCCGCGGCTGCGACGAGGGCGACCGTCGCGGCCAGCGCGATTCGGCCCCACCCGCCGCGCCAGAACCCGCCGCCGGGCGCGACGCGCGGCTGGGCCAGGCGCCGCCAGACCAGATCGTGGCCCCGGTCCAGATCCCTCGAGGTCAGCGGCCGGCCGGCGAGGGCCTGGTGCAGGGCACGCTGCTCCATCCGCAGGCCGGCGCACCGCGGACACCGCAGCACGTGCGAGGCGATCGTTGTGCTGTCGGCCGCCCCGAGGGTGCCGTCCAACTCGGCGAGGATCAGTGCTTCGACGTGCTCGTTCTGGTCGATCGTCACGACAGCTCGTTCAGCGCCCGATGGCGCCGCGCCAGTTCTCGACGGATCCGGTACAGCCGAGACTTCACTGCGGAGACGGTCTGCTGCTCGACCTGGGCAAGCTCCTCGTAGCTCAGGCCCGTGACCGCCTGGAGCAGGAGCAGCGAGGCGTCCTTGCGGGGCAGCTCGGC
>JRHI01001343.1_pt1 | contig 21099 bp, 23 predicted proteins | sample 215371 | NCBI WGS metagenome assembly JRHI01 (sample SAMN02929681, study PRJNA255918) | sediment metagenome | biome: cave system; feature: Ice Cave; material: Sediment; isolation source: sediment from deep within a dark volcanic ice cave with no known source of... ...
CCATGGAGCGATTGTGTTATGTGTCTATCTACTATCCTCTATTGGTGAGGCGGCACGCCAGTCGGCGGATTATCTCCATTATTTCCACCACCATTATCTCCACCGCCTCCGCGTGGACGACACTTGTCTCCAAAGCAAGGAGGTAGGTAGTAGTAGTTGCTTCCGGAAATGGTGGGCAGAGTACCATCAATGAACCAGTCGGTGACGGTTGGTTCGCCCGGACGTGGCAACAGACCTGTTAGGGCTGAGACTGCTCTTGCCTGCACGTTGTCTGGCTTGACGAAATCATCGGCGGGGTAGTTGTAGTAGTGCGAGACCATCTCCATCACATCGTTCCAAATGGGGCCAGCACCGGTGATACCAATAGTGTTCTGGGTCATGGTTTCATTATCGCTGTTACCAGCCCAGACCCCTACTGCAATATGCGGCGTATAGCCCATGGTCCAGTTATCCCGGAAACTATCGGTTGTACCTGTCTTAGCCGCTGCTGGACGATCTAATTCCAGCGGATTGCCTGGAAAGAATTCGTGATAACGTGCTGTCTTGTCAGAGAGAATGCTACTGATCAGAAAAGCCACGCCGGGGCTGATCACTTGAGCGCCTTGTGAGTGTGCTGTATCGAATTTATAAATGGGATGGCCTTGGTTATCAGTGATCTCTAGCACTGAGGTCGGCGGTACACGCACACCTTGGTTAGCAAAGGTGGCATAGGCGCCGGTCATATGCAACAAAGACACCTCACTAGCGCCAATCGCCATCGAGGGTCCAAGCGCCGAAAGCGGCTTGCTAGCGACTTCGCTCAAGCCGAGACGCCCCGCCATATTCAGCACATTGGGGATGCCCGTATACTCGATAGTGTCGATGGCCGGAATGTTAAACGAGTTGGCAACGGCAGTCCGAATGGTCATGGGATAACCTGTATGGAAGGTGCCATCGTAGTTCTGCGGCGAATAACACTTGGGAGGCGTGTTGGTATCACAGACAGGATAATAGGTTTTGTGATCGGGTACGATCATCGCGGGATACCAGCCCATTTCAAAGGCGGTAGCGTAAATGATGGGTTTGAAGGATGAACCGGGCTGACGTAATGCCAGCGCTGCATTATATTGGCCCTGCATCTCTGGAGTTTTTTGATCATAGTTCGCGCTACCATCCATCGCCAAAATTTGGCCTGACTTGGGATCTATCACCACAACAGCTGCATTGTTGAGGTTATTCGTCACGTTAAGCGGTCCGTAGTAGCCCAAATACGCGTCACTCTGCGCTTGATAGAGATGATTGTAGACACTCTGTTCAATCTTCTTTTCTAGATTGAGATCAAGCGTGGTATAGACATTGTAGCCGCCATCACGCAGGTTTTGTGCGCCGAGCAGAGGAACAAGCACCTGATCGATGACATAGCTAACAAAATGCGGTGCCTGGATTTTATGTGTCTGGGAATAGGTCTCGAAAGAAAACTTGGCCGTCTCCTTCTCAGCATCCTGAGCCTGTTGTGCTGTAACCATATGCAGATCAATCATGGATTGAAGCACGATCTTCTGCCGCGCCAACGCAGCAGATTTATAGAGCGTCGGGTCATACGTACTTGGGCTTTGTGGTAAGCCGGCGAGTAACGACGCTTGCGCGAGGTCAAGTTGCTTAACTGCTGGCGTACACGCGCTCTTCGTACACTTGAGTGGAATACGGAAGTAACTTTCTGCGGCTGCCTCGACGCCATAGTTCAGATCGCCATAATAGACCGTGTTCAGATACATTTCCATGATCTTCCACTTGGGATATTGTTGCGTCAAGCCGGTAGCAAGAATAGCTTCCTCGCCCTTCACCTGCAAGGTACGATGCTGCCCACTGAAAAATTGGTTTTTGATCAGCTGTTGTGTCACGGTGCTGCCACCCTCAACGACACCATGACTTTGTAAATTGGAGAGTGCGGCACGGGCAATACCGCCAATATCAACACCACTATTAGTCCAGAAGGTGTGATCTTCTGCGGCTATTGTAGCATTGACAAGCAAGGGGGAAATATCGTTATAGTTGACATAGGTACGGCGCCCGTATCCTATTTGTTGGTCATAGAGTTCATAGAGGAGCTTCCCATTACGATCATAGATATGCGTTGTTTGGAAGAGTGAGTGCTGAGCAATACCATTGAGGAGGGGCAACTGTGCCCTATAATAGGCATATGCGACTCCTGTTCCACTAGAAAAGGTGGAGATAACCAGGAAAAACAAGACAATGGCAATAGTCGTAAGCAGTGGTACAACGCTTCTCCCTGTACGCTCGTGCCGTCGCTTACGCATCAAAATACGATTGACGCGTATACGTCGTAACGCAGTCAGCTCTTCTGCTGAAAGCACGTTTCCAGTTTTAGCGCCTGCCTTCACAACAGCAAGGGATCGTGTAGTGTGTATGTTATGTTCGTCCATACGGGCAAATATACCCTTCTCTAGCACCAAAGACATTAGTGTTCTTTTGTACCACCCACTAGAACACCTTTGTCCATAGTACCACAAGCATCCAAGCTCAACGGGACTTTTGCACACCAAGGCCCATACCCCGTCGTAGGGACCAGCTTGAGCGCGTCCGCCTCGGCTCAATTTATTGAGCGAGATGCTGTGTTTTCTCAATGATAATTATCGGCTCCATCGAATCTCGTCCGATAAATCGGGCACGGAGGGCGCCATGAATGGGGCCCCTACGCTGGTCCCTACGACTTCTCATCGATAGTATAACGTATGTTTGTGCCATTCTGTTTCAGAATAGTTCGCGTTGAACCTATATTGCTATTCATGATGCTACCAAAGGCAAGGTAAATGAGATGAAGGTGCCTTGGCCGAGGGTACTTTCGGCCCCAATGCTACCACCGTGGGCGGTAATGATGGCTTTGACGATGGCAAGGCCGAGGCCACTGCCACCAGTAGCACCTGTACGCGAATGGTCAGCGCGATAGAAGCGGTCGAAGATGTGTGGTAGGTCGGCAGGGCTGATACCAACGCCTGTATCGCTAATGGTGACGACAAGCGTTTTTTCCTTGACCTTTGCCCCTACGCTGATGCTCCCATTGGTGGAAGTATGGCGACGAGCATTGTCTAGTAGGTTGAGCAGGACTTGTGTGATGCGGTCGCTATCAGCCTGGACGAGCAGGATATCTGCCGGAATCTGGTTATGTAAGGTGATACTTGCTTGTTCGCATTCTGGCTCGATGACAGCAAGCGTCTCATCAACAAGAGCATGCATATCGAGGGGAGCGAGATCAAGCAGAATGCGCCCCGACTCTAGCGCGGTCATGTTCTGCATATCGGCAACGAGGCGGCGCAGGCGTTGGACTTCGCGTCCAATCAGTTGTGCCGTTTCATAGCGGGCATCCGGCGCTGCAATCATGTTATCTGCTAGCGCCTCGCTAAAGCCTTGAATAGCTGTGAGCGGAGTTGCGAGGTCATGCGAGATGTTAGCGATCAGGTCTCGTCGTGCTTGATCCTGACGGCGCAGTTCGTTCACATCGGCTTCAATGGTATCGGCCATAGCATTAAAGGTGAGGGCGAGCTGACCCAGCTCATCTAGGCTCTTTGGGAGGATGGCACGCTGCGTATACTGGCCCTGTTTCATCTGTTCTGCGGCTGCTGTCAATGATGCTAGCGGTTTCGTCAAGCTACGCGCCATCAAAAAGCTAAAGATGATGACAGCGATAGAGAGAGCAATACCTGTAAAGAAAATAGCCTGATTCGTCTGTAGGATGAAGTCACCGGGGGAGAGTCCTTTAGGATAGCGTTCTGGCATGGCTATCAACACGGCGCCAATGATTTGTCCATTGCCTTGCGCCGCATCGCGAATCGGCGTACTGCTATAATAGCCTGATAAGGTACTCGCGTCATCTGTTCCTTGCACACGCCCATCAACATTTTGCCCCTTGAGTGCCTGCTGCAATGCTTGATTGAACGCTGGAATATCAGCATTATTGATAGCGAGTCGCTCCGGCTTCGCATAAACTAGCTGGATGCCTTGTGCATTCACCACAATTAAGACAAAGGGATTGTAGAAAGGGAAGCCGCTAAAATTTCCCCTCTGCGCATCTCCATTGCTGGGGATGCCGGAGAGACGTGCGCTAATAGAGTCAGCGACAGTTTGCGCGATGATATGCACTTGCTGTCTTTGTGTATTCTCAAAGTAGTTTTGTACTGCAATTGAGACCGCGAATGCAAGGATGAGTACAGCGCCTAACGCGACCAGGAGATAGCTCAAGACAAGTTTGACGCGCAGACTATGGCGCGGGAGTGCGAGCAGGCGTGTCATCCTTACTCTCCCTGTGTTCGTGTTGTGGCCGATAGAGATGGTGTTATGGTGGGCACAAACTTGTAACCCACACCCCAGACAGTCTGAATCTGGTGAGGCGCCTCCGGCACAGATTCTAGTTTTTTGCGCAGTGTGCCAATATGCACGTCAACAGTGCGTCCATCACCGAGATAGGTATAGCCCCAGACATGGTTCAGGAGCGCCTCGCGTGTAAAGACGCGATCTGGCGAGGCTGTGAGTGTCACGAGCAGATCAAATTCTTTCACTGTCAGCGTCACTTGCTGCCCATTGACCTGCACACGGCGTGCCGGAATGTTAATCATCAGTCCCGCGAAACGGCGCTCCTCGTCATTTGCCTTGCCTTCTTTATGGGAAGTATCGCCTTCGTGGTCAACATCTTTTGCACCGGCAGCACTTGCACCATTACTACGGCGCAGAATGGCCTTGACGCGACTCACCAACTCACGCGGACTAAATGGCTTGACGAGATAGTCATCCGCTCCCATTTCCAGTCCGGCCACACGTTCATCCTCGCCTTGACGCGCCGTGAGCATAAGAATGGGAGTATTTGCCCAGGTACGGATGCGCCGACACACTTCCATACCATTGAGTGCGGGTAACATCAAGTCCAGGATGACCAGATCAGGATGTTCGCGTGCATGCAATTCTAAGCCAGCAATACCGTCGGTGGCACTAAGCACCCTATACCCCGCCTGCTCCAAGTAGAGCTGGATTACCTGTATAATATTTTGTTCGTCTTCGATAACGAGTATTTTCATAGTCCCATTCCCTGATTATAATGCCTGTATGTGATGTATCATCTGTATGATACCATACCAAGAGAAGGTCAAAAAACAGGGCTGAAAAATGTAAAATTTGTGTAAAGGTCTTGTTGTATACTGCTGGCATAGTAACTCCTCATGGCCTATTGTCACTTGTGATAATATAGAAGTGCTTATATTGACTAGGAGACATATTCATGGCCCATCAAATGACTATCACATTGACCGATCAAGAATATGCAATGCTGGTCACAGAAGCAGCCAAAAACGGCAAGCAGCCAGAAACGTTTCTGCATGAAATCATAACGCAGTATTTACAATCGCTTTCCCAAGTAAAACATCCGTTAACAGGGCATGAATTCATGGAACGACAACACCGTGATGGAGAACTTCTTAACCTTCCAACGGGAGAGCCATTGAACTAAGAGGAACAAGCCGAATTTGAACGCCCCGGCCAAGCGTTCACTGGGGTAAACCGTTGTCTGAAATAATTATTGAGGATAGAGGCCCATACTAATGGGGAGCTACTTTTTTGATACATCAGCTATCGTTAAGGGTTATGTTCCTGAACAGGGGCGCTCTTTCATCTTAACACTTTGCAATCCAGCAGAAGGCCACGACCTCTACATATCACAGGCTACCTTGGTAGAGGCCGTGGCTAGCATATATCGAAAGGCACATGTGCAAAATATTACTGTTGCTTTCCATTGTCCTCTCGTAGTAAAGGTATTAATGACATTCTTGATGCCGATGGCACAACTGTTTTCTTGACATCTTTGCTATACTAGCAGAGGAAATATTGAGATTGAAAGAGTTAAGCAGGAGAGAAAAAGCAGCATGGTTTTGCGTATCATTGTTGTTATCATAGGTTTAGCTCTCATCATAGTTGGTTGTGTTCTCTGGATTAAAAACCCTGACTCTACGCTCATACCGATTGTTATGACAGGTGTTGGCTTGGCTTTATCATTCTTTCCACTGGTTCTCTTAATCCCTACCAAGGTATCTCGGTCACCTCATAAGAAGCAGAAAGCAACCCTTACAATCATTGCAGATAGAAGCAAAACAGGTCAAGAAGTCAACTTGCTCCCAAGTGAGTATTGGGATAATCTGACTAGGTATAACCATTGGGCAGTGGAGAAAAAGCGCGTTGTGGAACTCATTGTTAGAAGACGTCAATGTTTCGGTGTGGTATTTCGAGATGTAACACCCGCCGAATATATGGTATGGACAAATGAGGGAGACGAGACACCTGTAGATATTAGTGCTGGAGAAACCAAAGTAATCCATCTGTCTCAGCGTTGGCTTGGTAATGTTAAATGATGAAAATAATTTCGCACCGAGTAAAGAAAAAGAGAGGATAAACACAACATTATAAGAAATGCTTATCCCCTTCTAACAGCCTCAGAAGGGGCTTTAGATATGTGCTATTGCTTCAACCATTGCACTACTTGCGGAGCAAGGTACGTAATAATTATCAAATTTTCAAAAACTAGCCCTTCATTACTAGTAGCTATCTTGACGAGCAGAGCCATATCTATGCTATCATAAACACACAATCGGTATGAATAAACATGATACCAAGAAGGATGAAAATCACACTTCCATGCAGACAGCAGCCATTCAGAAAAAACTCTTAGCTATAGCTATAAAGAATTTGCGATCTTCCATGAGAAGAAAATAGTGAAAGATAATAGTAGATATGTTAGAAGCACAAGAAGATTTTTCAACAGAAATTCACAATTATGTTATTTCAGAAGAAGAAAGGTTTTTGAAACAGCATGGAAATGAATTTATGAAAGATGCATATCCACATCTTTTAGAACTCTGTTATATAAATCACTTTGAGACGATTAAGGATTTTTATAATAGAAGGTATGATAAGTACAAAGGTTATTCTGTTATTGGTTTTCCTGTTCACACAGGAGATGAAGGTTTTAAGTTAATTACTACCATCACCGAAAGTAAACACACTATAAATAGATATACTGAAATAATGAGTGTGATTACAAAGCCAAATGGAGAAAGTAGGTCGTGGTTAGAAATTGGGAAAATGAAAGAATATCAAAATCATACAACTTATCCTTATCAACAATGGATAAAAGATCCATTACGATATCCGCATCGTGACCCTAGACTCATAACAGTACGTAATAATAGCGCCAAAGAAGAGCAAGTATTGTGGGAAATATGTATTGCACCAGACTATCCATTAGAAATCCGACTTGTATCACGAGGCCCAAATTTAAGAGGTGAATTGAGTAAATTCATTAAATTAAGCTATGTTGATACAACAGAAAGAACTCTATGGAAGCCAAAATAATGTGGTATCAAGCACAAAACAAAAGATGCACAGCCCCAAAAATCCATCACATAATACCTTCTCAATCAGCCTGCGAAGACCAATGAGAGCTATCCATTGAAGGTCATATACCCCAACCGCTCCAACGCCATATACGCCGCTGGAATTTGCCCCTGCACAGCAAACGCGCCGCTGTGAATCAGGGAGAGCAATTCGCGGGGGGTGACGAGGAAATTCTCGATGGTTTCGGCGGGGTCTATTTTTTGCTCGCCTGTTTTGCGTACGTTGTGGGCAAGATACCACCAGATGCGCGTCTCAGCTCCTGTGGGGTTGGCAAGCATGTGGGCTAGGAATTCGATCTGGTCGGGTTCGACGCTATAGCCGGTCTCTTCCATCAGTTCGCGGTGTGCTGTGCGGAGTGGGTCTTCTTCGCCTTCGTCGATGCCACCAGCGGGAAATTCGATAACTTCTTTGCCGATGCCGTGCTTGTATTGCTTGTTGAGTAGAAAGCGGCCATCGGGTGTGATGGGCACTACGCCAACCCAGCCACGGTTTTCGATGATGTAGTAGTCGGGAATAATGGTGCCGTTGGGGAGGGCAACTTGTTCGCGTCGTATTTTCAAGTAGGGAGTATGGATTACTTGTTGCGAGGAGAGGGTTTTCCAGGGTTTCTCTTGGTGCGTCATGATTGTTCTTTCTCTTATTTTTGGCATTCGCATACTTCCTGCCACCCTACCTGCAACGCAGGTAGGGTGGCAGGAAGTATGCGAATGCCCAATTATACATTAGCCTAGAGGCATGGTTTCGGCTGTGCCGCGTAGGATGAAGCGTTGGATTTTGCCCGTTGCGGTTTTGGGCAGTTCTGGAATAAATTCGATGTAGCGCGGATATTTGAAAGGCGCCAAGCGCTGCTTCACGAAGTTCTGTAGCTCCTGTGCTAATGCGTCCGATGGGGTCTGGCCCGTTTTGAGGGTAACATACGCCTTGGGTTTGACCAGATTTTCGTCGTCGAGCACACCCACAACAGCGGCTTCTAGCACAGCGGGATGCATAATCAAGGTGTTCTCGACCTCTACGGGGGAAACCCATTGTCCGCTGACTTTGAGCATGTCATCTGAGCGTCCACAATACCAGAAGTAGCCTTCTTCATCCTGGTAATACTTGTCACCCGTAGCAATCCAGTGCCCATTCATGGTGTTTTTGGTCTTCTCATGCTTGTTCCAATAATAGGACGCAATGCTATCGCCACTGATCAACAGGTTGCCAACAGCGCCCTGTGTGACAGTTTGCCCAGTTTCATCAGTGATCATCGCTTCATAGCCCGGTACTAGCTTGCCCGTGCTACCTGGCTTGATCTCGTCCCGGCGGTTGCTGATGAAGATGTGCAAAATCTCTGTGGAACCGATGCCATCGAGAATGGGCACGTGGAAGGCATCCTCCCAACGGCGTAGGATATCGGCTGGAAGGGATTCGCCTGCCGAAGTACAGATACGCACCGAGCTAAAGTCGAAATGTTTCCCTGCATCGTGCAAGGCGAGCATGTTTGCGTAGAGCGTGGGGATACCATAGAAGATAGTAGGTCGATACTGCTCAACAACCTTGAACATGTCTTCGGCTAGTGGACGCCCAGGATAATAGATAGTACTGGCGCCGACACTAAAGGGGAAATAGAGGCTATTGCCCAGCCCATAGGCAAAATAGAGTTTGGCGGCTGAGAAGGTGATGTCACTCTCCTGGATACCAAGAATTGGTTTGGCGTAGTATTCGGTGCAGTAGACCATATCATGCTGCAAGTGTACACAGCCCTTGGGAAACCCTGTGCTACCAGAGCTATACAGCCACAGGGCGCTATCATCTTTTGATGTATTGGCAGTGGGTAGCGTTGTAGGAGCTTTTGCAACCCATGTATCAAAGTCATGTACAGTTGTCGTCTCGTGCTCTTTGCCTAGACCAACTACGACGACATGGCGCAGATAGGTCAGTTGTGGGCGAATGTCCTGCATAGTTTGCCAGAGCGAGGCATGAATGAGCAGGACACGAGCACGGCTGTCATTGAGCATGTAGACATAGTCTTGTGGGCGCAATCCCGTGTTGATAGGTACAGAGACGGCTCCCATTTTGATGGCTCCAAAAAAAGCGGCAGCGAACTGGGGCGAGTCTAGCAATAGCAAAGCGACACGCTGTTCTAGGTCAACACCCAGGTCGAGCAGTCCATTACCGATGCGATTAGCAAGTTCAGCAATCTGCGCATAAGTGTAGGAAGAGCCTTCGGAGTAGACGGCTATTTTGTTGCCACGCCCTTCGTCCAGATGGCGATCTAGAAACGCACTTGCAACATTAAATTGGTCAGGCACGATCACTGATGGCGCCCGCGTGTCCGCCTGTGGTTGCTGATAGAGCATAAAACACCTCTCTTTTATGGGACTTACTAGGAATAATTATAGCCAAAACAAAAATTCTTTGTTTCCCTCGCGGCCATGAATGGGTGAATCGGTGATACCGCGTACTTGAAATAGTGTGTGTTGGGGAATCCATTCCTGTAGCTCGCGCACAACCCGTTCGTGTACGGCGGGATCACTGATGACGCCACTGCCACGATCCACCTCGGACTTGCCGGCTTCAAATTGTGGTTTGACCAATGCCACGATCCAGGGTTCTCCTTCTGTTGCTAAGAGATGAGCGAGTGCAGGTAGCACGAGTCGTAACGAGATAAAGGAGACATCGATGACTGCGCACTGCATTGGTTCAGGAAGCGTAGTCAGGTGGCGGATATTGGTGTGTTCCATCACGATAACGCGAGGGTCATTGCGCAATGACCATGCCAGTTGTCCATGACCAACATCAACTGCGTAGACGCGCTGTGCGCCGTGCTCTAATAAGCACTGTGTGAAGCCACCCGTTGAAGCGCCTACATCAATGGCAACGCATCCCGTTGGGTCGAGTTGAAAGGTATCGAGCGCCTTTTCGAGCTTGAGACCGCCGCGACTGACGTATTTCATCTCAGGCGGAACTTCCGCCATATGGCAGTCCGCATTGAGCGGTACAAGTGTCCCAGGCTTGTCTACCAAGCGTTCTCCTACATAGACTTGCCCCGCCATAATGAGCGCACGAGCGCGTTCTCGACTAGGGGCCAGCCCACGCCGTACCAATGCTTGGTCAAGCCGCTCTTTTTGTTGTGCCGCCATACATCATTCCCAATCTGATTTTTTCCTTTTCCCCAACGATGGGCGACCCAAGGGTCCCCTCCAACCCAATCCGCCACCCCTGCCCCTACGAGTACGCATAGTATTCCCATTATCTATTGTGATAAATTAATGCGCCGACACCGACGAGGCCGACATCGGGACCGAGTTGCGCCATGACGATTTTTGCGGCCTTGTAAGGCACACGCATGGCACGGTCTTGAATAATGCGTAGGGCAGGGTCTATGATCAGTGGCCCCATCTGGGTGACACCGCCGCCAAGAATAATCATTGCTGGGTTGAAAATGTGGAGGATATTGACAATGCCCACCCCAATTGCTTCACCAGCCTCCTTGATGATTTTCTCTGCTAGTGGAATACCAGCCTCGGCAGCCAGCGCAACGATACGCGCATTCACAGACAGTGGACTGCGGATAGCGCTATCCGCAGGTGTGTTAGCGGCCTGTGTTTCTAGTGATTCATGTAATTCAAGATGGGAGAGGACAAAATTGACCAGTTCCTGACCCTTACCTTCTGCCATTGCTTCGTTCGCCCTACGAGCAATATTGGTACCGGAGGCAATGCGTTCTAGGCAGCCAATATTGCCGCAGTTGCAGCGCTCCCCATGCCAATCGATAGTCATATGCCCCAGTTCTGCGGCTGTGCCACTAACTCCATCTAGAATCTTGTTGTCGATGATCACACCGCCACCAATGCCTGTACTAATCGTTAGGTAGACAAGGTTGCTGACACCACGACCTGCTCCAAACATATATTCACCGAGGGCAGCAGCATTGGCATCATTCTCGACAAAAATGGGCAGGTGATATTTTTGATAGAAGATGTCCCGCAAGGGAACACTCTCCCAGCCCGGCAAATTTGGTGGAGCGTATACAACTCCTGTGCGGCTATCGAGTGGTCCGGGTGCGCCAATGCCAATACCTGCGATCTGATCGAAGCTGGTACCAGCATTCTCAACCGCTTGCTCCACGGCTGCAAACAAGCGTGGAATCACACGCTCTGGTGTGGGGTTCTCTCCGGTGAGTAACCCAACGCGTGAAAGCAGTGTGGCACCACGTAACACCGCCGTACGAATCTGTGTTCCTCCCAGGTCTACGGCTACCACCATTGGCAGGTTTTCCTGCTCTGTCAGCTGGGTAGTACTCTGTATGTCTTGTCTATTTCCTTCGCTCATAAAATGCCCCCTGTCTAATCCTGGCTAAATCATACCGCATTGCAAGCAGTGGAACAAGAGGGACCAGGGCGCCCGTAAAGGGACGCCCCTACAAAGATACAAGACGGCCTCTGATACACCGTCATCTTTGTAGGGGCGTCCCTTTACGGGCGCCCTGGTCTGGTCTTTACTTGTGTGGTTTCGCTATGCTACCATTATTTCATAACCATTTGAAAAACGAGCAAGAGGATATGTGGGCGCATCTATGGCAGAGACACAAGAACAATGGTATAACCGACAGGCGATAGAACAACTCGCACAGCACATTCCGTTTGAGCGCGATAGCGCTACCAAGGCGGAGTTGATCGAGATGTTGCGTGGCTTGGTCATTCGCCATGGGCGCAGTATGGACCCGGAAGCCTTTGGCTTTGAAGCCCGTAATGAATTAGTCCGCCTTGGCTTGTGGAGCCGCATTGGGTAGAGTAGGGACTACTCGTGTGCTGTTCTTCCTCGTATATAACCCAATTGAGGAAATGGGCCCGGCTTCCACTCCACTTGAAGGAAGCCAGCATCGTCAAGCAGAGGGAGAAGGTCTTGCAGACCCTCTCGCAAAGAGCTATGCAGGAAGAGGCGATGCGATGGCCTCAAAGCATCCACGAGCAGTAGCCTTCCTTCGGGTTTGAGGACTCGTTGTATCTCGACAAGCCCTTTTTGCTTGAGTGCAGGCGGTAGATGATGGAAGACGAGGCTAGAAACAACAACATCGAAGGTGTGATCTGAGAAGGACAATGCTTCTACAGATTCGACCCGAAAATCAATCGTCATGTTCCGGTGCTTAGCCTTCTGACGAGCACGTGCAATCATTTCAGGAGCGGCATCAATGCCTGCGATAAGCCCAGTTGACCCGACATGGCGATAGACCTGCTGGGTGAGATCGCCGGTCCCACATCCAACATCGAGCACGGCTTCTCCAGGGATAAGTTGTGCAAGGTCGGCAGTGCGTGAGCGAAGCACAGGAGCTTGAGCTAATGTGAGTAGGAAAACGAGTAGATCATAGCTCCGTGCCCAACGAATCGTTCGACCCTCCGTGTGAGGGTGGGGTTCCTGGTGAGGTGAAAGGTGGATTCTCAACATAATAACTCCTCCATTGTATACTGAACAGGATGTTCGCTAGAAAACGATGTGTCTGCTTCTAGTATGGCCGAGCATTGCCGAGAAAACAATATGCAAAATCGTCTAGAGGTCCGCTAGCGGACAATGTGGGCAAACTGTTCAGGAGCCGATGATGAAAACGAAGAGAACGGACCGCAGGTCTCAACGCACACAACGGCTCGTGGGAAGTGCTCTAATCGAGTTACTACACGAGAAGCGCTACGATGACATCACGATTCAGGATATCCTATGATCGTGCAAATATCGGGCGATCAACCTTCTATGAGCACTATTGGGATAAAGAGGACTTGATGACCAGTGAAATTGCACGGGTCATCGATGTCCTGGGCCAGCATATCGACACATCTCCGCAGGATGCATCTGTCTTCATTCCAAGCCTTGCTCTATTCCAGCATGTTCAGGAGCAATATCACCTCTTTCAAGCGCTTCTACGAGGGCAAAGCATTCAGCAAGGGTATCTACGAGGACAAGGTATCCAAGTCGCTACCCAAGCCTTCCAGGATCATCTCTGCGCACGCGTGGAGGCACGATTACGAGAGAAGAGAGAGGAAGGAGATTCTGATGAGTTACTTCAAGCGGTGGCGTCCTATATGGCTGGAGCGTTTATGACCTTGATGAACTGGTGGCTCGAAACGGAGATGGCATGGTCGCCCGAACGTGTGGATGCACTCTTCCGAGAACTTGTTCTTCCGGGGGGTTACCAGCTCTTGAGCAAGAAGGTAGACACAGATCATTACAAAGCATCTAAGAAAGCTGCCAGGGTGTATTCAAGTTGACATCTTTGAGGTACTCAGTTTGACAATGCTACGTGAGGCAAACGCTACGCCACAATATGAACTATTTCGATTTCAGAAATATTGTCATATAATGAATGTTGTCATGGATTCGTGCTAACAAAAAAGCACGAACAGGAGAAAGCAAATGGCACTTCAAAGAATACGACAAATTTCCTTGGGGGTCGTGCAGGACCCCGAAATCAACAGTGGACGTCCGATTATAGAGGGAACGCGTGTCTTTGTTGACCGCATCATTGGCCATCTTGAGAACGGTATGTCACCTACAGAAATCTCTCAAGAATACGATCTCACTTCTGCTCAGGTGGATGCTGTTCGGCGTCTAAGTTCGGAGCAAGTCTCGTACGTAAAAGGCTATGCAGATGCATTAGAGCAAAGAAGCATGTAAAGCATCTGGCTCGTCATGATATCTCCAATCAGGTCTTCAGCCTTGAACCGCATGGCCTGAATAAAGAACCGTAGCTTCACTTCTCTACTTCCGCAGTATAGCACTTTCCAACGAGGTTGCCTCTCCCCCTCATTCAGGGGTATACTCAATAGTAAAGAAGCTAGATTTCTATGCTCGAATACGTTGGTAGACGGCAATGTAGCGTGTCTATCAATATAAACAACGCTGTTTTGGCGATATAAGTGAAAGGAGTCTGTGATGCTTAAAGATACACTGCTGTATCTGGCTCAGAATCAACAATTGCGCAACTTTGTGGTGCATAATAAGGCGACACGCGGTGTGTCACGCCGTTTTGTGGCGGGCGAGCATTTGGAAGAGGCCGTTGCTGCCACGAAGGTGCTCAATACACAAGGAATGCAGGCGGCACTGGATTTGTTAGGTGAGAATGTCTCGCACGAGGGCGAGGCAAAGTCCGCAACGCAGGATTACATGGCGGCACTGGACCGTGTGAAACAGACGGGTATTGATGCCAATATCTCTATTAAGCTGACTGCTCTGGGACTGGATATCTCCCAAGAGTTGTGTGAACAGAATGTGCGTGCGATTCTTGAACGTGCTCGTTCCTATGGTATCTTCGTTTGTATCGATATGGAAGGCTCCGACTATACAGAGCGCACTGTTGCTATGACCTTACGCATGCGCCGAGAGTTTGAGCAGGTCGGGACCGTCATTCAATCGTATATGCACCGTAGCCGCAAAGATATAGAGCAACTGATCGCGCAGGGAGTGCGTGTGCGCCTAGTCAAAGGTGCCTATAAGGAACCTAAAGAAATCGCCTTTCAGGAAAAGCACGAGGTTGACCATAACTATGTGCAGCTGATGATGATGTTCCTGGCTCGCGGCAACTTTCCCGCTATTGCTAGCCATGACGAAGCTATTATCAACGCAGCCTGTACATTTATTCGTGACCGTGGTATCAGCAAGTCTACCTTTGAATTTCAGATGTTGTATGGCATCCGCCGTGATCTGCAAAAGAAGCTGGTGAAACAGGGCTATAACGTGCGTGTCTATGTACCCTATGGCTCTCAGTGGTATCCATACCTGATGCGCCGTATGGCAGAACGTCCTGCAAACCTCATGTTTGTGGTGAGTAATGCCATCCGTTGATGGTCATTGGAGGACATCCGCAAGGGGATGCCCCTACAATGATGACCTAGTGTCGCAAGGTCCTTCGTATCATTGTAGGGGCATCCCCTTGCAGGTGCCCTAGAATCATCGGAATGTACAATGCCTATGACCTATGCAATCGCGGTGGGAATCGCCAATATCCACCGCGATCCGAATCCTTCTTCCGAACTTGTTACGCAGGCGCTCTTAAACACGCCTGCGCTGGTTGAAGAAATCTCTGACGAATGGACACAGGTCACATTGCCAGATTATCAGGGGTGGGTGCTGAGTGACGCACTGGATGAACCTGTACGTAAAGGTTTCACCGCAATTAGCGTACGCAAAGGCTCCACAATAGAGAGCCAGTGTTGTGCGACACCGCTCAATTTGGTCGCTGTTGCTACGGCGACCCATGCACCTTTATATATAGAACCAGAAGAGTCAGAGCCATTTGAGACAGTCTATCTTTCAACAGTGTTACCGTTGCTAGACACCACGGATCCGCAATGGTTCCAGGTGGCGCTTCCAGGGGAACGTACAGGCTGGTTGGAGCGTCGTTATGCTTCGATGCGCCAGGGGAATAATGCATATCCGCAAGTAGCAGTTGAGACAGCAACACACTATGCGCGTGCCTTTTTAGGCGTGCCCTATTTATGGGGTGGAACGAGCTGGCAAGGCATCGATTGCAGTGGCTTGATACAACTGTGTTATCGTATGGCTGGTTATACTCTGCCACGGAATGCTGATCAGCAACTCGACGCACTGGCATCTCCTGAGCATGCATCTTCACGGCAGCAGATGCAAGAGGGTGACTTGATCTTCTTTGGCAAACAGGCCATCACCCATGTTGGCATTGCCTTGAACAATTCCGAGTTTCTACATGCAGAAGGAAATCGCTTTGAGCGTGTGATGATACATAGCTTCGATCCCGTTGCCGCCAATTATGACCATTATTTAGACACGATTGCACGGTATGTGAAACGAGTAGGGGCGCGATGATCGATGCCAAAGGAGAACATCATAGTATGCCTATTTTGCCGTATAAGGGCGTGTGGCCCACCATCGCGGACGATGTGTTCATCGCTCCAAATGCGATGATTATTGGGGATGTCACCATTCACGAGGGGGCGAGCATCTGGTATAACGCTGTCATACGCGGGGATGTAGGCCCGATTGTGATCGGGCGACGCACCAATGTGCAAGACAATTGTACGTTCCACGGAGATGACGACGCGCCCCTGACGATTGGCGACGAATGCACAATAGGGCATAACGCGGTCGTCCATGGGGCCACGCTGGGAAATCACGTCTTGATTGGCATCAATGCCGTTGTGCTCTCACATGCAGAGATCGGCTCGGAAACGATCATTGGCGCCTCAGCTCTCATCGCAGAACATAAGCATATCCCCGCTGGAGTCCTTGCCGTAGGCATACCCGCAAAGATGGTGCGTGCCTTAAATGATGCAGAGCGCTTGCACCTTTCGGAAGCTGCTGCTGGCTATTACGAACGGGCGCAAGAGCACAAACGTTCTCTACTACTCTACCAATCTTCAATTGGTGGGTAGCGTCGTAGGACCCCCATTCATGGTGCCCACTCGTGGCAATAGTCAAGATCGCCAACCACTGCGCACGCAACGATGGGCGCCATGAATGTAGCCCCTATCACGGTGACGACGTTATGAGGTGTTGTCATAGAGCATGACATGGGTTATAATCCTTGTCAATATATAACTCGAACAATGGATTTTAGAATGAGCATGCAGCCACAACGTTTTTATTATGTTAGCATATTTACGTCCAACGCAGGACTGAAAGGAATTGCACCGAGTCATGCGTCTTATAGAAAATGATACACCCAGCGACACTAGCAGCACTAGTCCTACTACTCGTCGCCGTCGTCAGGGAATACTCCCTGTTACGATTGCAGATGTTTGGCAGGCGCATAAGTTTCTCAAACCGATTATTCATCATACACCACTCACGCCCTCGCGCACACTGTACGACATGACTGGCGCTGACATTTATTTGAAGGGCGAGCATATGCAACGCTCTGGCTCGTTTAAGGTGCGTGGCGCAAGTTATAAAATATCGCGCCTACCTGCTGCACGCTATGCAGCTGGCGTGATTGCGGCTTCGGCAGGTAATCATGCTCAGGGCGTGGCAATTGCTGCCGCACAGAATAATATTCCTTGTACTATCGTGATGCCAGAGAATGCTCCACTTGCAAAGGTGATGGCGACACAGGGCTATGGGGCACAGGTTGTTTTGTATGGCGTCACCTACGATGATGCGTATCAGCGTTGCGTCGAACTACAAGAGGCGTCGGGCGCAACTTTTGTGCATGCCTTTGACGACCCTGATATTATCGCAGGTCAAGGCACGCTTGGTTTGGAAATGCTCAATGATCTGCCCGACGCGGATGCGCTCGTAGTGCCTATCGGTGGTGGCGGCCTCATCTCTGGTATTGCTATTGCTGCACGCGCACTCAAACCCGATATTACCATTATTGGCGTACAGGCGGCGGGTTCTCCCAGTTGCCGCAGTTCGCTGGATGCTGGCAGCATACAGACACTACCTGCGATTAGCACTATTGCCGATGGTATCGCTGTCAAGCGTCCTGGCGACTTGACGTTTTCGATCATCGAACAACTCGTCGATGATGTGGTACTCGTCAGCGATGAAGAGATTATCAAGGCTGTTCTCCTACTCATGGAGCGTTGCAAGATGCTGGTTGAGGGTGCTGGTGCTGCTGGTCTTGCTGCTTTACTGAGTGGTACCATCAAGATGCCAGGAAAAAAGGTGCTCGTCCCACTCACTGGTGGCAATATCGATATTAATCTCGTGGGTCGCTTTATCGAACATGCTCTTGCGGTTGCTGGCCGCTACTTTGTCATTCACACGCGCCTGACTGACCGTCCAGGCGAGCTGATGCGTATGCTAGCAATTATCGCCGAAATGCGTATCAACGTCATCGATGTGCGTCACCAGCGACTGTCTAGCCGCCTTCCTATCATGCAACGTGAAGAGACGATCACATTAGAGACGCGCAATCGTGAGCAGTGCGACGAATTGCTACGCCGCCTACGCGCTGATGGCTACATGGTAGAAGAGGCCCATACATTAGATTAAGAAAACCTATGCGGGAGGATATACATAGTGTTACTTTCAGAATTCAATGAGATACTTTCACTTCACTCATACTATTCGTGAACAGGTCACGCGGAAGGGGCGAGACCCAGTTGCTGTAGGATACCCAGCTGATCTGAGCTGTCCCAGCGCTCGATGAGCTTGCCGTCAGCGAACTTGCCGATCTGAACGCCGCGTGCTCGCACGTGCTTGCTGGTTGGCGCGAAGCCCATGAATGGGCCTTGGTGCGTGCCAGTCAAAGTGTAGGTGATTGCAACGCTGTCCGCGTCGGCGACCATGTGTTCTACGCTCACTTTCAGGTCGGGAGATGCAGTACGTAGCTCCGTGAAGAATTGCCGGAAGCCCTGCGGGCCGGGAGCCTGGCTTGGTGCGGGATCGTGGTCGATAGATGTGGGCGCGACTACCTGGTCGAAGGCGCTGAAGTCGCCGCTATTGACAGATTGGCCGAAGCGCTCCTGGGCTGCATGTTGCTTTCACGTGTCATATATTCCTCCTTGGCTTTTCTTAATTCTAAATCTACTATAGAAATGTATGGGAATCCATACTTCACTGGCACGTCCACACGAAGGGAAAAGTAACACAGGGCAGCACCATGCTTGTTATTAACGATGGTACAATAATGGCAGCGTGAGCTAAACGGTCGTTTCTCGACCTAGACATGGATACGGAGGCATCTTGATTCACCGCGAAAGAAATACATTCCAACACACGCCAACATTATGGAAATTGATAAGGGTGCGAGAAATCTTCGCTGGTCAGGTAGGACAACAGAAGAGTGCTGTTGCATCTCTCCCGCCGCCAGTTATCGTGTTGCTCTCGATTCTTTCGGTACAGCTTGGTGCAGCTCTTGCGAAGGGCCTTTTTCAGAGTATTGGGTCGGGAGGAACTGTCTTCGTGCGCGTGAGTATTGCCTCACTCGTGTTCTTAGTATGGTGGCGCCCACAGATACGCGGCTACACACGTGCGCACTATACACTTATCTTTATCTATGGCGTGGCTATTGCTTGTATGAATGCCGCTTTCTACGCTGCTATTGCTCGTATTCCGCTAGGGATTGCGGTTACGCTAGAGTTTGTTGGGCCGTTAGGAGTAGCTGTGGCCACTTCGCGTCGTCGGCTCGACCTGCTCTGGGCGGGACTGGCGGCTGCAGGTGTGCTCTTGCTGGCGCCCTTTGGCAATGGAGTAATCGATCCTATAGGAGTAGGACTTGCCTTGTTAGCAGGAGGTGGGTGGGCTGCCTACATTCTGCTCAATGTGCGCATTGGACGCTCTTTTCCAGGCGGAGATGGGCTTGCGCTGAGCATGAGCGTGGCGGCACTCTTGCTTATCCCGTTGGGCGTGGCAAGCGGTGGAAGCACATTGCTTAATTGGAGAGTGCTTCTGCTTGGCGTTGGTGTCGCGTTTCTCTCTACCGTCATCCCGTTTTCCCTCGAACTTGAGGCGCTGCGACGTCTGCCTGCACGTGTCTTTGGCGTGCTGATGAGCCTGGAACCAGTCATTGCCACACTGATTGGCTTTGTGGTACTGAAAGAAACTGTGGGTGTGCGTGCGCTTATAGCACTCACACTTATTATGATGGCATCTGGCGGCACAGCCTTTTTTCAGAAGTCCAGCGTGGATGATACTCACCATCTCTGATACATGCATATATGGTCAAAGGAGAGCTGCTTATGCTGAATGATCCTATTCTCCTCAATGATTGGCACGTGGTGGCCTATGCACCTGATCTGCAAGAAGGCCGTCCTATGGCGGTGCGCCTGCTGGAGGAAGAGCTTGTGTTATGGCGTAGTGGCGACAAGGTGCACGCGTGGCGTGATCTCTGTCTGCATCGTGGGACGCGACTCTCGTTAGGTAAAGTGGAGCAGAATTGCCTCGTTTGCCCTTACCACGGTTGGACGTATGATGAAGAGGGGCAATGCATTCGCTTTCCCGCGCATCCACAGCAGAAGCCGCCAGCCACAGCTCATGCGCGAGTCTATCAGGCAAGAGAACACTACAATTGGATATGGGTTACATTGGGTCAGCCTACCCAGGATATTCCCCCTTTTCCGCATTTGGGAGAACGCGACGTTCCACAAAATCCACTGTGGTCCCTATTCCTATCAAGCGAGTGGACCACGTGCCATCGAGAATTTTCTGGACGTAACGCATTTTCCGTTTGTGCATCAGGGGCTATTGGGTGACCCCGACTATCCAGAAGTGAATGATTATGAGGTTGAAACGACATCGGATGGTGTGACGGCAAAAGACATTTCTGTGTGGCAACCTGACCCCGATGGTTCGGGGCAGGGGGCGAGAGTTACCTACACATATAAGGTAGTGCGCCCGTTGACTGCATTCTTTGAGAAGTCATCGACGGGACCAAGCTTCGCCATGTATTTTACCGTCACACCTGTTTCAGAGCGTAGCTGTATTGCCTGGACGTATGTAGCGAAGGATTACGAGAATATTCCAGATGAGCAGATTCGGCAATTTGAAGATGCTATCACCTGGCAGGATGTGCCTATCGTGGAATCGCAACGCCCCGAACTTTTGCCGCTCGACCTACAAGCCGAACTCCATCTGCGCTCTGATCGCACCGCGATTGCCTATCGCAGATGGCTCAAGCAACTGGGAGTCACTTTTGGCACAGCTTGAGGTTGTGCCTATAACTTTTACGCGATAAGGAGCCGTCAAGAAATAACGTTAGTAATTGAGATGTCGCGA
>JRHI01001344.1_pt1 | contig 21093 bp, 24 predicted proteins | sample 215371 | NCBI WGS metagenome assembly JRHI01 (sample SAMN02929681, study PRJNA255918) | sediment metagenome | biome: cave system; feature: Ice Cave; material: Sediment; isolation source: sediment from deep within a dark volcanic ice cave with no known source of... ...
AGAACGAGTCCGTCTACATCGTCGCCACCCAATGGCATCGCCTGGAAAATCCCGGCAAGACGCCCCTCGAGCTCATCGAGGTGCAGCTCGGCAGCTATCTGGGCGAGGACGACATCGTGCGCGGTGACGACGTCTACCACCGCGCCCCCGACGAGACGAAGTAGAGCGGGTTGGCCGGCCGACGCATAACCCATCGACGCACACTCCACCGGCGCGTGCCAACCATGCTTCGACCCTCGGAACAAGTCCAAGGGCAGGCAGGCTCAGCATGGGGTTGGAGGATGTGCGTCGGTCAGCTTCGCCAACATTAACCAGAACGGCAATCAAAGCGCCCGGCTCCCTTGCTTCACCGATTCGCGTCCACCTAAATGGCTCGCGCTCGCTGACGCTCGAAAGTTCGACGCGGCGCAGGCGCGAGGGGAGCAGTCAATGCGCGTGATGGTGACAGGACATCAGGGCTATATCGGCACGGTCCTCACATCGATGCTGGTCAAGTCCGGATACGACGTGGTCGGCTACGACAGCGATCTCTATGCACGCTGCACGTATGCGCCGGGCGGTCCGATCGCCGATGTACCGGCCATCCGCAAAGATGTGCGCGATGTCGAGGTCGGCGACTTTGCCGGCGTCGACTCGGTGCTGCATCTGGCCGCGCTCTCCAACGATCCGCTGGGTGATCTGCGGCCGCAGCTGACCGACGACGTCAATCATCGCGCCAGCGTGCGCATGGCGCGGCTGGCCAAGCAGGCGGGCGTCAAGCGTTTCGTGCTCGCCTCCTCCTGCAGCAACTACGGCCAAGCCGGCGAGGAGATGATCGACGAGACCGGCGCGCTCAATCCCGTCACGGCCTACGGCGAATCCAAAGTAATGTCGGAGCGCGACATCGCGCTTCTCGCCGACAGCAGCTTCTGCCCCGTCTATCTGCGCCCCGCCACCGCCTACGGCCTGTCGCCGCGCCTGCGCTTCGACATCGTCTTGAACAACCTCGTCGCCTGGGCGCTCACCACCGGCAAGATCCACCTAAAATCCGACGGCACGCCGTGGCGGCCGATCGTGCACATCGAGGACATCTCGCGCGCGTTCATCGCCGCGCTGGAGGCGCCGGCGCGCACCGTCTTCAATGAAGCGTTCAACGTCGGCCAGACCGACCACAACTATCGCATCCGCGACCTCGCCCAGATCGTTGCCGAGGTGGTGCCCGGCTGCACGCTCGGCTTCGCCGACGATGCCGGCCCCGATAAGCGCTCGTACCGGGTGAGCTTCGAAAAGATCCGGCGCGAACTGCCGGCGTTCAAGCCGCAATGGGACGCGCGCATGGGTGCCGAGCAGCTCTACAAGGCCTACCGCTCCTCGGGCCTGACATTGGAGGAGTTCGAGGGACCACGCTATCAGCGCATCGGCCACATCAAGAAGCTGCTGGCCGAGGGCATCCTCGACGCCGATCTGCGGCACACGAGAGCAGGATCGCTTCAGATGGAATCACATCGCCTCGAATGCAACGTGGCGGCTGAAGCGTGAATCCTGCTCTACGATCTCGCTCTAAGCCGCAGCACAAGAGCGAAACCGTGCCGTCGGCGATGTCCACCGTCTCCGCCTGAGGTCAGCGCACCTCCGGAACGCCAAGCTAGTCCTGAATCGGACCGCCCGAGAAGCCACCGGTCTGCCGCAGCGCCTCGCCCAGCACCATCGCCGCCGCCACGGCCACGTTGAGCGAGCGCAGGCCCGCGCGCATCGGGATGCGCAGGCGGGCATCGGCAAGCCGGTGAACTGCATCGGGTACGCCGGCGCTCTCGCGGCCCAGCAGCAGCGTGTCGTCGCGGCGAAACGCAAAGTCTGCGTAAGGCGTCTCGGCATGTGTGGTGAGAAGCACGAGGCGGGAGCCGCGCGACCGGCGCGCCGTCTCGAACGCGGCAAAGGAAGTGTGCCGCGCGATCTCGACATGGGCCAGATAGTCGAGCGCCGCCCGCCTCATGGCGCGGTCCGTCATGTCGAACCCGGTCGGCCCGATCAGGTCCACAGGCACGCTGAGGCAGGCGGCCAGCCGCAGCAGCGTCCCCGTGTTCTGGGGGATATCCGGCTCGTAAAGGGCAAGGCGCATGCGCGCAAGATAGCGTCGTCCTTCCCGGGAGCGAAGCGTAAGCGGGAACCCAGCCCGGCGTGGGGTCCCGCCGCATGCGCCAAATTGCCCTCGGATGCGCCCGCGCGACAGCCTTGTGCAGGCATTAGAACAATGCAAAAAGAGCGCGCGTCAAAACGTCCTGTTGGGGGAGGAGCCGGCGATCACCGACAATTCGCCCAGGTTCTCGCCGAGGCAGGGGTGCCTTGCCGAGGTAGGCTTCGCGGGATGCAGCGGCGGCTCGATATGAACGGCGTCTTCCACCTCCGCGCGCAACCTTCGCCGCACATCGTGGCCAGCAGCAATCACGGACACGCAAATGCAAAGGGAGGCTGACTTGGCGTCTCACACGGCGGAAGGGCCCAACCGCCGCGATTTCATCGTGATCGCGGCACAGGCGTTTGCGGGCGTCGGTGCGGCCCTGGCCCTGTGGCCATTCATCCACCAGATGAACCCGGATGCTTCCACGCAGGCGCTGGCCTCGACCGAGGTCGACCTGTCGCCCGTCAAGGAAGGGCAGGCCATCACCGTGGTGTGGCGCGGCAAGCCGGTGTTCATCCGCAACCGCACGCCCGAGGAGATCAAGAAGGCGGCCGAGGTCAAGGTTTCCGAGCTCTCCGACACCAGCGCGCGCAACGACGACTTGCCGGAGAAGGCGCCCGCCACCGACCTCAATCGCACCAAGAAGGGCCATGAGAACTGGCTCGTCCTGGTCGGTATCTGCACGCATCTAGGCTGCATTCCCAAGGGCCAGTCGCTGTCCGATTCCAGAGGCGACTTCGGCGGCTGGTTCTGCCCCTGCCACGGCTCGCACTACGACACGGCCGGGCGCATCCGCAAGGGCCCGGCGCCTCGCAACCTCGAGGTGCCGCCCTACGCGTTCATGTCCGACACCAGGATCAAGATCGGCTGAGGGACCTTTCGCCAATGGCCACTCACGAATCCACCTATCGGCCGACCTCGAGCATCGGCAAGTGGATGGACGCGCGGCTGCCGGTTGCGCGCATGATGCACGCGCAGTTCGTGGATTTCCCGACACCCAGGAACATCAACTATCTGTGGACGACCGGCGGACTCCTCTCCTTCTTCCTCGGCGTGCAGATCGTCACCGGCATCGTGCTCGCCATGCATTTCGCGCCCACGGCGGCGGACGCCTTCAACAGCGTCGAGCACATCCGGCGCGACGTGAACTACGGCTGGCTGATGCGCAACCTGCACGCGGTTGGCGCTTCCATGTTCTTCCTTGCCGTCTACATCCACATCGGCCGCGGTCTCTACTACGGCTCCTACAAGGCGCCGCGCGAGGTGTTGTGGATTATCGGTGTGGTCATTCTCCTCTTGATGATGGCGACGGCCTTTATGGGCTACTCGCTGCCCTGGGGCCAGATGAGCTTCTGGGCGGTGACGGTCATCACCAACCTGTTCTCCTCGGTCGATTCCATCATTCCGGGGCTGGGCACACGGATCGTGCAGTGGCTCTGGGGCGGCTACTCGGTATCAGGCACGACGCTGACGCGCTTCTACAGTCTGCATTACCTGCTGCCCTTCGTCATCGCCGGCGCTGTCGGCCTGCACATCTGGGCGCTGCACGTGGCGGGCCAGAACAACCCCACGGGGCTCGAGATCAAGACGGCGTCGGACTCGGTGCCGATGACCCCCTATGCCGTCATGAAGGACGGGTTCGCGCTCACCGTCTTCGTGCTGCTGTTCGCCTGGTTCGTGTTCTACGTCCCCGACTATCTGGGCCACCCCGACAACTACGTCGAGGCCAACCCGCTTTCGACGCCCCCGCACATCGTGCCCGAGTGGTACTTCCTGCCCTACTACGCGATCCTGCGCGCGATCCCCAACAAGCTGCTGGGTGTGATCGCGATGTTCTCCTCCATCCTCCTGCTGGTGTTCATACCCTGGCTCGATACCTCGCGCGTGCGCTCGGCCAAGTACCGCCCGGTCTACAAGTGGTTCTTCTGGCTGTTCATCATCTCGGTGATCGCGCTCGGCTACCTGGGCTCCAAGCCGCCGGAGGGCGCCTACGTCTTCTGGGCGCGCATCTTTACGGCCTACTATTTCCTGCATTTCCTGGTCATCATGCCGATCGTCGGCGTGACGGAAAATCCCTTGCCGCTGCCGCGCTCGATCGCCGAGTCGGTGCTGGGCAAGAGCGGCCGGCCGGTGGGTGTGGCGCGGGCGGCGCCGGAGCGGCGCTAGTGTGATGATCGAGAAGTCCGCATCATCGCGCTGGGCTAGGTGGTCGAGCGGACTTCTCGATCTGAATCACACTAATTTCATTAGCTTGGCTCGTGTCCTTCAGATCGCGAAATTCGTTCCGAGCTTGCCGCAGATGCAGACGAATTTCGCGATCAGGACACGAGCGGGGGAAGCATCATGATCGGGACAATCCGCGAGAAGACAGGCGCATGTGTGCTGGCGATAGCCCTGGCGGCAGGCGTCGGCGCGGCGTGGGCGGCCGGCGAGGAGATCCACATCGATCGGCAGCACTGGTCCTTTGGCGGCATACTCGGCCATTTCGACGACGCGCAGCTGCAGCGCGGGTTCAAGGTCTATTCGGAGGTCTGCGCGCGCTGCCACAGCATCCAGCGTCTGCACTTTCGCAATCTGGTGCAGCCGGGCGGGCCGGGCTTCCCGGAGGCGGCCATCAAGTCGCTCGCGGGCAACAACTATAAGGTCGACGACGCGCCGGACGAGCAGGGCAAGATCGGCAAGCGACCGGCCACCCTTGCGGATGCGTTTCCTCCCCCGTTCCCGAACGAGCAGGCCGCGCGCTATGCCACCAACGGCGCCTTGCCGCCCGACCTCTCGCTGATCGTCAGGGCCCGCGGCATCGATGCGGGAACGCCGTTCTATCGCGTGCCGGACACGATGGTGCGGGACATATTGAGCGGCTACCAGGAAGGCGGCGCCGACTACATCTACGCCTATCTTCTCGGCTTTACGGACCCGGATTCCGGCATGAAGATGGCCGAATTCATGAACTACAACAAGGTATTCCCCGGCCACCAGACGGCCATGACCAACCCCTTCATCGCCGGCGACGGGCTGGTCAAGTACGACGACGGCACCCCGGCCACGGTCGACAACTACGCCCGAGACGTGGTGGCGTTCCTCAGCTGGGCAGCTGATCCGACGCTCGAGGAGCGCAAGCGCCTGGGCCTGCTGGTGATGGGCTATCTGCTCATCACGGCGGTGCTGTTCGGCTTCGCCAAGCGGCGCATCTGGCGCGAGGTGCACTGAGGTTGTCATCCCGGGGCTTGTCCCCGGGACCCACCGACCCACGCGCGCCACCATCAAAGTCGGTGGCACACCGTTCTCACCGCGGAATTTGTTACACCCTGGATCCCGGGCATAAAGCACGGGATGGCTAGGTTCACTTCACCGTCGAGAACGCCGTCGGCTGCAGCAGAGTGCTGGTGATGTTGGCGACGATCGGGCCATCGCGCTCGCTCTCTGCGCGGGCCGACATCCAGGCCGGATCGGCTTGGAACGTCGCCCACTTCTTCTCGCGGTCGGCCAACGATTCCCACGCGATGAAATAGTGCAGATCGTGGTTGCCGTCGCCGATCAGCACCGTCCAGAAGCCTGCCGGCTTGATGCCGTGTTTCTCCCAGATCTTTGTGGTGTGGTTCTCGAAGCGCTTGAGCAGGGCTGGCAGGCGGCCAGGCAGGCAGCGATAGACGCGATACTCGTAGATCATGATGCTCTCCGGATGATGACCGGCGCCATTCTCCGTCGCATCGGCGCCCGGCACAAGGCGCAATGGGCCCGCGCTCCGACCTGAAGCGATCGGAAAGCCGTTACGGCATGTAGATCAGGATCTTCATCTTCAGGAGCTGTGGGAAGAAGGTCTGCAGGGTATGCCCGAGGACCCACAGGAGCGCCATCAGGACAAGCAAGGCCGGAATGGCCGCGAACACCGCCCTGACGAAAAACATCGCCAGCTTGGCCAGCGGCACGTCGAAGTCGACGACGGTGGCCGCCGGCGCGCGCACCTCGAACTCGCCTTCGCCCTCCCGCTGCAGCACAGGCACTGAGGCCGCCGCCTGCCGCTCGCGAGCCTCCCTTTCACGGGCCTCCCGCTCACGCGCCTCGCGCTCGCGCCTGATCGTGCGCGGCAGATCGTCGTCGGCGGTCATGGAAAATGTCGGTTCCGGCATTGCCGAACGGCTCCCCGAGGCCTGTAGTCTCTGGCGTTCCAAACAACGCTGGCCCGATTGGGCCTTGCTTGGCGAACGCCCGCACCGATACCTTGTGCTGGGCCCATAGGGACCCGCAGCCGCGACCATGCTGGAGCAATTGGGCGGTTTCGGGATCGCCGGAAGAACCAGCCCAGACCTCTGGGGACGAACGGAAGATGAACCAGGTGTCAGTCCCCGCAGCTAACCCGGCAATGGGTCGGGCGCCGGCCCGTATTGCCGATGCCACCCGAGCTCGGGAGCTGGCGCTGGCCTTCGATTTGCGGCGCCTGTCGGCCGACTACTACGCCAATCCCTATCCGACCTACCACGCCCTGCGCGAGTACGCGCCGGTGCATCGGATGCCCGACGGCGGCTATTTTCTCTCCCGCTATGCCGATTGCATCGCCGTCTACAAGGATACGTCCGCCTATTCCTCCGACAAGAAGCGCGAGTACGGGCCCAAGTACGGCCCCGGCATGCTTTACGAGCACCACACGACGAGCCTCATCTTCAATGATCCGCCGCTGCACACGCGCGTGCGCAGGATCATCGCCGGGGCGCTTACGCCCCGCGCCATCGCCGACATGGAGGCGCCCATGGTGGCGCTGGTCGACGGCCTGCTGGACGCCATGGCTGCCAAAGGCAGCGCCGACCTCATCGCCGATCTTGCGGCGGCCGTGCCGGTGGAGGTGATCGGCAACCTGCTGGCCGTCCCCCGCGCCGAGCGCGGACCTCTGCGCGACTGGTCGCTGGCGATCCTGGGCGCGCTCGAGCCGGTGATCAGCGAAGAGCAGCGCGAGCGCGGAGAGCGGGCGGTCGGGGAGTTCGTCGCCTATCTACGCCGGCTCGTCGCCGACCGGCCTGCGCATCCGGGTGATCCGAGCCGCGATGTGCTCACGCGGCTGATCCAGGGCGAGGCCGACGGCGAACGGCTTTCCGAACGCGAATTGCTGCACAACATCATCTTCATTCTCAATGCCGGCCACGAGACCACCACCAACCTGATCGGCAACGGCCTGGTTGTGCTGCTCGAATGGCCGGAGGAGAAGGCGCGGCTGATCGCCAAGCCGGAGCTGATCCGGACGGCGGTGGAGGAGTTCCTGCGCTTCGAGAGCTCCAACCAACTCGGCAACCGCATGACCACGAGACCGATCCAGATCGGCGGCGTGGCGATGCCGGCCGGCACCTTCATCACAATCGGCATCGGCGCCGCCAACCGCGATCCGGCCGAGTTCCCCGATCCGGACCGGCTCGACATCTCCCGCGACCCCAACCGGCATCTGTCGTTCGGCTCCGGCGCGCACGTCTGCGCCGGCCTCAACGTCGCCCGCCTGGAGGGCCGCGTTGCCATTGGCCGGTTCCTGGCGCGCTTTCCGAACTACAAGCTGAGCACCGAGCCCCTGCGCGGCGGGAGGGCGCGCTTTCGTGGTTTCCTGTCGATCCCGATCGCGCTCGGCTGAGACCAGACCGCAATCACTTGCGGCCCTGTTGGGATCGCCGCTCGTCGTCGCTTTCGCGCAGCTCTAGCCACATGGCGTTGAGCACGGCGAAGGCGCAGGCCAGCGGCAGGCCCAGCATCCAGGCGAAATACCACATTGGGCAGCTCCCTTCTCGGGCTCAATAGAGCGTCTCGTCGTCTTGCTGGATGGCGGCCTCGTCCACCTTGCCCCACAGCACGCGGTAGACCCAGGCGGTGTAGACGAGGACGATGGGCAGGAAGATCAGGGTCACCACGAGCATGTTGAAGAGCGTGGCGTGGCTCGATGCGGAATCCCACACCGTCAGGCTGGATCTGGGGTCGATCGAACTCGGCAGGATGAACGGAAACATCGATAGCCCCACAGTGGAGATGATGCCGGCCACCGCGAGCTTGCTGGCGATGAACGTCACCACCTCCCACCCTTGCCGCAGCCCCAGGAACGCCGCTGCCGCGCCGGCAAAGCCGAGCGCTGGCGCGATCATCATCCAGGGATGATTGCGGTAGTTCACGAGCCAGCTCGCACCCTCGCGCGTGACCGTCTTCATCAGCGGATTGCTCGGCATGGTCGGGTCGATGGCGCTCGTAATCCGGTAGCCGCTGATCGCCAGCGCCAGCACCAGCCCGTCGAAGGCAAACAGCACAATCACGGCCAGCGCCGCATAGGAGCCGTAGCGGCGACCTCGCTCGGCGACGTTGCCGGTGGCCTTCAGGCCGAGCCATGCGCCGCCGTGCATCGCGAGCATGGCAAGGCTCAGGAGCCCGCACAGCAATGCGAACGGATTGAGCAGGCCGACGAAGCTGCCCTCGTAGACGATGCGCATCTCGTCCGTCAGCCGGAAGGGCACGCCCTGCAGCACGTTGCCGACCGCCACCCCGAAAATAAGCGCCGGGACGAAGCCGCCGGCGAACAGCGCCCAGTCCCACATGCTGCGCCAGCGCGGATCGGGTCGCTTGGAGCGATACTTGAAGCCGACGGGGCGAAAGATGAGGGCCGCCAGCACCACGAACATGGCGAGGTAGAAGCCGGAAAAACTGACCGCATAGAGCGGCGGCCATGCGGCAAAGATCGCGCCACCCCCGAGGATGAACCAGACCTGGTTGCCCTCCCACACCGGCCCGACGGTATTGATGGCAACACGGCGTTCGGTGTCCGTTTTGGCAACGAACGGCAAGAGCGCGGTGACGCCCATGTCGAAGCCGTCGGTGGCGGCAAAGCCGATCAGCAGCACGCCGAGCAGAATCCACCAGATGAGCTTCAGAGTGCCGTAGTCGATGAGCTCGTAGAGGATCATTGGGCTACTCCGCGGGGACTGGCTGCGGGCCGCCGGCCACCTCTTTCTCCGGCTGCGGACCGAGCCTGATGTACTTGACGAGCAGCGCCACCTCGACCACCGCCAGCACCGAGTAGAACAGCACGAAGCCGAAGATGGTCAGCGTCACCTGCCACACGCCGAGATCGGACACGCCGATGGCCGTCGGCAGCACGCCCTCGATGATCCAGGGCTGGCGGCCGAACTCGGCGACGAACCAGCCGAGCTCCGCGGCAAGCCATGGCAGCGGGATCGAAAAGAAGGCCAGCCGCAGCAGCCAGGGGAAGCGCTCGAGCTGTCGCACGGAGGCGAGCCAGAAGAACGTGGCCATCAGAGCGATGAAGTAGAAGCCGAGGCCCACCATCAGCCTGAAGGACCAGAACAGCGGCGCCACCGTCGGCACCGTATCCCAGGCCGCCTTGTCGATCTGCTCGGGCGTCGCCTGCCGCGGGTCGTCGACGTAGCGCTTGAGGAGATAGGCATAGCCGAGGTAGCGGCCGTTGTCCTCGAATGTCCGTTTCACGTCGTCCGGCACACCCTGCCCTCGCGCGGCGCGTATCTTCACCAGCGCGTCGTAAGCCTTCACGCCCTGCGCGATGTGCCCCTTCGCGCCCTCGACCAGCTCGAAGATGCCGGGCACCTCCGTCGTCAGGGATCGCGTGGCGATGAGACCCAGCACATAGGGGATGCGTATGACGTAGCGCGTCTCCCGCGTCGCCTGGTCGGGAAAGCCGATGAGCGTGAAGCCCGCGGGCGCCGGCTCGGTGTGCCACATCGCCTCCAGCGCGGCGATCTTCATCTTCTGGTGCTCGCCGGCGGTGTAGCCGCTTTCATCGCCGAGCACGGCGACGCTGAGCGCCGAAGCGAGCCCGAAGCTTGCAGCAACCGCCGTCGAGCGCCTGGCAAGGGCAACATGCCGGCCACGCAGCAGATACCAGGCGCTGATGCCGAGCACGAACATGGAGGCCGTCACGTATCCGGCGGACACCGTGTGCACGAACTTGTTTTGCGCGACCTCGTTGAAGAGGACGGCATAAAAATCCGTGATCTCCATGCGCATGGTCTGCGGGTTGAAGGCGGCCCCCACCGGATGCTGCATCCAGCCGTTGGCGATGAGGATCCACAGCGCGGAGAGGTTCGAGCCGATGGCGACTGCCCAGGTGGTGACCAGGTGCCCGCGTGGGCTGAGCTTGTCCCAGCCGAAGAAGAACAGCCCGACAAAGGTCGCCTCCAGGAAGAAGGCCATGAGCCCTTCGATGGCGAGCGGCGCGCCAAAGATGTCCCCCACGTAATGGCTGAAGTAGCTCCAGTTCATGCCGAACTCGAATTCCATGGTGATGCCGGTGGCGACACCGAGCGCGAAATTGATGCCGAACAGCGTCCCCCAGAACTTCGTCATCTGCCGCCAGATCGGCCGCATGGTCATGACGTAGACCGTCTCCATGATGGCGAGCAGCAGGGAGAGCCCCAGCGTCAGGGGCACGAACAGGAAGTGGTACATGGCGGTGAGCGCGAACTGGAGCCGCGACAGTGTCACGATGTCGAGTTCCATGACCCTCCCCTTCCCAATTCACGTGTCGAGCCGCATGACCCGGTGGGCGAATGCGGCCTCGCGGCCATGGTGGACCGCGACGATGATAGTCGCGGCACCCGCTTTGCGCATCAGGTTGGCCATTACTCTGGCGGCGAGGGCCTCGTCCAGCCCAGCCGTCGGCTCATCCAGCAGCCACACGGGCGCAGACTTGAGGACGATGCGCGCCAACGCGAGACGCCGCGCCTCGCCACCTGACAATCCGCTGCCGCCTTCACCAAGGCGCGCCTGCAATCCGCCAGGCAGGCCGCGCACTTTGGCATCGAGCTCGACCGCGGCGAGCGCCGCCCACAGCTGCGCGTCGCCTGCCTCGGGCACGGCCACGCGCAAGTTCTCGGCAATGGTGTCGCAGAAGAGCTCGGTGCGCTGGGTCAGCAGACCGATACTTGCCAGCCGCTCGGACGCCAGGACCTCACCCAAGGGCCGGCCGCCCATGCATATGCGCCCGGCCGTGGGCTCGATGAGGCCGGCGATCATGGCGAGGAGCGTGGACTTGCCCGAGCCGCTCATCCCCATCAAGGCGATGCGCTCGCCCGGCTCGACCGTCAGGCTGAGTCCCGCAAGAACTGGGAGGCGATCCACAGCGTAACGAAACTCGACTTCGTGGAACGCGAGCACCGGCGGTCGCGCCGGCGACGTCTTGGCACCCACGGCCGCGGACAGCCCGTCGGCCATCCGTTTCTCCAGAAGCGGTGCCAGGCGCCGCGCCGCGAGCGCCGTGCGGCCGAACTCGAGCGCGCCGCGGCGCAGCGGGGCCACCGCCTCCGCCGCTGCCAGGGTGACGAGCACGGCGAGGACCAACACCGGTCCGTCGATGCGGCCGGCCCGAAACTCGCCAGCCGCGAGCAGGAACACCGCGAGCAACGCCGCCGCGCCCAGCAGCGAGAGCATCGCGCCCAAGACGAGGTCCGCGACATCGAGATTCCTCGCGACCTCCGCCATCGTCCGCGCGGCTTTCAAAGCAGACTGTTTTTGCGCTGTCAGGCTGCCCGCGACCGCCAGATCGGTCTGTGCTCGAACCAGATCGACCGAGCGGACACGCAGGGCTTCCTGAGCCGCTACCAGCCGCCTAGCGTCTTTGCGCGTCCACGCTCCGGCACTGACCGCTGTCGCCAGGCCGCCGACCAGCAGCGCTGCGATCGTGCCCGCCACACCCCACCCGATTTGCAACAACGCCAGGAGCAGCGCCACAGCGGTCAGGACGAGCACGGCGACAGGTAGAATGAGCCGCAAGTAGAGATTGTCGAGCGCGTCGACGTCCGACGTCAGGCGCTGCAGCATCTCCGCGCCGCGCCAGCGGGCGAGAGAGGGAGCCTTCAGGGTGGCGAGCCCGCGAAACAGATCGACGCGCAGCACGGCCAGGAAACGCAGCGAGGCGTCATGTGTGACGAGGCGCTCGGCGTAGCGGCTGCCCGTACGCGCAAGGGCAAGAAAGCGGATGCCCGCGCTCGGAGCAAAGAAGTTGAACGATAGGCCGGCGCCGGCGAGCGCGGTTGCGGCGATGAACCATCCCGCCAGGCCGAGCAGCGCGATCCCGGCCAGGATGGTGGTAGCGCTGGCAGCTATACCCGCGACGAACCAGCCTCGCTCGGCGCGCCAGAACAGCCTCGCGATGTGCGCCACCTGCTTCATTCGGCGGCCTCGACAGAGGGGCTACGCATCGGCGTGTTCAGGACGCCGACATCCATCACGCGATGCATCCGGCGCGCGAGCCGGCGGTCGTGCGTGGCGACGACGAGCGTGCGACCCGCGGCAATCTGCAGAAGCCCATCGATCACGACTTCGGCCGTCTCCGGGTCCAGATGCTCGGTGGGCTCGTCCGCGAGAATGACATCGGCATCGGCAAGCGTCGCCCGCACCAGTGCCAGGCGTTGCGCCTCGCCGCCGGAGATGCCCTCGCCGTTCTCGCCGAGCACCGTTGCTAGCCCCCGCGGCAGCCTGTCGATCACGGGCTTCGCGCCGAGCCGCGCGGCCAAGCCCTCGAGCGAGGACGCGCGCGGCGCACTGCGGCCGAGCGTGAGGTTGGCGAGCACGCTCGCCCTCACGAAGCTCGGCCGCTGCCCGACCCACGCCATCCGCTGCCTCCAACGGTCGGCGGTCGCGTCCTCGAGCCGCACACCGTCGATGAGAATGACGCCCCCCGTCGGGCGCACGAGGCCCGCGATCAGGCCGAGCAGCATCGTCTTGCCGCTGCCGCTCTCCCCGACAAGGGCAACGTGCTCGCCGGCGCGGATGGCGAGCGAGATGTCGCGCAATGCCGGCAGCGGCATCCCGCCGAAGTTCAACGAGACGCCCCGGAGACGGATCGAAGGGGGCGATACTGGCCGGGCCGTGCGCGTGCCCTGCTGCCCGTCGCCGAGCAGGGACGGCCGATCCGCATCGAGGACGCGGCCGATCTCGCGGCTGGCGGCCAGCGCGGCGGCCCGGTCATGATAGGCGACGGCGAAATCCCGCAGCGGCTGAAAGAATTCGGGCGCGAGCAGCAGCACGAACAGGCCGCCCGCCAGCGTCAGCGGCGCCCCGTATGTGCCGAAGCCGAAATACCCCAGCAGATTGAAGCCGACGTAGACGGCGACCAGCGCGACGCCCAAGGCGGAGAAGAGCTCCAGGACGGCGGACGACAGGAACGCAAGCCTGAGGACGGCCATCGTACTGCGGTGGATGCCGATGGTGGCGGCCCGCAGACCGGTCGCGGCCCGCTGGACGGCGTCGAAGATGCGTAGCGTGGTCAATCCCTGCAGCCGGTCCAGCAGAAAGCTGTTCATCGTGCCGATTTCACCCAGCTGGCGCTCGCTGGCCGCGCGGGCGTGCTGGCCGATGAGCCCCATGAAGAGGGGAATGAGCGGGCCGGCCGCGCACAGGACCGCCGCCGCAGCCCAGGAGATCGGCAGCGTCGCCAGCACGATCGCAACCGGTACGACAGCAACGCGCATCCGGGCTGGCTCGTAGCGGCGCAGATAGGGGGCCAGTGCGTCGACGTGATGCGTGAGGACCGCGGCGATCTCGCCTGAGTGCGGTCGCCGCGCGTCGAAGGGGGACGAGCACGCGACGGCGTCGAGCAGGCGGGCGCGCGTCCGCAGCTGCACCCGCTCCGATGCCCTCGCCGCGATGTGGCCGGATAGCGCATCGAGCGCGATCCGCGATGCGACCAAAAGAGCGAATGTGAGTCCGGGAGCCGTGAGGCTGGCGGTCGCCGCATCTTGGGTGAGCAGGCCGTCCACCGCGTGCGCCAGCACGACGGCCTGCGCGATCCAAAGGACGCTCGCCGAGGCTGAAAGCACGGATGCGAGAACGAGCCGGCCCCGATCGGCTCGCGCCAGATCGCTCAGCCGCCGCGCGTCGAGATCCTCTGCCGGGCCCTTCCCGTCCTGCATCGTCGTGATCCTGCAGCGCTCACGGCGTACGGCTGGCCCGGCTCAGGGCTTGGCCTTGGCGGGTGCCCCTTGCCCCAGGCTCCCAATGTACGTCAGAAGCGCATCGATCTCGTCCGGTGCAAAGGTGAACTCGGGCATGGCCGAATGTCCAGTGACAATACCTTCAGCGAGGGCTTCGGCCAGATTCTCTATGGGATAGCGCTGGTGCAAGACCCGAAAGGGCGGCGCCGGCGTCACCGGACTTTCCCCCATCGCACCGGTCGCATGGCAACGGGAGCAGTTCTTCTCGGCGATGGCACGGCCGCGCTCCAGCAGCGGGTCCGCGGCGGAAGCCGGCGCGGCGCAAAGGAGCAGGCACAGCCCGATGAGCAATCGAAGCGGCATGGCGTTCATGATACCTCATACGGGTGGGCAGGGGGACGGAGTTTCAGCGCGGCGGCGTGAACTCATACGTCTGCACGCTCTGCGTGGAATGGCGAAGAAGGATGCGCGAGCTGCAGGGCCGCGTCGCGCGCGCTCACGAGCAGCACGACCCCATCTTTGCTCATGTGGTTGGCCATCCTCCGGCACAGGTCCGGCCAGAACGAGGCCTGGGCCGAGGCAGCAGCGTTGGGGGACTTCGACTGGTCGAGCAGAGTTGCGAGAAGTCCGCGCGAGGTGGCGACGTACTCCTCGCTGTCAGTCTGGACGCCGAGCCTGCGGAGGCTGAATGCGCGCTCTGGAAGCCGGTTCTTGCTCGGCAGGCTGCGATCCAGGACCTGACGCTTTGCGGCGATGCATATGTCGCGCGCCGTGAAGCCGCCAGAGCACAGCTCGGCGATCGCATTCTCGAGGTCCTGAGGCTCATAGAACACGCCGATGGCGAGCCGGCATGTATCACCCGCTTGCGGCAACCGTGCCTGCTTGCCTTGCGTCACCGAGAGCTTCCTCGCGGACTCCCCTGCAGGACGTTGGCCGCCGGTTGCACCCCCGGCGCACGCCCAGTCCGCAATATCGAGGAGAGGCGCATCGGCGCGCCTTGAGCCAGATCAATCCAGCTCCTGCAGCCAGTTGACTTGCATCAAAGCGCCATCGCTTCGGTGCAGCCATCAATCCTGCGACACAAGGAGATCGCCATGTACAAGCACATTTTGATCGCAACCGACGGGTCGGAGCTGGCCGGCAAGGCCGTTACCGCCGGACTCGCCCTTGCCAAGCAGCTCAAGTCCAAGGTGACGGCCGTTACCGCCACCGAGCCCTGGTCGGCCATGGTGACCGGCGAGCAGCGTTCGCCTTCCCAGTCGAGGAGTACGAGAAGGCCGCGGCGGAGAATGCGGCGCGGATCCTCGCCGAGGTCAGCACAGCTGCAAAGAAGCAGGACATCGCCTGTGAAACCGTGCGCGTGAACGACTTCCCCGCCGAAGGCATCATCGAGACAGCCAAGGCCAAGGGCTGCGACCTCATCGTCATGGCCTCCCACGGCCGACGCGGGTTGGCCCGGGTCCTGCTCGGCAGCCAGGCGACGCGAGTGCTGACGCTCAGCACGGTCCCGGTGCTGATCTGCCGCTGACTGCGGGTGACCGAATTATGACATGCGGCGCAGCTTGTCCGCCGTCGAGGCTGTTGCTCCGGCCGCCGGTAGGCGCGCCAACTTCCATCGACAAGATATGTTCGAAGGTATACCAACCAAGAAGGGGTAGGCCCCGACTTGGGCGGGTTGGATGGCAAGCGCTAACGTTCAGATCCTGGTCGTCGACGACGAGTCGGAGGTTCGCACCCTCCTGCACAAGTGCTTCGCGCGCGAAGGCTTCCAGGTCGTCGAAGCCAAGGATGGCGCCGAGCTGCGTGCTCGGATCGAGCAGCACCCGATTAGCCTGATAACCCTCGATCTCACCCTCGGCGGAGAGGACGGCCTCGAGCTCGCCCGGGAAATCCGGGCTAAATGCAACATCCCCATCGTCATGATCAGCGGCAAGGGCGACACAATCGACCGCGTCGTCGGGCTCGAGCTCGGCGCGGACGACTACATCACCAAGCCGTTCCAGCTGCGCGAGGTGCTGGCCCGGGTGCGCGCCGTGCTGAGGCGCTACGCACCCGCCGAGGCCCCGGCCGCGCACGCTGCGCCGGCGCACGAGTGCTACGCCTTCGAGGACATGGTGCTCGACGTCACCGGTCGGGAGCTGACCCGCGGCGCGGGAAAACGGCTGGAGCTGACCACGGCCGAGTTCAACCTGCTCGCCCTCTTCCTCAAGCGGCCGCATCGTGTGCTGTCCCGCGACAACATCATGGACCTGCTGAAGGGCCACGAGTGGTCGCCGCTCGACCGCTCGATCGACGCCCTGATCGGCCGGCTGCGCAAGAAGATCGAGCCGGACGCCGACCACCCCCGCTTGATCAAGACCGTGCGCGGCGTCGGCTATGCATTCACGGCGGACGCCAAGCGGGTGTGAGCGGGGTTCTTGCTGCCTGACCTCATGGAACAGCCGACAGGAGACGCTGTCCGGCTTCCCTAAAGTCGGCATACCTGAGGGAGGATCACTCCTCAGGCCGGGCAGACCAATGCGCTATCATTCATCAGTAACCCACGGAGGACACCGTGCTCACTGTCACGCGCGATATGGTTCTGCCCACCACCATCACCGGCTCCTACCCGCGACCCCTCTGGTTTGACCGCAGCCTGGCCGGCCGATCGTTCAAGTCCGCGCTCGGCGATTCTCTGTTCCGCGAACAGTATATTGACGCGGTTGCCAGCATCATGGCCGAACAGGAAGCCGCGGGGCTCGATATCGTGACGGACGGCGACAGCCGCTTCGATCTGACCGTGGGCGGTAAATCCTGGTTCTTCTATCCAATCGAACGTCTTGGCGGCGTCTGTGGCCACCGGGACACCTCGCGGGGTTGGATGTCGCGCCACGGTCTGCGCCCCGGGAAGATATTGTGGGAGGTTCAGGAAGCCTATCAGCCCGGTGTTGTGCGTGAGAAACTTACACGCGGTCCGCTGGAATACGCCGCGCTTTGGCAAGTCGCGCAGCGCATGACGGACCGGCCAGTGAAATTCGGCGCCATCTGCGCGCCCGCCCTCGCGTCGATGCTATGGAACGAGTTCTACGGCGACGACAAGGCGATGATCCTCGATCTGTGCGACATCATGAACGCTGAGCTGCGCGACATGGCCGCCGCCGGCTGACCGTTGATCCAGGTGGAGGAACCGCCGCACCACATGCGCGCCCAGCAACCAGACTGCGCGGACGCCGATCTCGAGTTCCTCACCGATGCGTTCAATCGCCAACTCACCGGCGTGAACGCCGAGATCTGGGTGCATACCTGTTGGGGCAATCCAAATCAGCAGCGCGTGCATTGGAGGGTGCCGAGCTACGAACGTGCCTTGCCGCATCTGTTGCAACTGAACTGCGATGTCTTGACGATTGAATGCGCGAGCTCAGACGGACAGGATCTGCATCTGTTCAAGCACATCAAGACCGACAAGAAGATCGGCATCGGCGTCGTCAACCATTGCAACACGGTGGTTGAGCCGGCGGAGCACGTCGCGGCGCTCATCCGCAAGGCGCTGGAGTACATCCCGAAGGAGCAGCTCGTCATCAGCACCGATTGCGGCTTTGGTCGCGAGGGCCTGTCGCGGCGGATCGCGTTTTACAAGTGCGTGGCATTGGTCGAGGGTACCAATATCGTCCGCCGGGAGCTCGGCCTGCCGGAAGCGCGCGTGCGTGCGGCCGATCCGAAACTGTGGTTCGCGGGGCAGGAACCCATCCGCTGAATCCCATAGCAAAACCGCCTCAGGAGCCATCGTCCAGGGCCTTGCGCCGCGCCCGTGCCAGCTCGGCGCCTGTGTAGGGTTTGCGCAGGATCTCCAGGTCGGACGCCGCCGGTGCTTCTCCGGCCCGCGCCACGTCCTCGGCGAAGCCCGACGTCAGCAGGATCGGCCGATCCGGATCGCGCTCCTTCACCAATTGCGTCAGCTCGAAGCCCGACATGCCGCCCGGCATAATGACATCGCTGAAGACGAGATCGATTTTCGCACCCGAGCTCAGCAGCTCCACCGCACGCGCCCCACTGGCCGCCTCGACGACCACGTAACCGAGATTCTGCAGGCGCCGGGTCGTGACTTGGCGCACGTCGGGGTTGTCCTCAACCAGAAGAATTGTCCCGCCGGTGCGCGGCGCGGCGGGGGCTGCCTGCTTGGTGGTTGCCGCCCCCTCGCGCTCGGTCGCGATACGCGCACGGTACACGTTGACGGTCGTGCCCCGGCCGAGCTCGCTGTAAATCGTCACGTGACCGCCCGATTGCTTGACGAAGCCATAGATCACGCTCAAGCCCAGGCCGGTGCCCTTGCCCGGTCCCTTGGTGGTGAAGAAGGGCTCGAAGACGCGCGCCAGCACCTCCTTGCTCATGTCCGCGCCGGTATCGCGGCGGGATTGCACAGAACGATCTTGCTATCGGCATCGGCCACCAGCACGGCGTCTGGCAGGTGGTTGAAGATCGCCTCGAACAGGGCCTGCTCGCGCAGGGCGCCAGCGCCGCGCTGATCCGACAAGTCGTGCACGATGCCGGTGAAGTAGCGCCGGCCATCCGCCGTGAAGGCGCTGACCGACAGATGCATGGGGAAAATCGCACCTGACTTCCGCCGCCCCATCACCTGCCGACCGATGCCGATGATCTTGCGCTCACCCGTTTCCAGGTGGTGGCGGATGTAGCCGTCATGCCGGCTGCGGAACGGCTCCGGCATCAGCACGCTCACGTTCTGGCCTACGAGCTCGTTTTCCGAGTAGCCGAACAGCTTCTGCGTAGCAGGATTGAACGTACGAATGAGCCCACCGTCGTCGATGATGACGATGGCGCCGACGGGGCTTGCGCTCGTTTGGGCGATGGCAATTCCCAGCGCCAGGCAGAGCGTCATCTTGAGGATGTTCGTCATGTGGTGGCGCTTCATGTCCCTCCCCCTGCACTTGCGTAGCTATCTGCTGTGGAGTCCCGCTGGGCGAATCCTGCTCTGCTGCGATGACGATCATTCGGCGCGTTGGTGACGGACTCCATGTAGAGCACGATGGCGCGGCTCGCCGGGTCCGTGGCGAGATAGTCCAAAAAATCGCCGAAGTCGGCGTCCGCCATGTCGCCCAGCGAGACGACGTGGGAGAAGCCGATACTGCGGCCGCGCGCCCAATCGATGATCGCCGTAATCAGGGCGCCCGACTGGGAGACAAACGCCAGGTCTCCAGCCAGTGGCGGCTGGTGCGAGAAGCTGGCGTTGAGGCCGATACCGGGCAGCGTCAGGCCGAGGCAGTTGGGGCCCCCTATGCGCAGCAGATGCGGGCCCGCCGCCTCGAGCATCGCCTGCCTCAGCTCGTTGCGAATGCCCGCCGTGATCACGACCGCAGCGCGCGTCCCCTTCGCTGCGAGCTCCGCAATGAGTGTCGGGAGCGTGGCGGGCGGCGTGACGATGACGGCGAGGTCCGGTGTGGCCGGGAGCGCGGCCACGGAGGAGTAGCAGTCGTGGCCCTCGATGGAGCCGTGCTTCGGATTGACGAGCCAAATCGGCCCGGCGAAGCCGCCGGCCAGCATGTTGCGCGCCGTGATGAGGCCGACGCTGCCGGGCCTCGCGCTGGCGCCGATCAGCGCCACCGACCGCGGCCGCAGCAGAAACTGAAAGTTGCGGATCGTCATGACATTTCACCGCCGCCCTTCAACGCGATTGCGTGCCGACGGGCTTTGATCCGGATCAAAGGCCACACGCGCCCCGAGCCCCAATTAGCCAGATCGGCAGGCCGCCTCACGCTACCGGAGCGATCACGCAATCGCGTAAGTGCTGGGAACGAGTTGCCTTCTCGCGGGTTGTATCATTGAGTTCGAAAGTGGTCCGGGAACCCGTAGGGGCCGGACGTTTCGGGGCTCGCGGTGAATGGCTTCCCGCGAGCCCCTTTCTTTATCGGGCGATGCAATGACGCCGGCTGCTACTCTGCCGATCGCGCCGTCACTGCGGCGGCTCCTCGTCGGTCTTGGTACCCCCGCCCATCTCGCGCAGCCGTGCGAACACGCGCGCTTCCTCCTCCGCGGCGGTCTCCTCCGGCTTCTCCTCGGCCGGCTTGGGCAGGATGATCTCCACCTCCGGCTGGGGCCCGAAGCCGGGAATTGTCTGCGAGGTGGGGAGCAGCGTGCCGGCTTTCTCCAGCGGCCTGCCGGACTCTTTGCGCTCGCGCTCGAGGCGGCGCGCGGCCTTCCTCACCTCGTTGTCGAGATCGATCTGCGTGCACAGGCCGAGCGTCACAGGATCCTGGGGCTGAAGGTTGGGCGAGTTCCAGTGCGTGCGCTCGCGAATGGCGGCGATCGTCGGCTTGGTCGTGCCGACGAGCCGCATGATCTGGCTGTCCTTGAGCTCGGGATGACTGCGCAAGAGCCACAGCACGGCATTGGGGCGGTCCTGACGGCGCGACACTGGCGTGTAGCGCGGCCCCTTCTTGCTCTTGACGTCGGGAATGTCGACCTTCGCTGCGGCCAGCTTCAGCTGGTAGCCGTGATCCTCCTCGCCGCGCGCAATCTCCTCGCGCGTGAGCTGGCCGGTCGAGATCGGGTCCATGCCTTTGATGCCCTGCGCCACGTCGCCATCGGCGATTCCCTTCACTTCCAGCACGTGCAGGCCACACAGCTCCGCGATCTGCTCGAAGGCAAGCGAGGTGTTCTCGACCAGCCACACGGCGGTCGCTTTCGGCATCAGGAGTTTGCGGTCACTCATAGGGGCCCTTTCCGAGACCGACAGGGGTATAGCCCGAGTAGGCCAAGACATGCAGGAAGTTGCGCTGGATCGAGGGCTTATAGCGCGAGGCAGCGCGGCCGTGCAACTGCCGTGCCGCGCCTGCCTAAAAAAGCTGCACTGCAGCATCGAACGCCCGTGATCGCACTGCGAAGTGCCAGGGGCGCCGGCAGAGTCGTAATGGCCGCGACATCGACTACTGTGGCCGCAAATCACCGTCCTGCCATGTCCTGCCATAATCTTTCCTGATTACGTACAATCGTAAGCCCGTTCGGTGCCGGCAACTG
>JRHI01001345.1_pt1 | contig 21078 bp, 21 predicted proteins | sample 215371 | NCBI WGS metagenome assembly JRHI01 (sample SAMN02929681, study PRJNA255918) | sediment metagenome | biome: cave system; feature: Ice Cave; material: Sediment; isolation source: sediment from deep within a dark volcanic ice cave with no known source of... ...
GTCCTGGGCCAACCCGATCGCCGACACCGCGCTCCGCTGGGACGATCTCGCCTGGATCCGCGCGGCGTCAGGCGGCCTACCGGTGCTGGTGAAGGGGATCGTCCGGGCCGACGATGCGGAACGCGCCGTGTCCGAAGGATGCGCCGGCGTCTGGGTCAGCAATCACGGTGGCCGCCAGCAGGATGGCGCCATCGCGACGCTCGACACGCTCCCGGAGATCGCCGCGGCCGTCGGCGACCGGGCGGCGATCATCGTCGACGGGGGCGTGCGCCGGGGGACCGACGTGCTGAAGGCGATCGCCCTCGGCGCGAACGCCGTCGCGCTCGGACGCCCGATCTTCTGGGGCCTCGCTCGACCGGAGCCTCGTCCGCTAGCAGAACGACAGCTAGACAGCCGGTCGGGGACGCGCGCGCTTGGCCTTGGGGCGGGTCCGGGAGACGGCGGCCGCGGCGGCCTGGCGCTTCCAGGCCGCCGCGGCGCCGTGGAGCTCGCGGGCTCCGGCGGCAAGCGAGGACCCGGCGTCCGCGGCGCCGAGCATCGCGGCGAGCTCGGCGATCGCCTCGGCCGGGCCCAACCGCTCCGCGGTCACGTGCGTCCGCCCGGCGCGGACCGCCTTGGCAACGCGGACGTGGGCGTCGGCGTAGGCCGCGACCTGAGCGAGGTGGCTGACGCACAGGACCTGGTGGCGGCGACCGAGCGTCCAGAGGGCCCGACCGACGATCTCCCCGAGCCGGCCGCCGACGCCGCTGTCCACCTCGTCGAACACGAGCACGGGCGTCCGGTCCTGGGCCGCGAGGGTCACCTCGAGCGCGAGCATGATCCGCGAGAGCTCGCCGCCGGAGGCGGTCGCCTCGAGTGGCGCGAGCGGCTCGCCCGGATTCGGCGCGATGAGGAAGCGCACCCGGTCCGCGCCGCTCGCGTCGGGCGGCTGCGGCTCACACGTCACCCGGAACGCGCAGCGGCCGAGCCCGAGCTCCGCGAGCTCGGCCTCGACCGCGCGCGCGAGCATCGTCCCCGTTCGCGCACGCGCCGCATGCAGCGCGGCGGCCGCCCGGTCGAGCGCGTCGCGGGCCCGCGCCTCCTCCGCGTCGAGTCGCGCCAGCCGTTCCTCGCGGGAGGAGACGTCGTCGAGCTCCCGACGGGCGCGCTCGCCATAGGCCCGGACCTCGGCGAGGGTGGGGCCGTACTTGCGGCGGAGCTCATCGAGCAGATCGCTTCGCCCTTCGAGCGCGGCCAGCTCGCGCGGATCGGCGTCGATCCCCTCGCCGTAGCGTCGCACCTCCGCCGCGATGTCCGCGGCCTCATCGACCTGTGAGCGGAGCCGCGCCGCGAGATCCGCGAGGCGCGGGTCGAGTGCCGCCGCCGCGGCGAGCTCGCGCGCGGCGATGGCGAGCCGATCGTGGGCCGCCGCGCGCTCCCCGACGAGCGTGTCGTACACGGCCGCGGCTCCGGCGCGCAGCTGATCGGCGGCGCGGGCGACGCCGAGCGCGCCGGCGAGGTGGGTCTCCTCGTCGTCGCGGATCCGGGCGGCATCGATCTCGCCGACCTCGTGGGTGAGGAGCTCGAGCCGCCGCGCGCGCTCCCGTGGATCGCCGCCGAGCAGCGCTCGCTCGGCGGCGAGACGCACAAGGTCCCGATGCGCGCCGGCAGTCGCCTCGCGGAGCGCCAGGTGACCGCCGTACGCGTCCACGAGGTCGCGCTGGACGGCGGGACGCGCGAGCCGGAGCTGCTCGCCCTGCCCGTGCACGGCGACGAGCTCGCTGCCCTGCTCCGCGAGCTTCGCCACGGGGACGGTCTCGCCGTTGATCCGCGCCGGCGCGCGCCCCGGCTGGATCTCGCGGGTGAGGATGAGCTCGTCGCCGGCCGCACCCGCCGCGGCGTCCCCCGTGGTGCCGGCGAAGACCGCCTCGATCCGTGCGCGGTCGGCGCCGTCGCGGATGAGGTCGCTGCCGACGCGGGCGCCGGTCACCGCAAGCACCGCGTCGACGAGCATCGACTTCCCGGCACCGGTCTCGCCGGTGAGGACGGTGAGACCGGGCCCGAGCTCGAGGCGGAGGTCGGAAACGAGAGCGAGGTCCTTCACCGCGAGCTCAGCGATAAACGCGTCGCTCATTCGGTGAAGGACCTCGCCGCCGGGATCCGTGCTGGGTCGGGTCTTACTTGCCGCGCGGCTTCGCCATGGTCGCGTCCTTCGCGGCCTTGGCGATTCGGAACTTCAGCACGCGCTTCGCCGGGATCTTGATCTCGGCGCCGGTTGCCGGGTTGCGACCGAGACGGGCCTTGCGGTCCACGATCACGAGCTTGCCGAGTCCTGGGACGGTGAAGCCGTTCTTCGCTTCCTTGTACGCGAGGGCCGCGAGCTGGTCGAGCACCTCGGCGACCTGCCTTTTCGAAAGGTCGGTCTTGTCCGAGAGCGTGGAAAGGATCTGAGCTTTCGTCTGTGACGCCACCCTGTTCATTCCTCCATAGGCCGCTGTGGGCCGTGTATCCGCTGCATTGTGCGGTCTGCGGGGGCATCATGTCGCGGCAATGTCGCTCATCGTGGTGGACCAACCGTCCGACCGTCCGGCCTGGCTCCGCGAAACAATCATGCTGCTGGCCGCGCGCGCCGACCGGGAGCGCGCCGACCTGCTGCAGCTCGTCGCGCAAGCGGACGACATGGCGATCGGCGCCGGGACGGGTGATGACTGGGGGCTGGGCCAGGTCGCGGTCCACCTGCTCCTCGTCGAGCGGGGGGTCGCCGGGATCGCGCTCCGGCTGGCGCGGGGCGAGGCCCCCGGGGCGACCGGTCAGCCACGGCCGGCGGCCGGTGCGGCGACGCGCGCGGGGATCGCCGCGCTCGCCGAGAAGGCCGGCGCCGCGACGGAACGGCTCCGCACCGCCTTCCCGGTCGAGCCGGACACCGTCACGACCGCCCGCCATCCGTTCTACGGGGACCTGAACTGCTTCGGCTGGCTGCTCACCCTGCCGAATCATTACGGAGCGCACATCGAAGCCCACCGCGCCGGGCGCGCGAGCGCCCTGTAGCTTGAGGAGGACGACGGATGGACAAGACCCCGAAGGAGCCGGCGGGCGCCGCCCTGGACACGCTTGGAACCGAGACACGGACCTTCGCCCCGCCCCCGGCCTTCGTCGCGCAGGCGAACGTGGCGGATCCGGGGATCTACGAGCGGGCGGAGGCGGACTTCGAGGGCTTCTGGGCCGAGCAGGCGCGGACGCTGCTCTGGCGGAGGCCGTTCACCAAGGTGCTGGAGTGGGACGTCCCCTACGCGAAGTGGTTCGCCGATGGGCAGTTGAACGTGAGCGAGAACTGCCTGGACCGGCACGTCCGCGCCGGGCGGGGGACCGCGGTCGCGTTCCATTGGGAGGGCGAGCCGGGGGATACCCGGACCATCACCTACCAGGACCTGCTGGACGAGACATCCCGCTGCGCGAACGCGCTGACGGAGCTGGGCGTGCGGAAGGGCGACCGGGTCGCCATCTACATGCCGATGATCCCCGAGCTTCCCACCGCGATGCTCGCCTGCGCGCGCATCGGCGCGCCGTTCACCGTCGTCTTCGGCGGCTTTTCGGCCGAGGCGCTGTCCGGCCGCATCAACGATTCACAGGCCAAGGTCCTCATCACCGCGGACGGGGGTTACCGCAAGGGTGGCATCGTCCCGCTCAAGAAGAACGCGGACGAGGCCGTCGCGCAGACGAGCACGATCGAGCGGGTCCTGGTGGTCCAGCGCACCAGGCAGCAGGTCGGCTGGACCGAGGGCCGTGACGTCTGGTGGCACGAGGTCGTCGACCGGCAGGCCGCCCAGTGCGAGGCCGAGGCGCTCGATGCGGAGCACATGCTTTACCTCCTGTACACCTCCGGGACCACGGCCAAACCGAAGGGGATCGTGCACACGACCGGCGGATACCTCACCGGGGTCGCCACGACGCACAAGCTGGTGTTCGACATCAAGCACGACGACGTCTACTGGTGCGCCGCCGACATCGGCTGGGTGACCGGCCACAGCTACATCGTCTTCGGGCCGCTCGCCAACGGCGCGACGAGCGTCATGTACGAGGGCACCCCGGACTTCCCGGACAAGGACCGCTGGTGGTCGATCATCGAGAAGTACAAGGTCTCGGTGCTCTACTGCGCCCCCACGGCGATCCGCACGTTCATGAAGTGGGGCGCCGAGTACGTGCAGAAGCACGACCTGCGGTCCCTCCGGCTCCTCGGATCGGTCGGCGAGCCGATCAATCCCGAGGCCTGGCTCTGGTATCAGGAGCACATCGGCGGTGGGCGCTGCCCGATCGTGGACACCTGGTGGATGACCGAGACCGGGTCGATCCTCATCACGCCGCTCCCCGGCATCACCACGACGAAGCCGGGGAGCGCGACCTTCCCGTTCCCCGGGATCAAGGCCGATGTCGTCGACGAGGAGGGGACGAGCGTCCCGCTCGGTCAGGCCGGCTACCTGGTCCTCAGCCGGCCCTGGCCGTCGATGCTCCGCGGCATCTACAACGACGACAAGCGCTACCGCGAGACGTACTGGAGCAAGTACCCCGGGCGCTATTTCGCCGGCGACGGGGCCAAGCGCGATACCGAGGGCTATTACTGGCTCATGGGTCGTGTGGACGACGTCATGAAGATCTCCGGACATCGCATCTCCACGACCGAGGTCGAGTCCGCCCTGGTCTCGCATCCGCGGGTCGCCGAGGCCGCGGTGATCGGCCGCGATGACCCGGTGACGACCCAAGCGATCTTCGCCTTCGTCACCCTCCGCGGCGGCGTCCAGGGCACCGACGAGCTGTCAAAGGAGCTACGGGAGCACGTCGTGGCGAAGATCGGCTCCATCGCCAGGCCCAAGACGATCATGTTCACCCCGGAGCTGCCGAAGACCCGCTCGGGGAAGATCATGCGACGGCTACTCCGGGATATCGCCAATGGGGTTTCACTGGGTGACACGACGACCCTCGCCGACGCGACGGTCGTCGATACGATCCGGACCGCGAGCGCCTCGGGCAAGGACGACTGAGGGTCGCGGGGGGAGCGCCGCGGACGCGTCGACCCCTTGACGGCAGCACGAAAAACGCACTAAATACGCGCCATCGCGCGACGCGGCGCGAGGATTGATGGGAGGGATACGTTGGCAACCATGAGCCGCCCCGCATTGGGGGGCTGGAGGACGACCTACGGGCTGCCGTTCGTGATCGGGGCCTCGTCCGCCGGCACGATCATCGAGTGGTACGACTTCTACCTCTACGCGACCCTCACCCCGTTCCTGGCACCGCTCTTCTTTCCCAACGACAACCCCACCGCGCAGCTCTTGTCCGCGTTCGCGGCCTACGCCGCGGGCTTCCTCGTGCGACCGTTCGGCGCGGTCGTCTTCGGCCGGATCGGAGACGTCATCGGACGCAAGTACGCGTTCCTCCTGACGATCTCGATCATGGGCGGCGCGACGGTCATCGTCGGCCTGCTCCCGACGTACGCGCAGATCGGCGTGCTCGCGCCGATCATCCTCGTCCTCCTGCGGCTCGCGCAGGGCCTGGCCCTCGGCGGCGAGTACGGCGGCGCGGCGATCTACGTCGCGGAGCACGCCCCCGATCACCGGCGCGGCTTCTACACCTCGTTCATCCAGACGACCGCCACGATCGGCTTCTTCCTCGCGCTCGCGATCATCCTCGCCTTCCGGCTGAACATGAGCCCCGCGGACTTCGCGAGCTTCGGCTGGCGGATCCCGTTCCTCGTCTCGGCGATCCTCCTCGGGATGGCGATCTACATCCGGATGCGCCTGCAGGAGACCCCGCTGTTCGCCCGCCTCAAGGCCGCCGGACAGACGACCAAGGACACCGGCAGCTGGGCCAAGGACAGCTTCAGCGGACGCAAGATCGGCACGATCGCCTTGGTGCTCCTTGGCCTCACCGCTGGCCAGGGCGTGGTCTGGTACCAGGGCCAGTTCCAGGCGAACTTCTTCATGACCTCGTACCTGAAGCTGAACTTCACGCAGTCCTACACCGTCATGCTCTGGGCGGTCGCCCTGGGTACCCCGTTCTTCCTGTTCTTCGGCTGGCTGTCGGACCAGATCGGCCGCAAGATCGTCATCCTCGGCGGGTGCCTCATCGCCGCGGTGAGCTATTGGCCGATCTACCACGCGATGTACGACGCCGCGAATGTGACGGTCGACCCGGCAACGAAGCTCATCACCAAGGCGGATCCGAACATGCCCGCGCTCATCGCGCTGGTCTGGATCCAGGTCATCTTTGTGACGATGGTCTACGGGCCGATCGCGGCCTTCCTCGTCGAATACTTCCGGGCGAAGGTCCGGTACACCTCGCTCTCGATCCCCTACCACTTCGGCAATGGCTGGTTCGGCGGCCTGCTCCCGCTGTTCTTCACCGCGCTCGTCGGCGCGACCTTCCCGGAGGGGAGCAAGTCCTACGTGCCGTTGTTCACGAACTTCATGGGCCTGCCGATCAAGACCGACATCAGCCTCCGGAGCTTTAACCCGGCGAATGACCCGAACGGCAACATCTATCTCGGTCTCGCGTACGTCATCTTCGTGGCACTGATGACGGTGGTCATCGGCACCCTGTTCCTGCGGGAGCCGAAGAACGTGAAGATCTGGGAGGAGGTCGGCGGCGAGGACGAGCAGCGTCCGGTGCCGTCCGGCGCGGGCGCTCCCGCGGACTGACCGTCACTCGCATACCTGGGGAAGGGGGCGGCGCGAGCCGCCCCCGTCGTCGTTAGAGCTGCTGCTCGAGTTCGATCTGCGCCGGCAGCATGACGTAGCCGAGCTTCGCGTTGAACCCGCGCATCGCCTCATTCGGCTCGTCGTTGGTCGTGAGCATCGCACGCAGCGGCAGCGCGGGCACGGCCGAGCATGTCGACCTTCAGCGCCAAGGCGATCCCACGGCCGCGGTATTTTTGAGCGTGTCCTGCGTCACAGATTCGCGCTCTGGCGGGCGATGTCGGCGGGTAGGATGACCGCCGACGGAGGACGAAAATGGACGAGCGCACCGGTCAGCACGCCGATCCACCGGACGGCCGACGCGGCGACGGCGAGCGCGGCGGACCGCCCGACCCCACACGCAGGCTGCTCAAGGTGTTCGGCGTGAAGGTCACCGACTACGAGAGCAAGACCGATGCGCTCCTCGCGCGCTGGCCCGACGCGTCGCCGGCCGACCGTGAGGCGATCGCGCGAGAGGCTGCCGAGCTGTCGGCCGATCTGGCGCACCGGCTGCGTGACCTGCAGACCCACGTCCTCGAGCGACTGGAGCGGGTGCTCACGGCGATCGGGACCCGGTAACGGTCGTGTGACGACGGCGCCGGGGCGACCCGCAGGGGATCCGGTTGGCATCCCGCATGCGATCAGCTCCACTGGCGCCGGGAACCGGCGCACGGCAATAGGAGGTTACCTGATGCAGGACAAGATCGAGGGCAAGACCGACGAGGCCAAGGGCAAGGTCGAGGAACAGGCCGGAAAGTTCGGTGGCGACAAATCGACCGAGCTTGCGGGCAAGTGGGACCAGGCCAAGGGCAAGGTGAAAGAGGGCGTCGGCGAGGTCAAGCAGGACACCGGCATCAGCCGCTAGTCCCTCGTTCGCAGCTGGTAGAGAATGGGCGCCCATGCGGGCGCCCATTCGCGTTGTTCCGGCCATCGTGGAGCGCCCGTAACCGTGATCGCGTTCCGGCGCTGATCGCCCATCACGCCGACCCGATCGGCCATGCGGTCGGCTTGCTCTCGTTCGCCCGCCCGGCCTTCCGCGGCGGCTGCTTCGTCTACGTGAGCGACCGGGGGCTCGCGCGGCTGATCCTGTCCCATCGCGGCTACACCGCGATCACCTTCGGCCACGTCATCGTGTCGACGGCGCCGCTCGGGCCGGCGCTCTTCCGGCACGAGCTGCGGCATGTGCGTCAGTACGAGCGCATCGGCCTGGCCTTCCTTCCGCTGTATCTGCGCCTCCTCGCGCGGCACGGATATGCCGCCCATCCGCTGGAGCGGGAGGCCGCGGGAGACCGTACGCTGTTCGTCTGATGGCGGACGCTCCGTACGACATCGCGATCCTCGGCGGCGGGCCCGGAGGCTATGTCGCGGCGATCTACGCCGGCGCGAAGGGCGCCAAGGTCGCCCTCATCGAGCGCGATCGGGTCGGCGGCACCTGCGTCACCGTCGGCTGCATCCCGTCGAAGGCGCTCCTGGATTCGAGCCACGCCTACTGGATCGCGACGCACGGCGCGGAGCACGGGATCCAGCTCCAGGGCGCGTCCTTCGACCTGGCGAAGGCCGTGGCGCGCAAGGACGCGGTGGTGAAACAGCTCGTCGGCGGCGTCGAGATGCTGCTGAAGGGCCGCAAGGCCGACCTCATCATCGGGGACGGCACGCTGGTGTCGCCGAACGAGATCCGGGTGAAGGGCCCGGACGGCGAGCGGTCGGTGACCGCGAACGCGGTGATCGTCGCGACCGGCTCGAAGGTCGGCATGCCGCCGATCACGGGCCTCGCTGAGTCGAAGCCCCTGGACAACATCGGCGCGCTGGCCCTCACGAAGGCGCCGAAGCGCCTCATCGTCATCGGCGCGGGCGCGATCGGTCTTGAGCTCGGGACGTTCTTCGCCGAGATCGGCACGAAGGTCACGGTGCTCGAGATGCTCCCGCAGCCACTCCCGTTCGCCGACCCGGAGGTCGTGCGGGTGATCACGCGATCGCTCGCGGCCAAGGGCGTCGAGATCACGGCCGGGGCGAAGGTCACCGAGGTGCGGCGCAGCGGCGGCCTCGTGACCGTCACCGCCGAGATCGATGGCGCCTCCGAGACGTTCGAAGCCGACGAGATCCTTCTCGGCGCCGGCCGGATCGCCAACCTCTCGGGGGTGGAGCAGGCCGGCCTGGCGACCGAGCGGCTCGGCATCACCGTCGACCTGCACATGCGCACGAGCGTGCCGGGCGTCTGGGCCATCGGCGATTGCGTGGGCGAGCCACGGTCGCCGAAGCTCGCGCACGTCGCCTCGACGCAGGGTGAGGTCGCGGTCGACGTCATCCTTGGCGAGGACAGGGCGATGGAGTACGACGTCGTCCCGAACGTCGTCTACACGCACCCGGAGCTGGCCCAGGTGGGGCTCACCGAGGCGCAGGCGAAGGAGCGGCACGGGGCGGCGGTGAAGGTGACGCGCTTCTCGTTCAAGGCGTCCGGCCGGGCCCTGGCGCTCGGCGAGAGCGACGGGCTGCTGAAGCTGGTCACCGCCGGCGACGATCAGCGGATCGTCGGTGTCCACATCGCCGGCCCGCAGGCGAGCGAGCTGGTCGCCGCGGCGACCCTCGCGCTCCGGCTCGAGGCGACGACCGCCGACATCATCGCGACGATCCACGCCCACCCGACGCTGGGGGAGACCCTGCGCGAGGCGTCGCTCGTCGCCGCCGGCACGGCGATCCACGCCCCCGGACGCTAGCCGCCCCCCACCGGCACCGATCCAGCCCGGCCGGACGCGGCTAGCCGGCGATCCGCTCCGTCACACGGCCTTCGTGCCCGACCCGGACCGCGACCGGGACCACGGCGATGCCGTACTTGCGCGCGAGATCCGGCCGTCGCGAGACGTCGACCGCGAGGACCCGCTCGCCGGCGGCGTGAAGGTCACGTGCCAGATCCTGGCAGCCGGTGCAGAGCGGATGGGTGAACTCCACGACCGCTCCGTCAGCGAGCCCCTCGACGTCATCGGCGTCGATCCGGTCGAGCCGGTGGGTGCGGATGCCGCGGAGCCGCGCGCCGATCTTGTACATCTCGCAGCCGGCGCAGAAGCCGGTCGCCGCCGCCAGGCCCGCCAGGGCCGCGACGATGATCCCGAGGACCGTTCCGAGACCGCTCGCCCCGAGCGCGTAGGCCACCGTCGCCGAGCCGAGGAAGGCGACCCCGACCTGGTTCGCGAAGCGCGGTGGGCGCGAGTCCTCAAGCGGTCCTTCACCGAAGCGGGGCTGGATGAGCTCGAAGTAGGCGACGCAGGGAAGGCAGTAGCGCCGTCCGAAACGCAGGCCGATCGCGAGCTGCGCGGCGAGGAGGCCGAGGAGCGGCCACCAGCCAAGGGCCACGGCGACGATGGACACCGTCGCGACGACGGTCTGGTTGAAGCGCGGCGCCCGCGCGTCGATGACGTCGGTGTCGCGCCAGGGATCGGCGCGACGGGTAACCGGTCCGGCGGTCGAAATGATCATGATGCGGATCTCCAATGCGGAATAGTCGAGGGAAGGCCAGGGTCAGCTCGTCGCTACCTCGAACAGCCGGAGAGCCCGCCGGTGCAGCGCGCGCCACGATCGCACAGGCAGCGCAGGCGGGGGGTGACCCGCCCACGTGGCCAGTCGCGAAGCCGGCGCTGGTGCATCGCCCAATGGTAACGGACCGCCCTGCGCCACCGGCGGTGGCCGATACTTGACCCGACGGGCCGTTAGCTCAGGGGATAGAGCAGCTACCTTCTAAGTAGCGGGTCGAAGGTTCGATTCCTTCACGGCCTACAGACCTCGGACGCGCGGTTCCAAGAGGATGCCTGTGGATCCCGATCGCGCTCGTGGGGGAGGACTTCATCGCGATCCCGGACCCCCTCGACCCGCGCGCCGCGTGGGAGGATTGCCACGTCGCGACGGCGGAGTTCGCGCTCGCGGTGCCGGTCGGCGCGATCGTGGCGCTCGACCTCACCAACGCGCGGCAGCCCGCCCGGCTCGATCGTGCAGCGGAGGCGCTCGCGGTCCTACGCCCCGCCCGGGTCAGTAGCCGTAATCCTGCTTGTAGCCCTCGCCCGGACTGGCCGCCGGCCGCGGCGCCAGGGTGGGACCCCTCGTCACCGCTGTGGGCGCGACCGCCGTCGTCACCACCGGCGCCGCCCCTCCGGCCCCGGCGCCGCCGCAGGCGCCACAGGCCAGCCCCGCGCTGAGCACGGTCGCGCGAACGATCCGTATCCGCATATCCACCCCGCACCTCCTGCTACGGTGGATACGAACAAGAGGAGCGCGCGGATATGGCCATCCTGATCGTCGCGGTCGTCGCCCTGGCGGTGGTCGCCGGCTTGGTGTTCGCGATCGTGGTCGTCCGGGCCGCGCACCGGCCCCACCCGGCCCTGCCCACCAGCTGCGGCGACTGCGTCTTCATGGTCCCCCGGGCGAAGATCTATAGGCGGGAGACGCTCGAGGACGAGGATGGCATCGTCCACTACCTCTGCCAGGAGCGTTGGATCGAGGTCACACCGATCTCCCCCCGCTGCTCCCTTGGCCGCAGCAAGACCCAGGTCACGACCATCCCGCGTTAGCCGAACGCGGTATGGTCGCGTGATGGCTCCGGATCTCTTCGCCGCCTTCGATCGCCACGTGCGTGACAACGCCGCGAGGTATCTCGACGAGCTGAAAGCGCTCATCCGTCAGCCGAGCGTGTCGGCGCAGGGGACCGGCATCGAAGAGACGGCCGCGCTCGTGCTGGCGCGGGTCGAACGTGCCGGGATCGCTGCGCGCATCGCGCGTGTCCCCAACGGGCCGCCAACGATCGTGGGGGAGACCGGCGCGGGCGCGCGCACGCTCCTGGTGTACAACCATTTCGATGTCCAGCCGGCCGACCCGCTCGATGAGTGGACGACCGATCCGTTCGAGCCGGTGGAGCGCGACGGCCACCTCTTTGGCCGGGGCACCTCGGACAACAAGGGGAACCTCATGGCCCGGCTCCAGGCCATCGAGGCCTACCGGGCGACGCTCGGCGACCTGCCGCTGCGGATCCGGATCCTCTACGAAGGCGAGGAGGAGATCGGGTCGGAGCACCTCGCCGCATTCGTGCGCTCGCACGCCGACGCCCTTCGCGCCGACGGCTGCATCTGGGAGGCGGGCTACAAGGACGCCGCGGGCCGGCCGACGATCAGCCTGGGGCTGAAGGGGATCTGCTATGTCGAGCTCCGCGTGCGCGGGACGGCCCTGGATGCGCACTCGTCGGTGGGGGGCATCGTGCCGAACGCGGCATGGCGCCTGACCTGGGCGCTCGCCTCGTTGAAGAATGACCGGGGTGAGATCACCCTCGACGGGCTCGGCGCGCACGTGCGTCGCCCGGACGCCGCGGACCTCGCGCTGCTGGACGCGCTGCCGTTCGATGAATCGGCGCTCCGGCGGATCCATGGCATCCGCTCGTTCGTCGGCGGGCTGACCGGCACACCGCTCAAGGCGGCGTATTTCTTCGAGCCGACATGCACGATCTGCGGCCTCCGCTCCGGCTACCAGGGCGGGGGGTCGAAGACCGTCCTCCCCGCGGTCGCCAGCGCGAAGCTGGACTTCCGGCTCGTGCCGGATCTCACCCCGCAGCTCGTGCGCGGCCTGCTCCGGTCCCACCTGGACCGGCGCGGCTTCGGGGACATCGAGATCACCCCGTTCCACGGGGAGGCGCCGTCCCGCTGGCCGGCCGACAGCGCGGTCGCGCGGGCGGCCGTCTCGGCCTGCCGCGACGCGTATGGGGTGGAGCCGGTGGTGTATCCGCTCCTGCCCGGCTCGGGCCCGATGGCGCAGGTCTGCGACGCCCTCGGGATCCCCGCGGTCGGCTTTGGATCGGGCCACGCCGCCTCGGCGAACCATGCCCCGAACGAGAACATCGCGCTTGCCGATTACCTCGACCACATCCGGGCATTCGCCCGGTTCATCCATGCGTTCGCGTCCGCGGGGTGAGCGCCGAGCGCCGGGCCCTCGTCCTGACCCTCGGTTTCCTCTCGTTCGCCGCGGTCTACAACGGCTTGGTGATGAACCCGGTCCTCGAGCAGATCGCGCGTGAATTCGGCACGAGCACCGGGACCGCGGGGCTCGTCGTCGCGGCGTACGGCGCCCCGGGGATCGCGGTCGCGGTGCTCGCCGGACCGTACTCGGACCGCATCGGCCGGAAGCCCTTTCTCGTCTTCGGGCCGCTCGTCATGGGAGCCGCGACCCTCGCGGCGGCGATCGCGCCGAGCTTCGCGCTCATCGTGGCCGCCCGGATCGCCTCCGGCGTGGGCGCGGCGGTTATCTTCCCGAACATCAACGCGACGATCGGCGACACGTTCCCGTACCGCGAGCGCGGGTCGGTGCTCTCCACCACGATCTCGATGAACACGCTCGCCAGCATTGTCGGGGTGCCGATCGCCGGCATCATCGCCGAGCTGCTGAGCTGGCGCCTCTCGCTCGCGATCGTCGGGGCCCTCGCCATCCTCGCGGCGACCGTGCTGCTGTTCCGCCTGGAACGCGCGCCCGGTCAGCATGACGACACGAGGATCCGGGCGCTCTATGGGCGCATTCTTCGGGATCGGTCCGCCGTCGCGTCGATCATGTCGAGCTTTCTCGGCGCGCTCTTCTGGTTCACCTGGGTGACCTACCTCGTCGTCTTCTTCCAGCGCACCTTCCGCCTGAGCGAGGGCCTGGCCTCCACGGTCGCCCTGACGATGGGCCTTGGGGTGCTCGTCGGAAGCCAGATCGGCGGCCGTCTCGGAGACCGGATCGGCCACCGCCGGATCGTCGCCGGGAGCGTCGTCGCCTCCGGCGTCCTGCTCCTGGTCCAAACGAACCTGGCACTCCCGCTGCTTCCGACCGCGCTGTTGAACCTCGCGCTCTCGGCGGTCATCGGCGCGCGGTTCGCGACGAACCAGGCGCTCATGAGCGAGCAGGTGCCCGAGGCGCGGGGCACGATGCTGGCGCTCTCCTCCGCGGTCGCGAGCATGGCCGTCGTCGTTGGGGCGACCGTCGGTGGACTGTTCGTCGACGGGCCCGGGTTCGCGCCCCTTGGGGTGTTCTGTTTCGCGTCGGCGACGCTCTCGGCGATCATCGTGATGCGCTTCGTCGTCGAGGAGCCCATCGATCTCGAGGTCGTGCCGCTCACCTAGTGTCGTGAGTGTCGTGCCCCGAGACGCGGCCGATCCGACCGTCGCGAGCCGCATCCGGCCGAGCGGGCGGTCGATCGTTGTGGAACCGTTACCCCTCCGTTGTTCGGGTTGCCCTTCGGCGGCACGGCAAGTGCGCCTTCATCGTCCGTCCAGATGTGAAGGGGGTCCACGAAATGGCGACCAAGAAGCCCGGTGGGGCAATGACCGTGGCCGAGGCCGGCCGCATGGGCGGGAAGCTCGTGAGCGAGAAGTATGGCCCCGAGTTCTACGAGAAGATCGGCAAGCTGGGGGGCTCGAGCACGGCCGAGAAGTACGGTTCGGAGTTCTTCGGCCGCATCGGCCAGAAGGGCGGCCGGGCCGTGACCGCGAAATACGGCGCCGGCCACTTCGAGCGCATCGGCCGCAAGGGCGGTCAGAAGGTCGCCTCCTTGGTCGAACGGGCAAAGGCCGCCGACGCCCACGAGACTTCAGGCGGGACCGGCGGAGAGCCGGCCTCCTGATCCCAGCCGCCTTCGTCCCGGCGCGGTGAGCGCCCGGCGGGGGAGCCCCGCCAGCGGCGATACTCCGTGGTCGATGGATCGCACGGCGGATGGCAGTCCTGGGAAGTTCGGGACGCGGGTCGTACGAACGGCCCGCGTGCTGCCGCCCGGCGCCGGCACGCCCCTGGTCCCCCCGCTCGTCCAGAGCGTGGCCTTCGATCACGGCTCGATGGACGATCAGGACGCGGTCTTCGCCGGCGACCGGGCCGGCTACGTCTACGGCCGCTACGGCACACCGACGACGGCGGCGCTGGAGTCGGCGCTCGCCGAGCTCGATGAGGTCGAGGACGCCATCTGTTTCGTGACCGGCATGGCCGCGATCGTGGCCCTCGTCGACGTCATCCTCGGCGCCCGCGGGCGCATCGTCGCGCAAGAGGACACCTACGGCGCGACCCGCGCGCTCCTTGAGCGGGTCCGGGTCGAGCGTGGCGCGGATGTGGCGTTCGTCGATCCGACCGACTTCGACGCGGTCGAGGCCGCGCTCGCCACGCCGACGGCCGTCCTGCTCGTCGAGTCGATCTCGAATCCGCTCCTCCGGGTCGTGGATGTCGCGGCACTCGCCGACCGGGCGCACGCCGCCGGCGCCGAGCTGGTGGTCGACGCGACCTTCGCCTCTCCGGCGCTGTACCGTCCCGCCGCGCTGGGCGCCGACCTGGTCATCCATTCGCTGACGAAGTACATCAACGGCCACGGCGATGTCATGGGCGGCGTCGTGGGCGGGCCGGCCGAGCGGATCGCCAGGCTCCGCGAGCGGGTGATGAGCGACGGGGCGTATCTGCCGCCCCACGAGGCCTGGCTGGTGATCCGGGGGATGCGCACGCTCGAGCTGCGGATGGCCCGCCAGTCGGCGACCGCGCTCGCGGTCGCCACCCATCTCGAAGACCATCCGAAGATCGCGACCGTCCGCTATCCCGGTCTGCCCACGCACCCGCAGCATCTCGTGGCGCGGTCCCAGTTCGGGGACCGCTCCGGCGCGGTGGTCACCTTCACCCTGCGCGAGGACACCCGCGCCGCGGCCTACCGCTTCCTCGACGGGCTCACCCTCGCGGCGTCCGCCACGACGATCGGCGATCTGTTCACCGAGGTCCTGCATCCGGCGACGGCGTCGCACCGGCGCGTCGCGCCCGAGGAGCGGGCGCGGATGGGGATCAGCGATGGCCTCGTGCGCATCTCGGTCGGCATCGAGGACCCGTTCGACATCGTCACGGATCTGGACGCCGCTCTCGGGCGCGTGTAGCGGCGGCGTGGTGGCCTCGCCGATGCGGGCCGTCAGTGCTCCCGGCGGAGATGGTCGAGGACCTCGGCCATGACCCGACAGTCGATCTCGTTGTAGCGCGAGACGTCGGCCATGAGCGGCACGGCGGCCAGGTCCGTCGCCGTCCGCCGGGCCACGTCGTCCGCGGTCCACGCGCCGACCATCGCCCCGGTCCCGTCGGCCAGGCCGTCGCCCCAGTCCGTCGCGACCAGACCATGCGCGTGCATCGCCCGGGCGACGTTCTTCAGGCCGAACGTGCGCGACCCGCGCACCACCACCGGCTCCGCTCGGACGACGTTGCCGAGCAGGTCATACCAGTCGAGGGTCGGCCAGCTCCGCTCGGGGTGGCGGGCCCTCGCCGAGCGGTATTGGGCGTCCATGAAGACCGTTTCGGCGGCCGACCAATGGAACAGGCGGACCGCGCCAGGGCCGTCGAGACCGGCGGGCCGGGCGAGCGAATCGAGGTGGGCGAGCCAGCGATCGATCATGTCGGCCTCGGCCTCCGCGGTGAGCTCGCGCGCCGTGAACTGCTCGAAGCGCCAGTCGCCGTCGTCGTAACGACCGCAGCCGATCTGGAAGATGAGACTCTCGCCGCCGCGGTCCGGGAACCGGCTGAGGTCGTCGTTCAGATCGTTCACCGTCTCGAAGTCCACGTAGGCCTCGGCCGGCCGGCGATCGCGCCATTGCCCGTTGTCCGCTGTGATCAGCCCCGGCCGCACCGCCGGACCCGGATCCCGATTCGCGGAGAGGATCGCGTCGAACATCGGCCCACGGGTCTCGCCGCCGATCCCGAGCAGCTCCGCCGAGACCCGGGGATCGTCCCAACGCGTGACCCCCAGACCGTGGGCGCGGTCGCGGTGGGTCGCGCTGACCTGCCAGATGAGGGTGAGGTCGTGCAGCTCCTCGGCGATCTCCCGCTTGGCCTCGTGCCACGGCTGGTCGCGGTCGGCCTTGAGATTCGGCCACAGCTCGCGGCGCGTCGGCGTGGGCAGCGCATCCCAGTCGCGCCCTTCCCGGCGGACGAGGCGAACCCACGAGGCGGCCTCGCCGACCGCCTCGGCGAGCGTGATCCCGCGCGCCTTCACGTAGCTGTCGTGGGGGACCCGGGCGAGGCGATCCCAGCAGCGGTCGCCGCGCTCCTGGCCCTGCTTCCAGCCGCGGCCGACGATGTAGCCGAACGGCGGGGTATGGCCCTGGGCCCGGCCGAGCGCCTGGCCGTAGGCCCAGAGCTGCGCGCAGGCGGGCAGACCCCCGGCGGTCGAGAGCGAGCCGTCCTTCAGGAGGTCGAGGGTCGTGAATTTCACATCGACCACCCGGTAATGCCAGGCCGCCCCGTGGAGCGCCGGCGCGGCGAGGCCCGGATCGTCACCCTCGCCGAACGCATCGGCGCAGATGTCGGCCAGGATGTCGGAACGGACCAGGAGGTCGACGCTCCCGTACATCCGGGCCTGCGGATCACGCAGGACCGCCTGCGCGATGATGCGGACGCCGCGCTCCATCGCCGCCCAGGTCTCGTCCACCGCGGCGAGCGAACGGGGGTCGCCGCGCCCGCCCCCGATGCGCGTCACGCCGTAGCGCCGGTCGAGGTCGGCGACCACCGTCGCTTCGAAGCGCTCGCCCTGCGCCCGAAGGAAGCGTCCGAGGTCAAAGCGCTCGTCGTACGTCGCCCGCTGATCGTCGCGCGCGAACCCCTTCTCGCCGCCATGCCGGTCGAGCCAATCCCAGAGCTGGTCACCGCGGCACCACGCCCGGGTCGCGCCGGCGGCCACCCAGTCGTCCCACTCGACGTCGGTCCGTGGATCGAGCGGCGCCCCATCGTCGCGGGTCACGAATGCCGCGGCGCCCCGCACCGGCGTGCCGAGCGCAAGGGAAAGCGGAAGCTGTGTGGGCTCGTCCGACATGCCCACGAGCCTAGACGCGCCGGGCGGACGCGCCCCTGGCAGTTGCGGCGGCGCTCATCGGCCGCGAGCTCGATGCCGCCTTTCCCGGAGCCGAGCACGGGCAGCGGCACGTCTTCGACGCGGTGCGGGCGACCGGGATCCCATCGGTCATCGCCGACAGCCCGGCGCGCTGGTCGGTCGAGCACGGCATCGTCCGGACCGGCGTGTTCCACATGCTCGTGCACCCGTTGCGTGGCGCGTCCGGAACGGTGGACGGCCTTCTGACCGTCGCGACCCCCCTGGAACGGACCGACTAGGCTTCGTCCCCGATGGCACGCTTCGTCGTCGACGGGGGCACCGCGCTCCACGGCGAGATCACACCGGCCGGCAACAAGAACTCGGCACTGCCGCTCATCGCGGCGTCGCTCCTCACGTCGGAGCCCATGATCCTCCGCAATCTGCCGCGGATCCGCGACGTCCGGGGGATGCTGGAGATCCTCGCCGGCCTTGGCGCGACGGTCGAAGAGCAGGGTCCCCACGCGGTCCGCATCGACACCGCGAACGTCGCTCGGACGAGCGTCGATCCGCGCCTCTCGCGTGAGATCCGGACCTCACTGCTCTTCGCCGGCCCGTTGCTCGCGCGCTTCAGAGCGGTCAGCCTCGGGCCGCCCGGCGGCGACGTCATCGGCCGCCGCCGCAACGACACCCACTGGCTCGTCCTCCGCGCGCTCGGCGCGGAGCTCCAGACCGAGCAGCAGGGCTACGGCCTGCGGACCGCGGGCCTTCGCGGGGCCGACATCCTCCTTGACGAGGCCTCGGTCACCGCGACCGAGAACGCGCTGCTTGCCGCGGTCCTCACCCCCGGGCGTACCGTCATTCGGAACGCCGCCAGCGAACCGCACGTCCAGGAGCTGGCGATGGTGCTGGTCCAGATGGGCGCGCGGGTGACCGGCATCGGCACGAACATCCTCGAGGTGAAGGGCGTCGAGGAGCTCCGTGGCGTCGACCACACGATCTGGAGCGATCACATGGAGGTTGGGTCGTTCATCGGCCTGGCCGCGATCACCCATGGCGAGATCACGATCCACCATTGCGCGCCCAGCCACCTCGCGATGACGCGGGCGGTATTCAAGCGCCTCGGCGTGCGCACCGAGCTCGAGGGCGATGACCTGGTGGTCCGCGCCAGCGACCGGTATGTCATCGAGGACGATCACGGCGGGGCGATCCCCAAGGTGCAATCACAGATCTGGCCGGGGTTCCCGTCGGACCTCTCGAGCATCGCCACCGCCTTCGCGACGCAGGCGGTCGGGACGGTGCTCATCCACGAGTGGATGTTCGGCGCGCGGATGTTCTGGGTCGGCGCGCTCGAGGCGATGGGTGCGCGGCTGGTCCTCTGCGATCCACACCGCGTCCTCATCTCCGGTCCGGCGCAGCTGTATGGCAGCGAGCTGCGCAGTCCCGACATCCGCGCGGGCCTCGCGCTCCTCGGCGCGGCGCTCGCGGCGAAGGGCACGAGCACGATGGACAACGTCGATCAGATCGACCGTGGGTATGAGGACATCGACGGGAGGCTGCGCGCGCTCGGCGCGCGGATCGACCGGGTGTGATCGATCCCACGTCGATCGAGGCACCCCCACGATCGTTCGTCACCCACCTGGAATGCGCGCGCTGCGGGACCACGGGCGACGCGCGCGCGGTCGCGAACACCTGCCCCGCCTGTGGCGGACCGTTCCTCGTTCGGTATGACCTCGAGCGGCTTCGCTCGAGCGTTCCACGCAACACGCTCTCCGGCCGGCAGGCGTCGCTCTGGCGGTATCGCGAGCTGCTCCCGATCGAGGACCACGATCGGGTCGTGAGCCTGGGGGAGGGGAACACCCCGATCCTCGAGGTACCGTCGCTCGGCCAGGCGATCGGGCTGCACCGGCTGTCGATCAAGGACGAAGGCCTCCTGCCGACCGGGACGTTCAAGGCGCGTGGCGCGGCGATGGGCGTGAGCCGCGCGCGCGAGCTGGGCATCACGACCATCGCGCTCCCGACCGCCGGGAATGCCGGCGCGGCCTGGGCGGCGTACGGGGCCCGCGCCGGGATCGGGGTCGTCGTGGCGATGCCGGCGAGCACGCCCGAGGTCATTCAGCGTGAGACCGCGTCGTACGGCGCCCGGGTGTATCTCGTCGACGGCTCGATTGCCGACGCGGGCGCCGCGATCAAGCGGGCCTGCGCCGAGTACGGCTGGTTCGACGCCGCCACGTTGCGCGAGCCGTACCGCGTCGAAGGCAAGAAGACGATGGGCTTCGAGCTCGCCGAGCAATGGGGCTGGGCGTTGCCCGACGTGATCATCTATCCGACCGGCGGCGGGGTCGGACTCATCGGCATGTGGAAGGCCTTCACCGAGCTGCAGGCGATCGGCTGGCTTCCGGCGGGGAAGCTCCCACGCTTCGTCGCGGTGCAGGCCGCCGGCTGCGCGCCGATCGTCAAGGCGTTCCACGAGGACAAGACCGAATCCGAGGCCTGGCCGGATCCGACCACGTTCGCCGCGGGACTGCGGGTCCCCAAGGCGCTCGGCGACTTCCTCGTGCTCCGCATCCTCCGCGAGTCCAGCGGCATCGCGATCGATGTGCGCGACGAACGCATCGCGGCGATGATGCGGCTCATCGGCGTGTCCGAGGGCCTGCTCGTCTGCCCCGAAGGCGCTGCCGCGGTGGAGGCCGCCTACCAGCTCCGCCAGCAGGGGTTCATCGCCGAACACGAGGACGTCGTCGTCTTCAATACCGGCACCGGCCTGAAGTACGCCGAATCGCTCCAGGGCGAGGCCCCGGTGCGGCTGGCGACCGGGGACATCATCCCGCGGATGGAGCGGGAGACCTCTGATGAAGGCGACGGGCACGACCGGCCGGTGCATATCGAGGGGGGCCGGATGCGCATCGCTCCGAACGAGGAGACCTAGGCAGGCGCGGATCGGGGCCGCTCAAGTCAGCCCGAGCCCAGGCCGTAGCATCGTCTTGATGCAGGTCGCGCCGGACATCCTTGGCCTGGTGGGGAATACGCCGCTCGTGCGGCTTTCTCGGCTCGGTCGCGGGCTGCGGCCCACGCTCCTCGCCAAGCTCGAGATGCTGAACCCGGGCGGATCGGTGAAGGACCGCATCGGTCTGGCGATGATCGAGGATGCCGAGCGACAGGGACTGCTGAAGCCGGGCGGCACGATCGTCGAGCCGACGAGCGGGAACACCGGGGTCGGTCTGGCCATCGCCTGCGTGCTCAAGGGGTACAAGCTGGTGTGCACCCTGCCGGACAAGCAGAGCCAGGAGAAGCGCGACATCCTGCGTGCCTACGGTGCCGAGGTCGTCATCTGCCCGACCGCCGTGGCGCCCGACTCCCCGCAGTCCTACTACAAGGTCGCCGAGCGCCTGGCGAAGGAGCTCCCCGGTGGCTACATGCCCGGCCAGTACTGGAACCAGAACAATCCCGACGCGCATTACCGCACCACCGGCCCGGAGCTGTGGGAGCAGACCGGCGGAACGATCACCCATCTGGTCGCCGGGGTCGGGACCGGCGGGACCGTCACCGGCGCGGGCC
>JRHI01001346.1_pt1 | contig 21077 bp, 19 predicted proteins | sample 215371 | NCBI WGS metagenome assembly JRHI01 (sample SAMN02929681, study PRJNA255918) | sediment metagenome | biome: cave system; feature: Ice Cave; material: Sediment; isolation source: sediment from deep within a dark volcanic ice cave with no known source of... ...
GTCTGGGCTCGAAGGGCAGGGACAGGGTGACCTCCTCTTCGCCCTCTTCGGCGTCTATGCGGGGGTGGGGGGCAGCGTCTCCGTCGCCGGGCGTCACGTCAGATTGGGCAGCCCGTCCGCGGCGATGCGGGCCGGTCTGGCCCTGATCCCCGAGGACCGCAAGACGCAGGGGCTCGTCCTTTCGCTCACGGTCCGCGAGAACATCACGCTGCCGAGGCTGCCGCGCCTCTCCCATGCCGGCGTCGTCGCCGCGGCCGCCGAGCGGCGCGAGACCTCCGCCGCGATCAGGCAACTGTCGATCAAGACGGCGAGTGCGGAAACACCGGTCCGCTACTTGAGCGGGGGCAACCAGCAGAAGACGGCGATCGCGAAGTGGCTCCTGACACAGGCGAACGTCTACCTGATGTACGACCCGACCCGCGGTATCGACGTCGGCACCAAGCAGGAGATCTATCACCTGATGCGCGGTCTCGCCGACCAGGGTCACGCGATCCTTTTCTTCTCGACCGACCTGCCGGAGATCATCGGGCTGTGCGATCGCTCGCTGGTCATGTACGAGGGCGCCGTCGTCCGCGAGCTGGCCGGCGGCGACCTGACGAAGGAGAACCTGATCGGCGCCGCCCTGGGCATCGACGGGCGGCGGCCAGGCGCCGAGGAGGCCGGCCGGCACCTCAAAGAGGAGTCGATGGCATGACGCTTCACGCGACGAACGGGCCGCGGCCAGGAGGCGGCAGGCGGGGGATGGGCGATCTCGCGGGGCGTTCCGATGGCGGTTAGCTCCGCGGCCGTTCCGGTTCGGCACCAAGGTGCGCGCCGACGGCCGTTTGTTGTCCGCAACGCGCGGCTGCTCCTGGCCTACTTCATCCTGGCCGTCCTCCTGATCGTCTACTACCAGAAGGCGCCGCGGTTTACGGCCCGCGAGGAGCAGTCGATCGCCAATCAGGGCATGACGCTGACCATCGCCGGGATGGGGCAGACGATCGTCGTCATGACCGGCGGGATCGACCTCTCGGTCGGCCCGATGCTGAGTCTGACCAACAGCACCGCGGCCACGCTCGGCCGCAAGGACTCGGCCAACCAGCGGCTGGCGCTCGGCATCGTCGCCGCGCTGCTCGTCGGCGCCACCGGCGGCTTCATCAACGGTGTCATCGTCGCCTACGGCCGGTTGCAGCCGATCATCGTAACCCTGGCGACCGGGTCGGTCTACGGGGGCATCGCGCTCCGGCTGCGCCCTCGTCCGGGAGGCTACGTGCCGTTCACCTACGTCGACTGGCTGACCGGTCTCTCCCACAACAAGGTCCCGAGCGCGCTCTTCCTGTTGCTGGCGTTGATCGTCGTCTGGCTGGTCTTCCGGCGCACCCGCTTGAGCACCCGTATTCTGGCGATCGGCAGCAGCCAGGGCGCCGCCTACATGTCCGGCATCGACGTCGTGCGGACGAAGATCTGGGCGTATACGCTGGCCGGGCTGGCGACCGCCGTCGCCGGCCTCTTCTTCACCGCGCAGACCGCCACCGGCGATGCCAACGCGGGCACGGTCTACACCCTGAACTCGATCGCGGCGGTCGTCCTCGGCGGAGCCAGCCTCGCCGGCGGCTCCGGCTCCTTCATCGGCACCATCGCCGGCGCCTACGTGATTATGGTGATCCCGAGCGTGCTCTACTTCTACAAGGTCACACCGTTCTCCCAGGAGCTCTTCAAGGGCGTGATCCTGCTCGTCTCGGTCGCCCTGGGCGCCCTCGGCGTCCTGCGCGTTCGCAACCGGATGGAGCGCCTGTGATGGAGGCGAGGAGTCGCGGCTGCAGTGCCTGTGGGGGCGGGTCCGTCTGTCCACCCGGCCGCACCCCGAACTGCTCCCGGAGAGAAGCGACCGCTGGAAGCAACCGTTGGCTTGCGCGGTCGACGCCACTGCCGGAGCCGACTGCTGTGCTCGACTGCTCAACTCCTCGCCCCCTCGACACCCGGGGGGACGATCCATGGTAAGCATCCGGAGCGGCGCCTGGCAGCGCCTAGAGCGGAACAACCCTTGGTTGGCGCGGAACCGGGCGCTGGTCATCGCCTACGGGCTGATCGCCGTCATCTTGCTCGTCGTCTGGATCCGGCATCCGACGTTCGTCCAACCGGGCAATCTGCGCAGCCAGTTCGTGCTGGCGTCGTATCTGGGCATGGCCGCGGCTGGTCAAACCCTGCTCATCCTGACCGGAGGCATCGACCTCTCGCTCGCCTGGAACCTCAATTTCTCGGCGATCCTGATGACGCAGATCGCTAAGCAGGCGGTCGATTCCCCCGGGCGGGTAACGTGGGCGATCGGGGTTGCGCTCTTCAGCGCGTGCGTCGTCGGGTTCATCAACGGGCTCGGCGTCGCCTATCTGCGCATCCCGTCGCTCGTGATGACGCTCGGCATGAACGCCGTCCTGCTCGGTCTGACGCTGGTCTACACCAACGGGACGCCGCAGGGCACGGCGCCCGGCATTATCCAGACGATCGCCGTCAAACGGATCGTCGGCATCCCATGGGCGATCATCCTCTGGGCGCTGCTGAGCGCGATCCTGATCTTCGTCCTGCGGCGCTCGCTGTTCGGCCGGCGGCTCTATGCGATCGGCAACAACCCGCACGCCTCGTATCTCTCGGGGGTGCCGGTCCGCCGCATCCTCGTCGCGTCCTACACGGCCGCGGGGCTGTTCGCCGGCATCACCGGGCTCCTGCTGACCGGCTACTCGAACCAGAGTTACCTGCACATGGGCGACGATCGGGTCCTGCCCTCGATCGCGGCCGTCGTCATCGGGGGCACGTCGATCCTGGGCGGCTCCGGCGGCTACATCGGGACGATCGCCGGCGTGATCATCATCACGCTGCTTCAGAACGTGCTCTCGATCGAAGGGCTCGATCAGGCGGGCCAGCAGATCCTCTACGGCGTCATTATCCTGGTTATGCTCTTCGTCTACGGGCGCGAAGGCAAGGTGCGGGAGTAGTACCGAATTCGCTTGCACGCTTCGTCGACCCTCACCCCCGGTCGTGCCCAGAGGGCGTGCCCATGGGCAGTTACTCCATTCCCAGCAGCCGCGCAATTGTCTCCACGTACACCTTTGCCTGAACGACCAGATCGTCGACGTACACCGCCTCGTTCGCGCCGTGCGCGTTCTCCCCGCCCGGTCCCAAACCGACGGTGTCGATCCCCGCCTGCCGGTAGAACCGGCCGTCGGTCGCGCCCGCCCACGCGACGAAATATTCCGGTTCCCGCCCGGTCACCGTCCGCACGGCCGCCTGCATCGCTTGCACCAGCGGCGAATCCTCCGCCGTGATATTCGCCGGGATGTAGTCAGCCCGCCGGTTCTCGACGATCGTGTACCGGACATCCCGATCCTCGGCGGCGACGCGATCCAGCGCCGCACGGACCTCCGCCAGCGCGCTCTCCCGCGTCTCGCCCGGGACCAAGCGCCGATCGACCGAGATCGTGCATTCGCCCGGCACCACGTTGTGCGCGATCCCCGCGGTGATCGCATTGACGCTGATCACCGGCTGGCCGACCGCGGGATGGAACCGGTCGAGGTCGCGCTCCAGCGCCAGCACACCCTTCGCCGCCTTCGCGATCGCATTGATGCCGGTCACGCGGGCCGCCGCCGTGTGCGACGCGCGCCCGTGGAACGTGACGTCGAACCCGAGGATCCCCCGCTCGGCGTTGCGCACCTTCAGATCGCTCTTCTCGCCGATCAGACAGGCGCTCGGCCGCGGCAGGCGGCCAGCCCTGATCTCGGCGAGGACGTGGCTCGTTCCGTACGCCCCGCTGAGCTCCTCGTCGGCGACGACGTGCGCTTGCAGGCGCCCGGCCAGCGGCGCGTCCTTGAGCAGATCCATCAGATACAGTATCACCCCCGTCGAGGCCTTCATATCCGACGCGCCGCGCCCGTACAGGCGCGTGCCGTCCGCCGACAGCGTCGGGGTAAAGGGATCGGTCCGCCAGGCGGCCGCGTCCGAGACGGGAACCGTGTCGAGGTGGCCATTCATCACGACCGTCGGCTCGTCCCCGTCCCCGACCGTCACGACCAGATTCGGCCGCTCCGGGTCCTGGGCCACGATCTGGACATCAAGCCCCCGCTCCCGGCACCAGCGCGCAACGAACGCCATCACGTCACGTTCCGCCCCACTCGGGCTCGGAATCGCTACCAACTCGCTGGCGAGCGCGACGATCGCGTCGCGCTCAACCCGCTCCGTCCATCGGTTCAACCCCACCGACTGCTCCTTGGGTGTCGGGGATCGGCCGGGGCTCGACCCACCGTGCCGTCCTCCAGGTCGATCACAATGACTGGCGATCTTTGGCGGGCAGCGGCATCCGCGGCGTCGGTTGCCGTGCGCCAGCCTGCTGAAGCCGGCTGACCGAAGCTAGCGCACGGTCAGCGGCCCCGTGCGGGAGACGGCGGGCACCCGGCCTGCCGGCGGCGTCACAATCGCTCGAACCGTGCCACGTTTGCGACGAAGACGACGGCCCCGCCGACCTCGACCTCGAAGTTCTCCGGCATGTAGAGCAGACCCGGCTCCAGCGCGGGCGAATACGGCACGGCGATCTGCGTCCGCCGCCGGCACGTCCGCCGCAGCACCGCCATGACCTGCGCAACGACGCCGTCCTCAACGCCGATCAGAAGGCTCGTATTGCCGGTGCGGAGAAACGATCCGGTCGTGCTGACCTTCGTGAACCGGTGGCTTTCTTTGATCAGTGCATCGGTCAGCCCGTCGACGTCCTCATCCTGGACGATGGCGATGATCAGCTTCATCGGCGAAGCTCCTTTCGCGTCGCCCGCGTCGCTCGCAGCATGGCGCCGAGGATCACCAGCGTCCCACCGACCTCCACACGCTCCACACGGGCACCTCGGAGTCTAGCAGATGAGCCACGGTCGGACGGCCGCCGGCCCGACGAGTCGGGCGACGATGGGAAGCTCAGAGACGCCGCCGGATTTCCCGGCCCAGGCGGGCCAGACCGCGCTCCAGGAGTGACGCGGCCACGGTGCTCGCCACGGGAAATGCCAGCCCGGCGGCCGTGGCAACTTCGCCGAGCGGTCGCTCGCCGTTCAGTTGGTGAAGGATCGTCCATTCCTGGGCCGAGATCTCGAAGCTGTCGTCCGGCTCGAAGGGGGGGCGCATTACAAGGTCGAGCACCGTGCCCTCTGACAATCCGCCGGCGGGCGACCCCGCTGGCCGCCAGCCACGCCTTCGTGCATCGGCCGCCAGTCCTTGCGCCAGGGCCGTCGTCGCCTCTGCAAGCGACGCGGCGTAGCGATCGAGGTTGTCGACCTGCGCGACGTCGACTGCCTCGAGGACGGCGACCACCTCCCCCGAGACCATCACCGGCACGCCGACGTAGGAGCGGAAGCCGAGATCCGACAGCCTGGGCACCGCCCCCGCGTGCGGTCGGTCGGGGCCCAGCAGCAGCGGCCGCTTCTGGTCGTTGGCCACCATGGGCAGGATCAGCGCCTTCGGCGCGATCAAGCCGTAGTAGAAGCAGCCGTCGTCGAGCCCGGTGGCGGCGTGCCAGCGCTGGCCCCGCGGCGCGGGCCGGAAGAGCGTCACCCGCCGCGCGCCCGTCACCGCCAGCGCGTGCTGGATCAGCATCGCCACCTGACGGTCGATATCCGCCTCGCCGGTATCGACGCCGAGCTCCGCCGTCACATGCGCCTGGGCGCGCCGCTGCAGCTGCGTCGTGTAGCTCTTGCGCTCTTCCCACAGCTTTGCCTCGGGCGTCCCGCCGGCGACCCGCCCGCGCTGGCCGTCTGAAGCATCTCGCCGTGTCATCGCCAAGGTCCGGTTCATCTACCCGCGCCGCCCCGGCTCAACCGTCGCCTACCCGATCGCCAGCAGCGTGACCGTGCTGAGGACACCGTCAGTGCGCTGGATCGTGCCGATCACGACCTCGCCGATCTGCTTCGGATCGTCCGCGTCGAGCACCGCCACCAGGTCGTAGATACCGGCGACGGCGTCCACCTGACCGACGCCGGACGTTCGCAACACGGTCTGGACGTCGGCGACCTTGCCAACTTCCGCGGTGATGAGGACATACGCCTTCATCCCACCCTCTCCCTCGTCACGCTTCGTCACCCCCGCCGCGTGCCGTCAGTTCTCAGACTCTCGCTGCCAGATCGTCCGCACCGCCTCGATGACCCGATCGTGGTACAGATCGCCGGAGGGATCCATGGATGCTCCCGAACGCACACGATCCGATCGCTTGCGAGGGGCCACCTCGACGGCGCCGGCTCGCCCTCGCCCGATCCCTGATCGCCTGGCCCCGACAGTCTACTCTACGCTCGGCCCGCCGCAAGGACCGCCTCCTCAATCCGGGCGACCTGCCGCGCAATGATGTCGAGCATGACCTCATGGATCAGCCCGTTGCTCGCGACGACCTCGCGCCGGTAAGGATCGAACGGGTCGTTTCGGTAGGAGGTGACGGCGCCGCCCGCTTCGGCCACCATCAACCCGCCGGCGGCCAGGTCCCAGGGTTGCAACGGACGCTCCCAGAACCCATCGAGTCGCCCGGCCGCCACGTAGCAAAGGTTGAGCGCGGCCGCGCCGTCGCGCCGCGTGCCCTGGGTCGCGTTCAGAAAGACGTCCCAGATCGCCGCCGTCTCTGCTCGCTGGGCGACGTCGTACGGGAACCCGGTGGCCAGCAGCGATCGGATCAACCGATCCGCCCCCGAGACCCGCAGCGGACGCCCGTTCAACGTCGCCCCCATCCCGCGCTCGGCGACAAAGAGCTCGTGTCGCATCGGGTCGTAGACCACGCCGAGAACGACGGTGCCCCCACGTTCGAGGGCGATCGAGACCGCGAAGTGCGGGTAGCCGTGGGCGTAGTTCGTCGTCCCGTCGAGCGGGTCGACGACCCACCCGAAGGCGTTCCCGTCGCGACCATCGCCCGCCGCGCCGCGCGATCCTTCTTCGCCGAGCAGACGGTGCCCGGGGAACGCCGCGCGGATGCGCGACGCGATCAGTTCCTCCGAGGCGCGGTCGGCGTCGGTGACGAGGTCGACGGTCCCCTTATAGGCGATCGTCCGGCTGTGCCCAATGCGGTCGCGCAGCAACGCGCCGGCAGCCAGCGCGGCCTGAACCGCAACCTCTCGCGCTCCGGCCGCGTTGGTTGAAGTCGTCATCGATCACCACGTCACGCGAGCGGTCGGTCGGTCCCAGGCCATGGTACCAGCCGCGGGGGTCATTCCATACCCCCAAGGGTCACCCCTTCGTCCGGAACCAATGGGAGACGCGGATAGACGTCGGCCTCCCACCCCACCTGCGCGCCGCGCCGCAGCGCGAAATAGCCGGCCCCCGCGACCATCGCCGCGTTGTCGGTGCAGAGCTCCAGCGGCGGATAGCGCACGGGGATCGCCGGCTCACCGCAGACCGTGGTCACCTCCTCCCGGATGCGCCGCCGAAGGGCGGCGTTCGCGGCAACTCCTCCGGCGAGCAGGAGTGCCCGTGCTCCAAACTCGCGTGCGGCCCGCGCGCTCTTCACCGCCAGCACCTCGACGACGGCCGCTTGATACCCCGCCGCGAGATCGGCAACCGGCAGCTCCGCGGCAAACGAGGGGGCTCGATGCACCACAAACGGCCCGGCAGCTGCGACCGGCGCCGGCCCTCGATCGGGGAGACGGTACGGCTCAACCAGCCGCAGCAGCGCTGTCTTCAGCCCCGAGAAGCTGAAATCGTAGCGATCCCCAAGCCACGCCCGCGGCAGCTCGAAGCGCTCCGATCGACCGTTCGCGGCGGCCCGCTCGATCGCGGGACCGCCCGGGTAGCCGAGTCCCAGCAGACGAGCGCCCTTGTCGAATGCCTCACCGGCCGCATCGTCCAGCGTTCGCCCCAGATGCTGGTACTGGCCGTGCCCGCTCATCAGGATCAGCTCGGTGTGCCCCCCCGAGACCAGCAGACAGACGAGCGGGAACGCCGGGGGGGCGACCGGCGGCGCGTCCGGCAGCGTCAACCAGTTCGCGTAGATGTGCGCCTCCAGGTGGTTGACCGCGATCAGCGGGCGGTCGAGGACGTACGCCAGCGCCTTCGCCACGTTGACCCCGACGAGGAGCGAGCCCGCGAGCCCCGGTCCTTGCGTCATCGCAATCGCGTCGATCTCCTTGCGGCCGATCCCCGCCTCCGCCAGCGCCGCCTCGACGACCGGAATGATCGCCTTGACGTGCCCACGCGCCGCCAGCTCGGGTACGACTCCCCCGTGCGTCTGGTGCAACGCAATCTGCGACGCAATGACGTTCGAGCGGACCCGCTGCCCGCTCCGGACCACCGCCGCCGCGGTTTCGTCGCACGACGTCTCAATGCCCAGCACGTTCACTCGGTCATCATTCCGCGTCGCGGGAACACCCCCGCCTCCCACCCACTCTGTCGGTCAGAGCTTGCGGGAATCTCGGGCGGCACCTCTGGCGGTCGAATCGCCTGACGCGCCCGCCCAGGGCGCGGGCTGGCGCGCGGGCAGTTGGAGCGCCCGCCCCAGCCGGGCCACGAGTGCCTGCCGGAGCCCCTCGATCAGATCGCGATAGGCGGGATCCCGCAGCGAGCGCGACCACATGATGTAGGCGTCCTCGCCGTTATCGCTGTAATATCGCCTGCGTGTCCCCTGGACCACGAACCCATACTTTCGATAGAGGTCCTGCGCGACGTGGTTCGACACCCGAACCTCCAGCGTCAGCCACGTCGCCCCACGCTGCCGCGCCTCGTCAACCAACGCCAGGAGCAGCAGCTCGCCGAAACCGCGGCCGCGGTAGACCGGGTCGACGCCGATCGTCGTGACGTGCGCCTCGTCGTAGATGATCCACATCCCCGCGAAACCGACGATCGCCGGCCGCTCAGGACCGGCCGGCGATCGGCGCGGGAAGGGCAGCAGCGGCAACCGCGACAACGCCCAAAGCCCGTCGCCCGCCCTCGCCAGCGGATGGTCGGCGCCGCCGTTCGCGTCGCCTGGCGGCCCCTCGCCGGTGTCGGGAATCGCGCGGAGGACGATGAAGATACTCTGGTCGCGGTTCCGCAGCTCGCGGCGATAGGCCGACGCCGGCCACGGGTTGCTGAAGCAGCGTCGTTCGACGCGGCTGACCTCCGCGACGTCCTCCTGCGTCATCGGTTCGAGGCGGAACACGGCGGTCAGCTGTTTTAACCCTTCGCGGCGGGAAGCGAGGCGCGGACAGCGACCGCACCCGCCACGGACGTTAGCACCTGCGAACAACGGACGCAAATCACGCGACACCCAACACCCTGCGCTGGTCGCCATTTCGCGTCAACGCGCCGGTCCCGATCCAGGCGCCCCACTGCGGCCGGGTGCCGAATGCACGTAAACGGGTTCCAAATCAACCGGATCGTCCGCATCCCCGGCGGCGAATCTGGCCCACGCGATCTCCGCCAGCGCCGCCGGGTGTCGGATCCGCGCCGCGCGCGGCGGGAGAGGCAGACCTGGACGGGCCTGGATCAGCGCTTCCTGCTCGGGCGTCAGCTCTCCCGTCACCAGCGCACCGGGCCCAAGTCTGTCGGCCTGCTCGGCAAGCTCCTCCGCCGTCCCATTGCAGACCTCCGCCGTCCGAACCCACCCCGTCGGACCCGCCCCGTAGGCCGCCCACACCAACCGCCCGCGGCCCGCCGCGACCGCGGCGAGCACCGGCCGCCCGATCCCCCGGAACGGAAAGGCCGCCGCGTCGAGCGTCGACACGCCGATCAGCGGCACACCGAGCCCGAGGACCAACCCCTTGGCCAGACTCATCCCAACGCGCAGCCCGGTGAACGTACCCGGGCCGATCGCCACCGCAACGGCCTGGACATCGGAAATCGAGAGATGAAGCAGCGATAGCACATGGTCGGTTGCCCCGAGCACCGACACCGTCTGCTCCCGCCCCGCCGGCCAGGTGACCTCCGCCAGCCGCAACCGGTCGGAAACCGCGACACCCGCCTGCTCCGATGACGTGTCGATCGCGAGCAGCCACCGCCCGTTCACTGCTCCGTCAGGCATCGCCCCTGGTCCTTCCTCAGTCGGGTGGTGGCTTCCCATTCCGTCGTCATCGTGAACGTCAGAAGAATCTTCCTCCGGTTCGGCTCATGCCGCCACAGGGCGATGGACGGACGACCGAGCTGCCGGCGCTCTCGCCGCCCGGGAACCCGCGACATCGGTATCGGACGCATCAGCGAGCCGGCGCGCCAGATCCGACCGCTCGCCGCATCTCGGCCACGACAGACGCCGCCGGACCCGCGGCCGGAACCGCCTCGATGGCGAGGCGTCTCGTCTCCGGCCCGACCGCTGCCAGCCGCACGACCAGATACGCCTCTGGCAGTATCAAGCCCGCCCGCTCCGGCCACTCGATGACCGACACGCCGTCGATCGGCGCCAGGTAGTCCTCGAACCCGAAGCTGTCGAGCTCCGCCTCGCCGGTGAGCCGGTACAAATCGAGGTGGTAGAGGCGAATCGGCTCTCCGCCCACCAGGCGGCCCTTGTGCTCGTCCACGAGCGTAAATGTCGGACTCCGCACGTCATCCGACACGCCGAGCCCGCGCGCGATCCCCTGCGTCAAGGTCGTTTTGCCCGCCCCGAGATCGCCATCGAGCAGGACTACGTCACCGCATCGCAACAGCCGCCCGAGCTGCTCGCCGATCGCTCGCGTCCGCTCCTCGCTCTCGCTCACCAGCGTCAGCGAGGGGCCCACCCCAGCCACGCTCTCATCCCTCACGCGGAAACGTGAGCACCGCACCACGGATGGAGACGTGGACGCGGTCACCCGGCCGAATGCCGCCGTACGTGCCGAGCCTGGCGTTGAGCGTGCCGCCCGTATCGAGCCGCACCGTCATCAGTTGGTCATGGCCGAAGAAGGCGCGCGTCAGCACTGTCGCGTTCGCCGCCTGGCCGTCCGTCGAAGGCGTCAGCCGCAAACTCTCCGGCCGCAGCATCACGTCCACCGGTCCGTTCGCTGTCCCGTGCGCCGGCAGCTCCCCGAGCGCGCAAACGACGCGCCGCCCCTTCCCCTCGCCCGGGATGAACTGTGCATTCCCGACAAAGACGCCGATCTCGCGGCCGGCCGGCCGGTGGTACAGCTCCTCCGGACTTGCGTCCTGCACGATCCGCCCCTGCCACATCACCGCCACCCGATCGGCCAGGCTCAGCGCCTCCTCCTGGTCATGCGTCACGAGGACCGCCGTCGTCCGGGCATCGGTCAGGATCTGCCGCACCTCCGCCCGCACCGCCGCCCGCAGCTCCGCATCCAGGTTGGAAAACGGCTCGTCGAGCAGAATCACCTGCGGCGACGGCGCCAGCGCCCGCGCCAACGCAACGCGCTGCTGCTGACCGCCCGACAGCTCATGCGGCATCCGGTCCTCGAACCCCGCCAGTCCGACCAGCCGCAGCGCCGCCCGAACCAGCGCGTCACGATTCACCTTCCGCGGCAACCCAAACGCGACGTTCTTGGCCACGCTCAGGTGCGGGAACAGGGCCCCGTCCTGAAAGACCATCCCAACCTGCCGCCGCTCCGGCGGCTCGCTGACACCCGGCCCCGCGACAACGCGCCCGCCGATCTCCACCGTCCCGCCGTCCAGGTCCTCGAACCCCGCGATCAGCCGCAGCGTCGTCGTCTTCCCGCACCCGCTCGGCCCGAGCAGCGCAACAAGCTCTCCCTCCTCCGCCGTCAAGTCAACCCCATCGACGACAAGGTTCTTGCCAAACCGCTTGACCAGACCGCGGCACCTGAGCGCGCGAGCCCTCACCCCGACCCCTCTCCCCAGGTTGGGCGAGGGGTCGGGGGTGAGGGCTCGCGATCATGCGCCACCAGGAGCAGCGTCGGCACCGCCGACACCGCCACCAGCAGCAGCGCTGGTGCCGCGGCCTGGCCATAGGCGCCGCTGCCCGTCGCCGTCCAGATCACTGTCGCCAGCGTCCTGTACCCCGTCGGGCTCAGCAGCAGCGTGATCGGCAGCTCCTTCATCACCGTCAGAAAGACCAGTGCCCCCCCGACCGCGATGCCCGGCCGCGCCAGCGGCACCGTCACCGCGCGCACCGCGCCGAGCGAGGACCGCCCGAGCGTGCGCGCCGCCTCTTCCAGGCGTGGGCTGATCTGGAGCAGCGACAACCGCTCCGCCCCGATCGCCTGGGGCAGGAATCGTACGACGTAGGCGGCGATCAGGAGCGGCAGCGTCTGGTAGATGCGCGTGAGGAAATGCGACCCGAGGAAGACGAACGACAGCGCGATCACGATCCCCGGCAGCGCATACCCAAGGTATGCCAGCCGCTCGGCCAACCGACCCAATCGCCCTGGGTAGCGCACCGCCAGGATCGTCACCGGGAGCGCTGCCAGCGTTGCCCCGACCGCCGCGGTCGTGCTGACGGTCATCGAGTGAGACGCCGCCGTCAGCAGCCCCGGCGTCCCGTCGCCCCGCGTGATCGCGCGCCCGAGCCAGTAGCCAAGCACGCCGAGCGGCAGCCCGAGCGCCAGCAGGAGGGTCGCGGCGCAATACGCCAGCGCCGGGTACCGCCACCGCCCGAGGGGTACCTGCCGCGCCCGCCGCGCTGCGCCCGCTCCGAGTCGGTGATAGACCGCCTGCCCCCGGAACCGCCCTTCGACCGCCAGCAGCGCCAGCGCGAACGCCACCAGCATCAGCGCCAGCACCGCCGCCAGCGTCCGGTCGAACGACGACCGGTACTGCACGTAGATCGCCCGCGTAAAGGCGTCGTAGCGCAGCAGCGTGACCACCCCGAAGTCGCCGATCGCGTACAGCGCCGCCAGCAGCGCCCCCGCCGCCACCGCGGGTCGCAGCTGTGGCAGCGTCGTCAGGAAGAACGTCCGCCACGGCCCGTGCCCCAGACACCGCGCCGCCTCGTCGAGCAACGGATCGAGTCCCCGCAGTGCGGCGCGCACGCTGAGGAAGACATAGGGGTACGTGAAGAGCGTCAGCGTCAGCCAGGCCCCGAAGAAGCCGTAGATCGGCGGCAGCCGCTCGACCCCGAACGGCCCCGCCAGTGCCGCCTGCACTAGCCCGTGCGGCCCCAGCGCCGCCACGATAGTCAGCGCCCCGACATAGGACGGGATCACGAGCGGCAGCGCCGCCACCGTCGACCAGAATCGCCTGAGCGGCAAATCCGTCCGCGCCGTCAGCCAGGCGAGTGGCACCGCGATCGCCACCGCCGCCCCCGCCACCGTTCCCGCGAGCAGCGCCGTGTTCTTCAAGATCAGCGCCGTCCGCTGCCGCATCACCAGATCCCAGACATCCGCCCTCGCCTCCGCTGCCCTCAGCACGAGATAGAAGATTGGAACCAGCATCGCCGCCGCGACCAGCAGGGCGGGCACGAGGATCACCAGCGGCGGCCGCCCCGCGCTGTGTCGGGATCGCGGTTCATGGCGAACCGCCTCCTCAGTCGGCAGACAGGAGTCGGCAGAACGACGACGGTCTCTTGCTCCGACTCCCGACTGCCGACTGCCGTCTCCCGTCTCAGACCACGCCGACATCTGTCAGCAGGTTCAGGGTCCCCTGCAGGTCGTTGAGGTTGCTCAGGTCGATGTTCGGGCTCTTGATCTCGGCGAGCGGCACCAGACCCGCCGCCGCTGGGATTCCCGAGATCAACGGGTACTCGTACGTCTTCTCCGCGAAATACGTTTGCGCGCCCTGCTTGAGCAGGTAGTCGGCGAAGGCGAGCGCCTGATCGGCGTGCTTCGCCGAGTTGAGGATACCGACTCCCGCCACGTTGACCAGCGAGCCCACGTCGCCCGCCGCGAAGAAGTGGTTGGCGATCGGGAAGGTTGTCCCCTGCTCCGCCTGCACCTCGTACAGGTAGTAGTGGTTGACGAGCCCGACCGGCAGCTCGCCCCGCCCGACCGCCAGCGTGATCGCCGCGTTGTTCTCGAAGACCTGCGGCTGGTTCGCCTTCATCCCTTCCAGCCATCGGCGTGCTGTCGCCTCGCCCTTCAGCACGCGCATCGCCGTCACAAACGCCTGGAACGACCCGTTCGTCGGTGCCCACCCGATCTTGCTCTTCCACCTCGGGTCAGTGAAGTCGAGCACCGACGCCGGCAGATCGGTCTCCTTGAGTTGCCCCGTGTTGTAGACCGCGACGCGCGCCCGCCCCGACGTCCCGATCCACAGGCCGTCGTCGGATCGGAACCGCGGCTCGACGCGGTTGAGCACCTCATCGGGCAGCTTCCGAAGCCGCCCCGCTTTCGCCAGCGCCCCGAGGGCGCCGGCATCCTGGCTGAAGAAGAGGTCTGCTGGACTGTTCGTGCCCTCGTCCAGAATCGCCGCCGCGAGTTCCGCGGTGTCGCCGTAGCGAACGTCGGCCTTGACTCCCGTCGCAGGTTGGAATTGCCCAATCAGGCTTCCGACGAGGTTCTCGTTGCGACCTGAGTAGATCGTTACCGTTCCGGCTGACCCAACCGGCGTTCCGGCGGCCGCCGTCGGCCGTCTCCCCGGCGATGCCTCCGGGTCGCCCTTCGGCGGCGGCGTTAGCGCCTGCACCCCGCGCCCGGCGCCAAGACCGGTCCCCGCTAGCACAGCAAGACCGCTCGCGCCCGCCGCCCGAACGACGTCCCGTCGCGTCACTCGCCTGCTCAGGCCGAACCGCGGGTCGTTTTCCCGTGCCATTCCGCTCCCCTCGCACGATCTACGGACTCAAATCCCGACCAATTTACTCGGGATTAAGTCGAGCGTAGCCGCGCTGGTTCCTCGGTGTCAAGCACGATCTGGAACGGGTGCCGCAGCGAGCATGGAACCGCCGCTCGCCCGCCGCCGTCCCCAGGGATCGTTCAACTCATCCTTGTCACCCACGTCGGGTGTGATCGGTCGGGGCGCTGCGTGCTGCGGCTTCGTCTCGGACCGACGACGCGCGAGCATCGCCGCTGATCCCGCACTACCGGGCGGCCAGCGCGACGGGAGCGGCCGCCGGGGTGACGGGAGTCGCGCCGCTCGGTTTGATCGGCTCCCGGATGAAGCCGAGGTTGGGAAAGCGTCCCGTGCCGATGATCGGGCTCGGATCGGCGCCCAGCCAATCCTGCAGGAGCGTTCCATAGACCGACCGGAAGTCGATGCCGAACTTTAGGTCGCCGTCGTCGAGGTCGGACAGACTGGGGTGATCGCCGACGATGCCCGGCTTCACCCCGCCGCCCATCAGCCAGAGCGGCGCCGCCGCGCCGTGGTCGGTGCCGAGCGACGCATTCTCCGCGACGCGCCGGCCGAACTCGGAGAAGGTCATCAGCAGCACATCGTCGGCGCGCCCCATCCCTTCCAGGTCCCGCAGAAACGCCTGGACCCCCTCGGCTACGCTCTTCAGGAGGGTATCGTGCGTGGCGCCTTGCCCGGCGTGGGTGTCGAACCCACCCATCGTGATGTGGAAGACGCGGGTCCCCAGGTCGCCGCTCATGATCTTGGCGATCGTCTGCAGACCGCCGGCGAAGTTCGTCTTCGGGTACTCAACCGTGCTGCGGTAGCTCGCCGCGATTCGTTTCAGCTCGTCCGAGGTCTGGAGGGCGTCGAGTGCCACCTTGCGGATGTAGTCGTCGTAGCCGCGGCCACTGGTCCCGCTGTTCAGTAGCTTGAGCGTCTCGACCTGATTGCTCTGGTCGTCGGGGAAGCGCGCGTCAGCCTCGAAGTCGAACGTTTCGATCGAGCTGATCGCCGGGACGATGCTCTGGCCCGTCCAGAAGAGCCGGGAAACGGTCGTGCCGATGTCGGCGGCGTGCAGCCGCCGATCCTCACCGGAGCACTGCGCGTCGAGGTACCGCCCGAGCCAGCCGGTCTCCTCGAGCTTCGCCGGCTGCGCCGTGATCCAGATGTCGGTCGAGCGGAAGTGCGAGCGGTTGGGGTTCGGGTAGCCGACTCCCTGCACGAGCGCCAGGTGCTTGGCGTCGAAGAGGTCCTTAAACGACGCTAGCGGCGGGTTGAACCCGATCTTGTCCGAAATCTGGATGACCTTCGACTTGTCAACCGCCAGGGTCGGCCGCACCTGATAGTAGAGCGGGTCGGCGTAGGGCACGACGCTGTTCAACCCGTCGTTGCCGCCGCCGAGCTGGATCACGACCAGGATCCGCTTGCTGCCAGGCCCCGTCAGGCACGCTTCGCCCTGGGTCGTGAGGGCGCGCGCGGTCGTCGTCAGGAAAGTGGGCGCCGTCACCCCCATCGCCATGAAGAGGGTGCCGCGTTTCAGAAAGTCGCGTCGCGTGAAAGGCATTGTTGTCTCCTCTCTGTCTCTGCTTGCGACCGCGCCGATCAGGCGAGGTGGTAGGCCGGCACCGCCGTCGTCAGGCGAATCAGCCCACGCAGCTTGGCGTTGAAGTTCCGTCCCTGTGGGTCGTACCGGCCCGGCTTCCCTGCATCGTCGAGGCTTAGGTACTCGATCAGCGCAAGGCGCTGATCCGGGTCGATGTCGCCGACGAGCAGACGATCGACGACGTGGTCGACGAGCTTGTCCGGCGTCTCGACCGACGCATTGCCGAGGAACGCCGTCGGATCGAACGGCCGGCTGAGATCGGCGAACGGCCCCTGCGGCTTGCCGCTCAGGAGCGTGTTGACCAGGTTGTAGCGATCGAGCATCGAGCTGGGCCCAACCCAGGCCAGCCCACTTGGCCACCCGCCGACGGTCGGCGGGGCGAAGAGCGCCTGGCCCATCTGGAGGATCTGCTTGAAGAGCTTCTGCTTCACGAACCCGACGCCGAGCAGCCGCATCGTCGTCGCTGTCATCTCGACCGGACTCGCCACCTTCGTCCGGTAGGCCCGGTCGGAGGAGAACTCCGGCGACCTCAGGATCGCCTCCATCACCTGCCGGATGTCCCCCTGGCTGTCCGTGAAGACCTTCGCGAACGGCGCGACCGTCTGGTCGTCCGGCTTGTCCCAGACGAAGAAGGCGAAGAGCTTGCGCGAGATGAACCGTGCGCACGCCGGCTGCGCGACGATGATCTGGACCGCATCGTCGCCGTTCCAGGGACCGGTCTGCCCGAGCAACGTCTTCACGCCGTCGTCGTGCCATTGCTCGTTGAACAGGAACTCCGCGCTGCGTGTTTTGCGGAACTCCTGCTGCCTCTGGCGCTCCGCCTTCGTGATCGGCTGGCTCTTATCGCGCTTGCCGGGTCGGTTAGCGCCGTCTGGATTGGTGATCTGAAGCGACCACCCGGTGAACGCCCGGCTGGCGGCCTTGACGTCAGTCTCGGCGTAGTTGCCGACGCCGAGCGTAAACAGCTCCATCAGCTCGCGGCCGTAGTTCTCGTTCGGCGCCTTCTTGTTGCTCTTGGCGTTGTCCAGCCAGATCAGCATCGCCGGGTCCTTCGAGACCGCCAGCACGAGGTCCGCAAACCGCCCGAGCCCCTGGTTGCGGAACAACTCGTACTGGCCCCACATCAGCGTGGTGCTCCTGACCTTCTCGATCGAGGTCGCGAAGTGGCCGTGCCAGAACAGCGCCATCTTCTCCGCAAGCGGCCGCTTCGTGTAGAGCATCCGGTGTAGCCAGCGCGCCTCGATCAGGATCGGATTCCCCGGATCGACGGTGAGCTGGTCGACGGGCAGCTCGACGTCGCCCTCGTTCACCTGTTCGGGATGCAGCAGACGGTCGACGCCGGCGTCGAACCCGATCGCCTGGTACTCCTTGATGTCCTCCGGTGTCGCACCGAACCCGGTCCGCCGCAGCAGATGAGCGATGCGACGCCGATCATCGAGAGCCATCCTGGTTGCCTCCTCACATGGATCAGCTGGGGATCGATCCGGAGCCAACAGCGGCCCCCGATCCAACCGCAGTCGACCGCTCGGTCGGCGTGCGGACCGTCCTGCCTGAGTCGTCCCGATCGTAGGCGCGCAATGTAACAGCGCTGTAAACGTCGGAAACCCTGGCCTGCCCTCGCCCCGGGGCACAGCTCAGGGGGTAGGTAAGCGTCGTCGCTGGCCCCCTCTCCCCCTGCCCCCTTCCCCCCGAGTTCAGGGGGAAGGGGGAGACGATGCTCGTCGGCGTGAAGAGCCCCTCCCCTAGTGGGTCAGTGGTCACGGTCATCGCCATTGCTCCGCGCTGCCCGATCCGCAGTCAACTGGTTGCCGGCCTGGCGCTCCGGCCGGGTGCGCTCGCCAGCGCTGGCGAGCGCCAAGCGTCGCATGGCCAGGTGCATGACAAGTGACCCACTAGGATTGGCGGGCGCCCTTTGGGCATGGTTGGGGTGGGGGCCGCCGGCAGCGCGGCGGCCGATACCTACCCCTTTGAGCCGGGGAACAGGGAGACGGGGGAGCCGCCGTGGAGGCAGCCCGGGGTCTTTGGCCCCGCGCGACAGGCCACGAGCCTGACTACCGGGGCGCACTCCCGGCGGTGCCCTTAACGAAAATGATCGAACGCCCCGGTCTGAACCGCCCGTTCCTCCCCGTCCAACCCCCGCATGGTCAGCAACGGACCACCCTCCGACCGTTCCCCGATCTCCCCGACGGCCGTCACGGTCGTGTCCGTGGGTGCCGTCGCCGCGCAGAGCGCCGCGAAGACCGCCGGCGCGGCCGTGAAGAGCAGCTCGTAGTCCTCGCCCCCCCGCGTCGCCAGCTCAAGCCATGCGTCGGGAAACAGCGCCCGCAGGGCGGCGGCCACCGGCAGCGCCGCCGCCTCGAGCCTGGCCGAGACGCCACTGGCGACCAGGAGCTTGGGCAGATCGCCAAGCAGACCATCGCTCAGGTCCATCGCCGCGCTCGCCCCGGCCTCCAGCAGCTCCCGACCCAGCGCCAGCCGGGGCTCCGGTCGTAGATGGGCGGCCACCAGGAGATCCGCCGTGGTGGCCTTGCCCAGCGGTCCCCGGCGCCCCGCGAGCAAGATCCGATACCCGGCCGCCGCCGCGCCGATCGTGCCACTGACCGCGACGACATCACCCGGCCGCGCCCCCGCCCGGCCGAGGTACCGTCCACCCCGCGTCTCCCCGAGCAGCGTTACATGAATCACCAGACCGCCGGGCGACGCGACGATGTCCCCACCCGCGATCAGGACGCCGCTCCTCGCTGCCAGCGATCCCAGGCCCCGGTACAGGTCCACAACATCGGCGACGCGCTCCGACCCGCGCAGCCCCAACGTCACCACCGCGAGCCTCGGCGCAGCCCCCATCGCCGCGAGGTCTGACAGGTTCACCGCCAGCGCCTTATGGCCGAGACTGCGCCAGTCGGTCCAGCCCAGCCGGAAATGCACGCTTTCCATCAGGCTGTCGGTCGTGATCACGAGCGACTCATCGACCGCCGGCGTCCAGACCGCGGCGTCGTCCCCGATGCCGACGCGCAGACCGGGACCGGAGACAACCGCCGCAGGCAGCGCCGCCTCCAGCGCGGCGATCAACCCGAATTCGCCCGCGTCGCGGACGGTCTGGCCGGTCACGACGCTACCTCGCGGTAGACGGCCGCGGTCGCCGCCGCCGTCCGCTGCCAGGTAAAGGCCGCCGCCCGCTGCCGTCCAAGCCCAGCCAGCCCCGCGCCCAGCGTCGGATCTGCCAGCACCTTGCGCATCGCGCCCGCCAGCGCCTCGACGTCGCTCGGGTCGACCGTCAGCGCCGCGTCGCCGACCACCTCCGGCAGTGCGGACAGGTTCGACGTCACGACCGGCGTGCCGCACGCCATCGCTTCCAGCGCCGGCAATCCGAACCCTTCATACAGCGAGGGATAGACGAACAGATCGGCGGCGCTGTACCAGGCCGGCAGATCGGCATCCTCGACGAACCCCGCCAGCCGCACCCGGTTGCCGAGTCCCAACCCGTCGAGTGTGGCGTGCATTTCCTCCGTCAGCCACCCCTCCGCTCCGATCAGGACCAGCTCGTGCGGCACCTCCGACGCGATCCGGGCAAAGGCCCGCAGCAGCGTCGGCAGGTTCTTGCGCGGCTCGAGATTCCCGACGAACAGGGCGAAGGGACGGACGATCCCTTGCTCCGCCAGAAACGCTGCCAGGTCGGCTCCCTTGACCGGGCGAAATCGCTCGTCGACGCCCAAGTAGGTGACGGTGATTCGGTCGGGATCAACGTCCAGCAGCGCGACGATGTCCGCCTTCGTGCTCTGCGAGACGGCGATCACCCGCGCCGCGCGCCGCACCGCCGCCCGCACCGCCGACGAGAGATACCGATACCGGCGCGCCGGCACCTGCTCCGGCCACCGCAGAAACGCGAGGTCGTGGATCGTCACCACCGACGGGCACGGCAGCAACCGCGGCACCACGTTGACCGTCCCGTGAAACAGGTCGAGCCCGGCCCGCCGCGCCGCCACCGGCAACGCCGCCTGCTCCCATGCGATCCGCGCCGCTGGATGCTCGACCGGCCACCCCGCCCGCCGCCACGACCGCGCCAGCGCCGGACTCGGCGGCACGACGTCCCGCCCCGCGTACACGACCAGCTCTCCATCGGGCAGCGCCTCCGGCAATGCGCGCAGGAGCCGTTCGACGTACCGGCTCACCCCCGACTGCCGGTACCCGGCCCGTCCGCTCAGCAGCAGCGCATTGACGCCGACCCGCATCACTCCTCCCAGCGCGGTGGTCCGGTCGTACACAACGCCGAGGATTGTACGTCCGTCTCACGAGCACCAGAGCGGGGACAGCGGACCTGTTCGGGCTTCGTCCATTGGGGCGCTGCGTACTGTGCCCTGCCGACACCCCCGATGACCAGCCGGGCGCAGCATGCAGCACCCCTACCCCGCACGATCACCGTAGTCACATGCTAGCCCCGGAGGGGCTTTGTCGGTTGAGCCCGGCACTGAAGTGCCGGGCAACCGCTTCCGCCAATCCGCGCTCCCGCGGCACGATGTTCGCCCCCTGCGCGATCGACCATCGCAACAGCAGGTCATCCGCTCGCGCGGTAAGATAGGCGCCGATCGAGAACACCCATGACACTGCGATGTCCGCCAACGCAGGCATCTTCGCGCACGGTGTGCCGGGCAGGGCTCATGCTCCGCACCCACACCATGACGCGCGCCGTACCCGAACGGGGAAAGGACCCAGCCGCATGCAGAAGCTCCCGCGAGACGTCGGAGGCGTAGGTGTTTGGTCGAGACGAACGGGGCAAGGACCCAGCCGCATGCAGAAGCTCCCACGCACCCAACTACTCACGATCACCGCCTGACGAACGACAATTAGAACTGCCGGTGGCGACAACTAGCATTGCCGG
>JRHI01001347.1_pt1 | contig 21038 bp, 19 predicted proteins | sample 215371 | NCBI WGS metagenome assembly JRHI01 (sample SAMN02929681, study PRJNA255918) | sediment metagenome | biome: cave system; feature: Ice Cave; material: Sediment; isolation source: sediment from deep within a dark volcanic ice cave with no known source of... ...
CAGGCCAGAGGATACTGTACATGCGCCCTCATTTGGAACAGCCTCTAACCTCACCAACCCATCATCCTCATCCAGCACCACAGGCCGCCCCTCTCTTCCCGCAATTGAGGAGAACGATCATGCAGGGCCCAGAGAAGCAATCCGCCAATGTGACACCCGCCGAAACGCTTATGAAGGCGTTGGCGGCGCCCTTCGACCCGTCGGAGGTCAAGTTCAAGCCGGCCGCGGTTAGCGGCAACCGAGCGTTGGCGCTGGCATACGTCGACGCCCGTGTCATTCAGGACCGACTCGACGACGTGCTCGGTGTTGCCGGTTGGCAGGACGATTACGAATGTTTGCCCGATGGTTCAGTGGTCTGCCGGCTGCGCATCCGCGTGGGGGACGAATGGCTGACGAAGGTGGACGTGGGCGGACCGAGCGAGCAACCCGACGAGGGCGATCGGCGCAAGGCGGCGTTCAGCGATGCGCTCAAGCGCGCAGCGGTCAAGTTCGGCGTGGGGCGCTATCTCTATCGGCTGCCGTCGCAGTGGGCGGACTACGATCCACAGCGGCGGCAATTCGTCAAGACGCCGATGGTGCCTGCCGCCGCTCGGCCAGCCCCGGCGCAGAAGCCGCCGACTGTAGTGAAGAGCGCGCCGCGCCTCGCGGCGCACGCTTTCCCGGCCAACGGCGCGGAACTACAGCGCCGGCTGTACGATTACGACGCCCGGTTGGCGGCGCAGGGTCTGTGCCGGGCCGGCGACCTGGTCAAGCACATTGTCCAGGCCGGGGTGAAGGCGGGCTACGACTCCGATCTGTCCACGTGGACCGGATTGGCGATCGGCCTGGCGGTGGACGAAACTCGGACGTTCGAGACGCAGGTTCGGCAGCGGCCGGCGGAACGACGCGACGTGGCATGAGGAGCGCTGGATCTGCCCGCAGCGTTAGCGCGGGTTGCTTTTCTGCCCGCGCTGGCGCTGCGGGCAAGTTGGGAAAAACCCGAAAAACCCTCAGATTTGTTTTGCGTTATTTCTACTGTAACCGTTTTTCCAATTCACGCCCGCGCGGCGGCGGGAACTGCTTGGTGGCCGCGTAATAATGGTAAATGCGGGCCTCTTCCGTGCGTCGCAAAACTCGGCTGATCTCCCGGGCAATTTGCGCGCAGCTCGGCGGCGTTGGCAACAGCAGGCGAATGATGATCTCCCGGATCTGCGGCACCGTTAACGCCGGTGTTTTTTTTTCCCACACGCCGGCGTTCCGTCGTCAAGAACCACAGCGCCAACAGCGACAGCGTCATGTGGTGGTGCCAGCCTACCCAACTGCGAACTTCATAGTGGCCCAGGCCCACTTCACTCTTGCCCGCTTGCAGTTGTTCCTCCACACGATGTCGCTCGCTGCCCACATACACCAGTTCCCACAGTTTGATCCTCTGGTCGGCGTTACTTAAACGGTAGGTCGTGCGTTTCTCCTGATCGAGCGTGCGCGTCACCAACACCGTTTCCAAGCGGCCGACGCAGCCGTCTTCGTCTTTGGTTTGCACCTGCGCTCGCAACGCCTGCACCTTAATCAAGCCTTTTTCTCCCGGCCTCACCTCCATCGTCTTCCAACGCTTCTTCGGCTGCCGTGCCGCCCACACATCCACCCGTTCAAACGCCGGCTTGCGGCCAGCGCTGCGCCGCGCCATTTCCCGCACCAAGGTGTTGGACGGCACATCGACCACATAGGTCTTTTTCCGCAAACGCAGCTCGGCGCGAAACGCCGTCACGCGGCCAAATTCATCGTCGGCGGCAACCCAACGGTGCGGCACCTCGTCACTGCGTTTCATCAAATCCAGGGCGATCCGCCATTTCTCCTGAAACTTTACCTCGGGGGGTACATGGCATTTTTCGCGGCGCTCCTCATCGTCGGCCCACTCCTTGGGCAGGTACAACTGGCGATCGATTAAGGCGCAGCCGTGCTCGGTAGCATAGATTAGAAAAACGCCGTTCTGACAGTTTTCGATTTTGCCCAACCGGCCACACCATTGCCGAGATACGCCACACGATTCGGTCCCTTTCTTGGCGAAGCCGCTGCCATCGACCACGAAGATGCCGTTCGGATCACCGATCTCTTCGCTGACGTGCCGGCGTAGTTCGGCGGCGACGGCTTCGTCATCCCATTTGCCACCGCCTACAAAATGCTGGACTGGTTTGCGTTCACGATCCGCCGCATAGGCGATGGGTTCCGCGGTCTTCCGTTGCAAGTTGCTCAACTTGCCCTGGATGACAACTTCCGCCAATTCGCGTTGTTCTTCCCGATAGAACCGAGGAAGGTAACGCTCCAAGAACTTGCTCAGACGATCGCGGCAGCCACGCACCGCAGCGGCACTGACCTCGGTGTCCTTCAGCAACGCTTGAGCCTTTGGGTTTTCGAGCAGTGACATCCTTGTCCCTCCGTTCTTGATCTTCCCTATTCGACCGAAGCAGTGGTACTATACCATCTTGGAGGCAACGGTTACAGTAGAAATACGACGGGACGTCCTATTTCATCTTCGGAAACCGCTTCGACGCGAACGCCTCTTCGCCCTTGTCCGTCTTGTGCACGTACAACGCCGATACATCATCTCCCAGCTTGTCGAGGATGGCCAGCCCTCGTTCTGGACCGAGCACAGCGACCACCTTCGTCAGACTGTCCGCCTGGATGCCGTGCCGCGCCACGACCGTCGCGGTCATCCGGCCGACCAGCCCGAGCCCCGTTTTCGGATCGACGATGTGCGAATAACGCTTGCCGTCGATCTCGACATACTGCTCCACGTCGCCGGAGGTGGAGACGGCGGCGTTCTCCAGCAGCAGATACCGACTCGGCTTGCTCTCGGGATCGAGCACCGGGGCAATGCCGATCCGCCACCCCATCGCCTCCGGCGGCGCGTCGCCGACCGCGATGTCGCCGCCGGCCGCCACCAGCGCCCGCGCCATCTTGTGCTCGCGCAGCACCCGCAACGCCTCGTCGGCGGCGTAACCCTTGGCGATGCCGCCAAGGTCGAGCTGCATCCCCGGTTTGAGTAACTGCACCGTGTGCGCCTGCGCATCGAGACGGACTTTGTCATAGCCGACGAGGGAGAGTGCCTGGGCCAATTCCTGCGGATCGGGCAGGCGTTCCGTCCGTCGGGCGCGGCGCCACAGCTTCACCACGGGGCCGACCGTCACGTCAAAAGCGCCGTCCGACAACCTGGACACTTCCTGGGCGCGCGATAGGACGAAGAAGAGTTCCTCACCGACCGGCACCGGCTCGCCGCCGGCCTTTTGGCAAAGGCGCATCAATTCACTGGTCGGACGATAGTCGCTCATGATACCATCAAGAGCAACTATTCGAGCAAATGCCGCCTTTGCCGCTGTGCCGGCGCCGGCCTCGTCTGGTGCGTAGAGGATGATCTTGAACTGCGTCCCCATGTGGGGCTCGACATAGCTGAAGCGGGTCAGGGCCGGATTGGCTGCCGCGCTGCTCACCGCCACGAGCAGCACGCTCACGCCCAGGAGAGTTGCTTTCATTGGTGTTCGTCCGCAAGGCAATGATTGATTGATGGCCGGTGACGTCCTGGTCCTGCTAACCCCGGCCACGCACCACCAGCCACTCGTTCGATGGAGTTTACCAAAAATGCGTCGCATGTTACAGCATCCGCTGGGCTGGGGCCTGCTCCTGACCGGCAGCGCGATCGCCCTGGCCCTGGTCTCCCTGGCGCCGGCGGCTGATCCGCAGCTTCCCACTGTCGAACCGCTCACCCAGAAGGGCTACAAGGAAACCCTCTCCGCCGACGTGGCGTTCGACATGGTGCCGATCCCCGGTGGTGCCTACCTCATGGGCAGTCCCGCGGACGAGAAGGGCCGATCCGCGGACGAGGGACCGCAGCACCCCGTCAAGATCAAGCCGTTCTGGATGGGCAAGTGCGAGGCCACCTGGGACGAGTACGATCTCTACTGGAAGACCGCCGAGACGACCAAGGAAGGCGCGGAGAAACCCAAGGTCAACGAAAAGAAGGACGCCGACGCCATCACTCGACCGACGCCGCCTTACGCCGATGAGACGTTCGGCCATGGCCGCGAGAAGCATCCTGTCCTCTGCATCACCAATCACGCCGCCATGGAATACTGCCGCTGGCTGTCGCAGAAGACCGGCAAACTCTACCGTCTGCCGACCGAGGCGGAATGGGAATGGGCCGCCCGCTGCGGCACGCAGACCGCCTACTCCTTCGGCAACGAGCCCAAACAGCTCGGCGACTACGCCTGGATCGCGGACAACTCCGAGGACCTGACGCACGAGGTCGGCACCAAGATGCCGAACGCCTGGGGCCTGTACGACATGTACGGCAACGTCGCGGAATGGTGCCTCGACCAGTACAGGAAGGACGCCTACATCACCTTTCCGCTCGACAGGCTGACGCTGCAGCCGGTCCTCATCGCGGGCAAGGCCCGCTTCCCGCATGTGGCCCGCGGCGGCTCGTGGGCCGACAAGGCCGACCGCTGCCGCAGCGCCGCCCGCCGGGGCTCCGACAAGACCTGGATCAAGCTCGACCCGCAAAGGCCGCAAAGCATCTGGTGGCTGACCAGCGCGGATTTTGTCGGTTTTCGAGTTGTCCGCGCCGTCCAGGAACAGGACAATCTCAAGGAGCTCCGTTCGAAGGTGACGCGCGAAAGCCCCGATTACCCGTAAACGTACCCGTATGCTCCCTGTGTTCCAACCGGAGGACCATTGCATGAAGAAGAACAACCCCGCAACGGCCACGCGCCGCGAGTTCCTGGCGACGACGGCCGCAGCCGGCACCGCCCTGGCGGCCGGCCTCAGTCTGACGCCGCTCGTCCACGCCGCGGGCAGCGAAACGATCAAGGTCGGCGTCGTCGGCTGCGGCGGCCGTGGTTCGGGCGCCGCCGACAACGTGCTGCACTCTTCCAAGAACGTGCAGATTGTCGCCATCGGCGACGTCTTCCAGTTCCGCGTCGATGACCTGCGTCATCGCCTGCAGAACCTGGCCAAGAAGGACGAGATCAAGCAGCTCGAGAACTCGGTCGAACTGCCCGAGGACCACTGCCACGTCGGCCTCGACGCTTACGAAAAGGTCATCAACACCCCCGGCGTCAACTACGTCATCCTGGCGACGCCTCCCGGCTTCCGGCCGGTACACATTCAGGCGGCAATCGCGGCCGGCAAGAACCTCTTCACCGAGAAGCCGGTCGGCGTCGATGGCACCGGCATCCGCAAGGTGCTGGCCGCTTACGAAGAAGCGCAGAAGAAGGACCTCAAAATTGGCGCCGGCACGCAGCGCCGCCATCAGCTCGGCTACGTCGAGACGATGAAGCAGGTTCACGACGGCGCCATCGGCGACCTTGTCGCCGCCCGTTGCTACTGGAACAACAGCCACGACATCTGGTTCCGCAAGCGCGAGGAACTGGCCGGGAACAAGGTCCCCGACAGCGACCTGGCCTACCAGCTGCACAACTGGTATCACTTTGTCTGGCTGTGCGGCGATCACATCGTCGAGCAGCACGTCCACAATCTCGACGTGTGCAACTGGGCGCTGCAGAGCCATCCGGCGAAGTGCGTCGGCATGGGCGGTCGGGCGGCGCGGCAGCACGGCAAACCGTCCGTGGTCGGCCAAATCTACGACAATTTCTCGATCGACTACACCTATCCGAACGGCGTCCACGTGCAAAGCACCTGCCGCCAGCTGAACGGTGGCGACGACAATGTCACCGAAGCGCTGGTCGGCACCAAGGGCAACTGTCTGCCGCACGCCTACGCGATCAACGGCAAGCGGGTGCTGAGCCGGGATCAGGACCAGGCCAGCACCGATCCGTACGTGCAGGAGCACACCGACCTGATCGTCGCCATCCGCGCGGGCAAGCCGTACAACGAGCTGAAGAACGTGGCGGAGAGCACGCTGACGGCGATCATGGGTCGCATGTCGGCGTACACGGGCAAGCCGGTCTCATGGGAGCAGGCGCTGCATTCGAAGCTCGACACGATGCCGGAGAAGCTGGCGTGGGACATGACGCTCGACGTCGCGCCGGCAGCGGTACCGGGCAAGACGCCGCTGGTGTGATGTCAACCGCATTGGCCCGGGAGGGGGAAGAACTCGCTCTCCCGGGCCTGCCCTACGAGCAGGTCCTCCGGGCGCTGCAGAGGGACGGCTGGACCATTGTCCGTAGCGCGGCGCCGCTCCGCCGTTCTCTTGGAGGAGGAGTGCCATGCCGTCGCCGTTCCCCGGGATGGACCCGTTCCTCGAAGACCCGGTCGTCTTCCCGGACCTGCACGAGAGTCTGGTGGCCTACCTGCGCGAGGCGGTGCAGGTCCGGCTGCCGGATACCTATTACGCGGCACTCGGCTCGCGCGTCTGGATCGACATCTCCCATCGGACGGTCGGGCCGAACGTCAACGTCCTGCGCACATGGACGCCCCCGGGACCGGACGCAGGTGGCGTGGCTACCACTGAGGCGCGCCGGACGAAACGGGTGCGGGTCTACGTCCCCGAGGATGAGATGCGCGAGTCGTTCATCGAGATCTACGCACGGGACGGTCGCCGGCTCGTCACGTCCGTCGAGGTCCTGAGCCTGGCCAACAAGGCCCCAGGGCTCCACGGCCGCGACCTGTACTTGCAGAAGGAGCGCGAGCTGTTACGCGCTCTGGTCCACCTGGTGGAAATCGACCTGCTTCGTGCCGGGCAGCATGCCACCGCAATCCCCCTGGAGCGCGCCCTCGCGGAAGCGGGCCTGTTCGACTACCACGTCTGCGTCCGGGAATTCGATAAGCCCAACGGGTTCGAGGTCTACCCCATTCAGCTCCCCGAGCGGCTGCCGGAAATCGACGTGCCCCTTCTGTCGGGCGACCGGCCAGTGTCCGTTGACCTGCAGGCGGTCTTCGAGCGGTGTTACGACGTCGGCGCCTACCGCCGGCGCATCGACTACGCCGCCGGCACGCCGGTCCCGCCCCTGCGCCCCGATCAGGCGGAGTGGGTCACCCAACGGTTGCGGCAGCAAGGGCTGATGCCGCCCGCCTGATCGCGCTGCCCGGCGGCAAGCGGCGTTCTCACCTGTTCTCGTACTTCATCATGATCTCGCCGCGCGGCACGCCGGCCAGCGTCTCGTAGCCGCCGCCGATGATCGCGTCCGCCAGCTTCGAGCAATCCTTGAAATAGCGATCGCTCGGCCGCTCGCCGGTCAGCTTGCGCCGCAGGTCCTGGCAGAGAATGTCTGCTCCGCCCACGAGCACCTCATCCTTCTGCCGATGGCCCCACAGCGCCGTCACCAGCAGCGTCACCACATCCTGCACCCGCTGCGACAGCTCCGCCATGCGGCACTGCCGATCCGCCAGTTTCAGCTGATGCTTGCTCATGGCGTCGCTCAACTCTTCGCCGAAATGAGCGAACCGATCCAGGGCGAAGTCGAGATGCGGCTTCAGCCGCGCGTCCATTTTCTCCACCTGCTGCCGTTCGCGTCCGCTGAGCCACTTGCCCATCTTCCAGCGCGCGTACGTGCCCAGTTCCTTGCGCAGTTTCCAGGCTTGGCCCGGGTTCAGGGGGTTGAAGTTCTTGATGCCGTGCTGCTGCAATGCCTTGCCGATCGGCTCGAAGAACTGCTTGCCGTGCTCCTTGACCAGCGACTTGAAAAAGGCCAGGCCGAGGATCTCGCCCTCTCCTTCGTAAATACACGGCGCCAGGAACTCGTGGACGTTGTCGCCGAGCAGGTGGCCGTGCAAGAAGGATCGGCCGCCGTGCGTCTTCATGAACAGCTCGATGGCCGCTTCCTTCTGCGCCTCGCTGCCGAAGATCTTGGCGATGATGCACTCCAGCTCGCCGCGATACCCTTCGTCGATCAGCCGCGAGCCCCACGCCACCAGCGCGTCGCTGCCGGCGATCAGTCCCGCCAGCCGGGCGATGCGCCGCTTGACCAGCTCGCGGGTGTTGATCGACTGGCCGTAGGTCCGGCGGAACTCGGCCCACGGCAGCATGTTGGCGAGCATGACGCGCATGCTGCCGGCCGCCGTGGCGCACAGCGCCAGCCGGCCCAGGTTCAGGCCGTGATAGGCGATCGTCAACCCATCGCCGAGCGGCGGCTTGAGCAGGTTTTCGCGCGGCACCCGGAAACGGTCAAAGAGGAGGCCGTTGTTGTGCGCGTGCTTCAGCGCATACAGGCCGTAGCGCTTCATGCGGAACTGCTCGTTCTCCTCCGGCGGCAATTCGGCGATCAGCACCGCCGGTTTGCCGTCGAGCTTGACGACAAGGCCGAGCGTCCGGCCCGGGATGGCGTTCGTGATGAAGAGCTTCTCGCCGCTTACCTCGAAGTGATCGCCTTTCAGGACTGCGGTCGTCCGCAAAGCGGTGAGGTCGGAGCCCGCGCACGGCTCGGTCAGGGCGAAGCCGGAGAGCGCCTCGCCGCTGGCGAGTCTCGGCAGGAAACGGGCCTTCTGCTCAGGAGTGCCGAAGGTGCGGACCGGATCGACGGCGCCGATGCAGCCGTGGACGGAAGCCAGGCCGGCAACGGTGGCGTCGAGGGTGGCCATGCGCGTCAGGAAGCGGGTGAAGCGAACGAACGGGGCGCCCTGGCCGCCGAACTTCGGCTCGATCAGCATGCCCCAGTAGCGGGCATCAGCGAGTTCCTGGAGCAGGGCAGGGGTGAGCTTGCGATTCTCGTCGTAGAGGGTGCCGGCTTCCCGGCAGCGGCACACCACGTCGAGGGAGCGTTCCATGGCCGCGTCGCAGGGAGCCTCTGCGGGCAGCTGGGGCGGCTCGAACAGGTCGAGCGGCACCTGCCTGTCCCAGACGGCGCGATGCACGGGGCTATTGCTAGTCTGGTAGCGCGCGGCGAAGAGGGACTCGACCTGTTCGTCGGCTCGATCCATGGCCCCCAGACTCCGCGCTTCCTCCTCGGTTTTGCCGCTAAGGCGCATGGCCGTTTCGGCGAAGCTCTGCTTTTCCTGTTCGGTTGGCGTCGTGCTCATGCCAGTCTCCTGCCTGAGTGGAACCGCGGGAAATGCCCCATACTCGGTGAGTTGGGCGACTCTACCGGTATTGTACGCTGGCAGGCCCTGGACATGGAATTGCGGTCCGCAAGGGGAACGAGGCTGCCCCAGGTTGCTCCGGGTCACCAATCGATAAATCGGTCGTTCCGCCTACAATCGGCAGACACCGCTTACCTGGCGCCCTGGAAACCATGTGTTCGCCAGTTCATTTCTCGTCGGGTTTCTTCCGGCGGCGCGTGGCGTCTTGATCGAGACCGTTCAATCCCGTCGAGCTGTTCCGTCCAAAGTCGAACTCGGTATGCGGCGCCTCTTCCGGTTCCTTCGCCAGCGTGCGCTTCAGGTACTGGCGGCGGCGCTTGTTGCCGGCGCGCTTGACCTCACGCTTCAACTTGCGTAACTGGCGCTTATCGGGGTCCATGGCGCGATCCTCCTTCCCCAATCGGAGCCCGCGGCGGCAACATGGGTTCGCGCTGCTGCAGTCACGGCGCCTGCTGATAAATGATCTCGCAGAGGCGGCCAAGCGCCTTGCCTTCGCGGCTCGGCGAGACGCCGCGCGGCAGCGGCACGTCGTTGATGAACAGCGCGACGAACAGCGTCCGGCCGTTCGCCGTGGTCATGGTGCCGGCCGGCGTTGCAAGAAAACGCCATTTTGCAATAGAACTCGCCCGGTTGCAAGAAAACGCCTCCCACCTACCTTGTTCAACTGAACAGGCGCGCACATCTTAAACTATTTTTCCGCCTCCTGCAATCTCTTCTATTGACACGCCAAGAACACTTCTTAGAATGCAGAAAGCATGGAAGAAGTGTTCCCGTTGCAGGTCACGAGCCAGTGGACAAAGAGCCAGACTTCGACATGGTGATCCAGAGACACCTGACGCGCGCCCACAAGCTCCGCGCGATCCAGCAGATGCTTGTCGAAGACCCCGGCATCGTCCGTGACCTCCTCGAAATCCTGAAGAACATGGCGGGTGCGCCCGCAGGCCCCGCGCCCGTGCGGGCGACAGACCCCCGACGCCGGGTTGATGCGAAGACCCAAGCCGAGAAGGTGCTGGCGTTCTTTCGCGCCCACGCAGATGATGACCTGTTCACGGTGCGGGACATCGCGGAGGGGACTGGCCTCAGTCGCAACACGGTGAATGCGCTGCTCTACAACAGCGGGCAGAAGCACCTGTTCTACCGCATCCACGTCGGCCCGAAGCGGGTGGTCTGGCGACTCAGGCGGGAGGACGATGACGACGAGCAGGGCGTGGTGGACGACCCAGAGATCGTCGCCGAGCACGAGGAGATCATGCGGGACCACGGCGAGCCAGAGGGGTAAACCGGCTCGCCATTTTGCGGTCGAAAGAAAGGAAGGGCAGCAATGACAAACGAGAGTGGCCTACCGGGAGGCCCACGAACGAAGGAAGGGCGGTAGGGTCTGTTCTTGCCAAGACACCCCTACCGCCCTTTACCCCGGCGTTGGCATAGCGCTTTTGCAGACAGCCTTGACGCCTTCTGTCTAGGCCCCGGAGAAGGTCTGCACTCCGGGGCCGCTCATTTTGATTTTAGCGATGCTTTCTACAGCGTCAAGTCTTTTTTGACGTTTCATCCAAAGCCTTTTTCGCCAACGCGATAAGCTCCGACCGCGCCCACGTCGAGGTCTCTAGAGTCCTCGTTTCGGCGGCGCGATCCAGCAGGGCACGCTCCTCTTCCGTGAGGCGGATACGCAGGACGTTCTCGCGTGCCGAACTTGCCGATTTTAACGGTTTTGCAGCCATGCTCACATTGTAGCGACACTGTTACCACGATACAAGCCTTTTCTTGAAGGCTCTATCGTGGCTACACTGTGGCTATGCTTGGATGTTCAGCACCAAGTTAATGTGAGCGGTCCGATGGACTCCAAAGAACTCAAGGGCTTGGAACTAGCGGCGCGGCAGAAGATCACCTTCGCCGATGGCGTCTGGCACGTCCCGTCGCAGACCCGCAAGACCGTCAAGTACAAGGTGGTCCTCAAGCCCGGCGAGAGTACCTGCACCTGCGACGACTTCGAGCTTCACCAGAGGCCGTGCAAGCACATTTACGCGGCCCGGATCGTCCGTGAGCGGGATCATGGCGGCGAGGCCGCGCCGCCCATCGACACGGACACATTGCCGATCAAGAAGAGCGGTAAGCAGAACTGGCCTCTCTACAACGAGGCCCAGATGACGGAGTTCCAGCGGTTCCTCGTCCTGCTCCACGATCTCGTACAGGGCGTTGAAGACCCGCCCCAGCCGAAAACTGGACGGCGGCGCACGCCGATGGCCGACATGGTGTTCGCCTCGGCCCTCAAGGTCTTCATGACGTTCTCCAGCCGCCGCTACAACTTCGCCTTGCAGTACGCCATCGAGAAGGGCTACGTCACGCAGAAGAAGATGCACAGCGTCAGCGTGTGCGCCTTCCTCGAAAGCGACCTGATGACGCCGGTGCTGAAGAGCCTCATCATCGAGAGCAGCCTGCCCCTCAAGGCTATCGAGACCGTCTTCGCTCCAGACTCCAGCGGGTTCAGCACGTCCCGGTACGTCCGCTGGTACGACGAGAAGTACGGCGTGCAGCGGTCGGGCAAGGATTGGGTGAAGGCCCACATCATGACGGGGGTGAAGACCAACATCGTCACGGCGGTCGAGATCGAGGGCCGTGACGCGGGGGACTCGCCGCAGTTCAAGCCGCTGGTGGAGACGACGGCCCAGAACTTCACGATCAAGGAAGTGCCTGCGGACAAGGCGTACCTGAGCCACGACAACCTCGCTTTAGTCGATGGCTTGGGCGGGACCGCCTTCATCCCCTACAAGTCGAACAGCCAGCCGGGTGAGGCCGGGAGCTTGTGGGAGAAAATGTACCTCTACTACGCCTTCCGGCGCGAGGAGTTCCTGACCCACTACCACCAGCGGAGCAACGTGGAGAGCACGTTCTGGATGGTACAGTCGAAGTTCAACCCGTTCGTCCGCAGCAAGACGGATACCGCCATGAAAAACGAAGTGCTCTGCAAGTTCCTCTGCCACAACATCGTCGTCGTCCACCAGTCCCAGATCGAACTCAAGGTCGTGCCGGTCTTCTGGCCGAACGAGGAGCCCGCCGTGCTGCCGTTCGCCATGCCGGGCTAGGAGCATCACCATGCGCCTTTCCTACCGTTCGTGTCGCAGTGGCCGCGTCAAAGTGTACGAGCAGACCGGCCCTCTCGACTTCTGCTGTCAGGAGATGCGGGACGAGTGGGGCATCGTGATCGGCTTCGGCATCAAGGGCCATGCTCTCACGAGCAGCCGCGAAGTGAACATCTTCACGCTGCACCCACAGTCCACCGGGGCGATCATTCCGGGGATCACCGAAATCCACTACTGCCCGTGGTGCGGCGAAGAGATCAAGGTCGTCAGGGTGAAGCGAGAATCATCAAGTGTCGGGAGTGAAGAGGACCGAACATGCACGCACTGACAACAGCACGGCCCGAGCCTTACGTCTGGGTGTCATGGATGACCAAGCTGCTTGCAGGCGAGGCGTCCTGCGTCTGGTCAGCTTGGCTCCGTGCCCACTACCAGACGGCGAAGGCCCCGAACGGGTTCGACACCGCCGCGTGGCAAATGGACCACACGGCGATGCTCCGCAAGACCATCGCCGAACAGGAGCAGGAAGGCTACACGATCTACACCGAAGGGCAGAACCTTTTCGCCCTCAAAGGCAGGCTGGGCACGCTCTCGGGCAAGCCTGACATGGTGGCCGTCAAGGACACGATGGGGTGGGTCGTGGACATGAAGACTGGCTCGCCCAAAGCGTCCGACCGAGTTCAAGTCCTGATCTACATGTGGGCACTGCCGAAGGCGATCCCCGCCTTCGCGGGAGTTACGTTCCACGGCAAGGTGATCTACAAGACCGGCTACAGCGTGATCGCGCCAGCAGAAGTAGATGCGGTCTTTATCAAGCGGCTCGCGGACTTGATGCGGGAGGTCTGCGGGGAGGCCGAGCCGCGCAAGGCCCCGAGCTACGCCGAGTGCCTGCACTGCCTGATCACCGCCGAAGACTGCCCAGACAGGGCTGGGGCGGTGAAGGTCCATCTCGGCGAGACCGACGAGTTTTGAGCCGCAGGGCGTCTCTTTGCCACCATGCGTTCGTCCCAGTGCGGCGAGGAGATCGAGGTCGTGCGGGTGAAGCGAGCCACCAAAGCGTAGCCACATTTTCGTGGACGCGGCCCAACCGCGACCGTACAATGGGGCCGCATAGGACGCAAGAAGTTGCCACCGGAGAAGGCGCGCCAGAAGCCACTGCGTATCCGCCTGAACGCGGAGGAGCGGCGGCTCGTGGATGGAGCCGCTGAAGCCGAGGGGCATCGGAGTACCTCGGCGTGGGCGCGCATGGAATTGCTCCGGTTGGCAGAGAAGGTACTGATTAAAGGATATGAGAGAGCGCTAACCGTGGCTGAACGAGAGCCTCGGCAAAAACCTGATTGACGCGCGTGCGTCAAGAACTGCTTTCAGTGAAACCGCCAACCTGAGCCGCAAGGCTCTTGTATCCAGAACAGGCAGTGCTTGGCCCGACGCCCCCGCAAGGGGGCGTCGGGCTTTGTGCTGTTGTTCTGCGCCCCTTGGCGGGGGCCACTGGAGCGGCCTTGGTTCGGCGCTCCTTTTTTGTTGGCACCGCCAACCGGGAGAACAGCAATGACCCATGACTGGTTCATCATCCACAACGGTAAGGAGAGCGGTCCCTACGGTCCTCAGCAGCTAAAGCAGATGGCCGCGACGGGGAAACTCCAGCCTGATGACAAAGTTCGCCGGGCCGACATGAAGGCCGCGAGGAAGGCCAGCAGCATCAAGGGCCTTTTCCCCACGGGTGAGCCCGCACCTACGAAGTCCTCGCCACCTGTGACCGCGACTGCACCGCCGCCTGCGACCCAAAAGAAAGGCGTGCCGTCCAAAAAGACGATCATTATCGCGTCCGTGGTCAGCGGCGCGTGTCTGTTCCTGTGTTGCGGTGGCTTCATCATCATTGGCCTGAAGATGACGGACACCGCCCGCAAGGACTTGGCAGAAGCGGACGGTCTCTGGAGCAAGGGTGACAAGGTGGGCGCGGTCAGCAAGTACCGTGACCTTCTCGGCACTCGAAGCGGCTTCCTCAAGGAAGATGACCGGGCTCGCGTCTATGGCCGGGTGATCGACTCCGACGCGGAGAACGGCAACACCGACTCGGCGAAAAAGCTGATCGCCGAGGCCATCGAGCGCAAGGTCAAGCCTGCGGTCAGCCACCCCGAGGCGGTGAAGCTGGTGACTGCGGAGGAGGCACGCGCCCGAGGAGAAGTGCTGACTGCGGAGTTCTACCCCTACAAGAAGGGAGCCGTCCAGCGCTCGATGGCGACGGTGTACATCGGCGAGGGCCAGATGCAGTCCAGCCGGGAATACACCCATGAGGGCGATGGCATGATCGTCGAGCGCTTCCTTGAGCACTTCATAATGCCGGGCCACAAGCAACTGCCGCTCGGCAATCCAAAGAAGCACTTCTACCGCGAGAAGGACGGCTTTATCGAGATCGGCGAGCAAGGCGAGTTCATCAAGGAGACTACTTGGAGCCCGGTCATCAAGCTCGGAGCCCTCGCTGGGGATGAATGGGAACGTGAGACGACACCGGGGGTCATCACCGAGCGATACAAGGTGGTGAAATTCAACCCCGAGGCGGTCTCCTTCAAGGGCGGCTCGAAAGAGACGATCATGGTGGCCTTCATCGAGATGCGCATGACGGCGAGTCTTGATGGCGGGAAGAAGATGGAGATGGGCCAAGACATCCAGTTGGGCCGGGGGATCGGCTTGGTTCAGCGGCGGGCATGGCGGATCGAGCAAGGCCAGCGGAAGGACAACTGGACCGAGAACTTCATCCCGTCGAAAGAAGCCGAAGCTGGAAAGCGCGAGACGGAGAAAGTGGAGGCATCTGACAGTCCGACCACCTTCAAGGTCAGTAAAGGAGCCTTCAGTGGCAGCCTTGAACTGCGCGTGCTTGTCTCCGACGAGATCACCGTCAGTGACCCGACGCTGGACAGCGGCACGCTCAATTTCAAGCTCCATTGGAAGAAGTCCATCGGCAGGCCGAGAGACCCGTGGCACTACTCGGCCTACGACAAGGACGGCGTGAAGATCGACGGGGGGGCTGTCGGCATCCCCGACAGCATGGAGTTGGGGCAGAAGGTGAAGGCGAGGATCGTGCTGCGCAGCGAGAATGTCAAGGAGATCACGCGCATCGACATCCACCAGTAAACGACCCGGCTGGGGGCTTGCGGCCAGCACTGGCGACTGGTAGATCTGACGACGACCGGAAGACGCGGCTGAAGCTGATTGGGCAACGGCTTCGGCTGGCTTCCGGTCTTTTTCGTTTTCCGCTTGCGCAATTCTGCAAGATGTAGTACGCTTACCCCTCGCAGGACGCTTCCTAATGGCCGAACCAACGCCGTATGAGGAGGGACTGTCGGAACTCGGCTTCATGGGCCGCTTGTTCGCGTGGAAGGGAATCTGGAGCCATTGGGTGATTTTGTTGAGCGGAATCGCGTCAGTCATTTTAGGCATCATCGGGGCGGTTAAGGACGCGCCACTGGCTTCATGGACGTTCTGGGCCGCAGCCGCCATCTGCTTCTTGGTCGCGGTCTTCCGAGCCTCGTACTTCTTATACAAGCGAGCCGACGATAAACGACACGACCGGGAACAGGAACTCGTCGTAGCGACCGTGATGAAGCTGCTGCTCCACGACAGGCCGGTTGTGGACGAGGAGAACGGCGTGGTCAGCGTGATCGTCGAATGTTTTCACGGAGCGGGCGCTCCCAACTGCGGGGTGGCGTTGCGGCGCTCGGACCCGCCGATCAGGGATTACTCGATCTCCCTCCGTTGCTGTGGCGACCGTAACCTCAACGCAGGTGAACAGCGGCTCTTCAACGTCGCCCGCATCAATCCAGAGACGGGCGTGCTAGAAATGATGGGGGCGGATCATGAGGGCATGGTTGCCATCGAGAAGCGTCAGTACACCATTACACTCCGCGCCCACGCCGCGAACACCCCGGCATGGCAGGAGAAGACCTATATTCTTGACGTGGCTGGCCGCAAGATCGCGTTTTTCCCTGTTCTTGATGGCGATCCCTATCGGGAAGTGCCGGTGATGGTGCTGCCGGATTGACTAGATGATCTTAAAGAATGGCGGATAGATGTTCAGGTATCCCGCAAGGCCGGTGGAGTTTTCTTGCAGGGCGGGCCTGCAAGAAAACTGAGCGGTCTGCAAGAGAACTCGCCGTTTTTAGGGCGTTTTCTTGCAAAGCCGTGCCGGCCAGCGCCTTGCTGCGCAACAGAAGCCGATCGTTGAGCAGATCGTTCCAGTACAGCGTGCCGGTCTTCGCCAGCACCTTGCCGCGGGCCGCGCTATCGGCTGGGATCACGTCGGACAGCGTCCCGTCCACGCCGAGCACCGGCAGCCATGAGCGGAAGGCAGGCCAGTCCGGCCGCTTCGCCAACGCCTGCAGCAGCTGCACCGTGGCCCGTGGCGTTACCGCATCGGCATTGGCGCCGCCGGCGCCGCCTGCGAAGGAGATCGTCGCCACGTCCACGCCGAGGTCGGCGAGAATACGGCGCTGCTGCCGCAAGCCTTGCACGAGGGTCTGCTGGTTGTGCTTCACCGCCACGAGCAGCGGCAGCGTGCTGGCATAGAGGTTGTGACTGACCTTGAGCGTCACCTTGAGCGCCTCGGCAAGCGGCGGCGATGTATAGGTGGCGACGCGTGGCAATTTGGCATACGAAGCGCGTTCGGGCAGTTCCGCCTGGGGTGCTTGCAACGGACTCGCGTGGACGGCGACGCCCGCCTGGCGCAGGCATTCGCTGAACAGCGCGCGGGCGAAGCCGGCTGGATCGTCCATGGGATAGATGAGCGTGCGCGGCTTGTCGTTGAGCGGCACCTGGCCACGCAGGGCGACGCGCTGTGGACCGGCGGCAATCAGCTCGAGGTGCGGCGACTTGCCCTCGGCGACGGTCGCCACCTGGGCGTCCAGCTGCACGTAGCTGGTTTCCGGTCGCATGCGCACGGTCGCCGCCTCCCCTGCCTTGTCGGCCGGCGTGACGACGAGATCGACGACGTTGTCGTTGACCAGGATCGACGCGACCAGGTTCGGTCCGCTGCCGCTGCCGTGGCTCTTGACGAAGAGGCGATCGTCGATGAGCACGTCGCCCTCGACCTGGTGGATGCCGGCCGCGGCGACCTGTTTGGCGAGGTCCTTCAGTCCGGCGAGCGGATCGGTGGGCGTCAGTTCGGTCGCGGTGCCGCCGCTGGCGTAGATGTGATCGCTGTTCGTGAAGGCCATCTTGCCGTCGGCCGTGGTACGGCCGCCGAGGGTGAGGTCGCCGGACGCGACGAGGATCAGGTCGCCCTTCAGTCGGCCGTCCACGACGTCGCCGCGACGATGCACCGGCGTCTCGAAGCGATGGTCGGGACCGAGGGCGACGAGCGCGGCGGCGCAGGAGTAAAGCTTGGTCGTGGAGGCAGGCGTGCAGAGCTGCTCGGGATGGTGGGCGTAGACAGTATAGCCGGCGTCATCGGTGATGAGGATGCCCCAGCGGCCCTCGTGGTATTCGGGGCGCTGGAGGACGGCCTCGATCGAGGCCGCCAGATCGCCGGCGCGCACCGGACAAACGAAGAGAAGGCCGCACAACAAGACGACGAGGCCGCGGCACAGACGCATCATGAAACAACCTCCCCGGTATCTTTTGCCCTGTGTAGTCGCGGCTACACAGGCTCATCCCACGCCGTCCGAAACCCATTCCACGCTTCCCGGGCGCCCGGCGGCCAATGCACCTTGCGAGTGCAGCCGAGCACCTCCTGATACTCGCGCGGCGTGGCGAAGCCACCGCCGCGGTCCACCTTCTCGCGCATGCCGCGCACTCGCAGCACGCCGCGTAGCCGATCGTCGCAGTGCGGTCCGTCCAGCAGGTCGTGCTCCACGCAGTAGTGGCCGAACTCCTGCCAGTACCAGTCGCTCGTCCAGTTGTTGACATTGCCGGCCATGTCGTGACAGCCGTAGGGACTTACTCCCGCGGGATACAGACCGACCGGCGTGGTCCGGCCGATGAGGAGGTCGAAGTTGGCCCGGTCGTGGGTCGGCCAATCGTCGCCCCAGGGATAACGCCGGCCGTCGGTGCCGCGGGCCGCCTTCTCCCATTCCGCGTCGGTCGGCAGCCGCCGGCCGGCCCAGCGGGCGTAGGCGTCGGCTTCGTACCAGCTGACGCCGGCCACCGGCTGCTCGCCGCCGTCCCAGCCTGGCTGTCCCCACAGCAGCGGCTCCTGGACGCGGCGCCGTTCCTTCCAGTGCCAGCCTTTCTTCGTCCACCATTCCGGCCGTTCGTAGCCGTCCGCCGCGAGGAAGCGCGCATAGCGGGCGTTCGTGACGGGGTAGACGTCGATCCAGTACGCCGGCAAGTGAACCTGCCGCTGCGGCGTCTCGTGGTCGTCGGCCAGCAGGTCGCCGTCGGCCAGGCCCATGAGGAACGGCCCCGCCGGGATCAGCACCATGAGTGCGCCGTCGGCCGGATGTTCGATCAGGGTGTCGTGCATGGCAGATCCAGGATACGCTCTCGTCGGGGAGAGAGCCAGCATCTGCCGGCCTTGGTTTTCTCCGGCAGTCGCGGCACAATATGAACTGTCCGCGTCAAAGCCCGCAGCGTCAGCGACGGGACCCCCCGAGGGCAAACGCTTCCGGCTCTGTGAACGCGTACCATTGCCCGGAAGGAGGTTCGTCATCGACCTGTTCCACAACCTGCACGAGGCCAATCGCCGCAAGGCCCAGCCATTGGCCGCGCGGATGCGGCCGCGCACCATCGACGAGTTCGTCGGTCAGGACCACTTCTTCGGTCCCGGCAAGATGCTGCGGCGCATGCTCCAGGCCGATCGTCTGCAGTCGCTCATCTTCTACGGCCCGCCCGGCACCGGCAAGACCGGCCTGGCCCACGTCATCGCCCAGCACACCCACTGCCGCTTCCGCCAGCTCAACGCCGTCGCCGCCGGCATCAAGGAGGTGCGCGACCTCTTGCAGGAAGCCCGCGCCGAACTGGAGGAATCCGGACAGAAGACGATCCTCTTCGTCGATGAACTGCACCGCTTCAACCGTGCGCAGCAGGACGTGCTGCTGCCCGACGTGGAGGAGGGCGGCGTGATCCTGATCGGGGCGACGACGCAGAATCCGTTCTTCGCCATCAATTCGCCGCTGCTGAGCCGCAGCCAGATCTTCACCTTCGAGCCGCTCAGCCGGGAACAGATCGAGACGCTGATGCGCCGCGCCCTGGCCGACCGCGAGCGCGGCCTTGGCAGCATCTCGGTACAGATAACCGAGGAAGCGCTCGATTTCCTCGCGGAGATTAGCGACGGCGACGCCCGGCGGGCGCTGACGGCGCTGGAGATTGGCGTGCTGTCGGCAGAGGAACGGCCGGTGGCGTTCACGCTGGCCGTGGCGCAGGAGTCGATCCAGCGCAAGGCGCTCGACTACGACGCGACCGGCGACGCGCATTACGACGTGGCCAGCGCCTTCATCAAGAGCATGCGCGGCAGCGATCCCGACGCGGCGATCTACTGGCTGGCGCGGATGCTGGAGTCCGGCGAGGACCCGCGCTTCATCGCGCGACGCATCATCATTTGTGCATCGGAAGATGTGGGCAATGCCGATCCGCAGGCGCTGGTCGTGGCGGCGGCGGCATTGCAGGCGACGGAGTTTGTCGGCCTGCCCGAGTGTCAGCTGGCTTTGGCGCAGGCGGTGACGTACCTCGCCACGGCGCCGAAGTCAAACGCCTCAACCACGGCGATCAGCAAGGCCCGCGCGGACGTGCGCTCCGGCCGAACCCTGCCGGTGCCGCAGCACCTGCGCGACAGTCATTACAAGGGGGCGGAGCAACTCGGCCACGGCGCCGGCTACCAGTACAGCCACGATTTTCCCGAGGGAAGAAGCGAGCAGGCGTATCTGCCGGAAGAACGGCGCTACTATGAACCGGTGGACCGCGGCTACGAGGCGATCATCCGGCAGCGCCTGGAGGAATGGCGCAAGTAAGCGCCGTCAGGCCACGACTCGGTTGCGTCCTTCGTGCTTCGCCTGGTACAGCTTCTCGTCTGCCTGCGCGATCAACTCGACCGGCGTCAGCGCCGCTTCGCCGGCCGTCGTCGCCACGCCCACGCTGACCGTAATCGCATACCGCTTGTTCTCGTACTGGAACAACTGCTCCGCCACCTGGGCGCGAATGCGCTCGGCGGCGCTCGCTCCGCCCTCCAGCGTCGTCTCCGGCAGGACGATGGCAAACTCCTCGCCGCCGTAGCGGGCGAACAGCTCTTCCTTGCGCATGATTCCTTTCACGCACGCCGATAGCTCCCGCAGCGTGAAATCGCCGGCGAGATGCCCCATGTCGTCGTTGATGCATTTGAAACGATCGATGTCGAACAGCAGCAGCGTCAACGGCCGGCCGTACCGCGCCGAGCGCGCCAGCTCGCGGTCGAGAAACTCGAGCAGGTAACGCTTGTTGTAGGTGTCGGTCAGGGCGTCGATGATCGTAAGGCGGTAGATCTCCTCGTGATACTCCGTCTCGACATTGCCGACGGCGAGGAAGCGATAGATGCAATTGCCGACGCGCAGGTAATCGCCGTCCTTGAGTCTACAGATGGAGGCGAGCACGTCGTTAACGAAGGTGCCATTGGTGCTCTGCAAATCGACGGCGTAATAGCCGTCGGCCCCCGGCTGGATGCGAGCATGGCGGCGCGAAACGGAATGATCGTTGATGTGGATGTCGCAGTCGTTGCCGCGACCGATCACGACCGGCGTATCGCTCAGGGCGTAGCGCGTCCCCATGCCGGGGCCAGTCGGATAAATGTGGACCACGCAAGCTTGCCGCCCCGCCGTCGAGATCAGGCGCTTCGGCGCCGTGACCCAGGTTTCCGCAACCTTCTCCATGGCTCCTCCGGGTAGCCAGTCGCCAAGAGTGGACAGGAACAATCCACTATCTGTCCGAAGTGTAGGTCACGGAGGGCCAGGGCGAACGCACCATCTAACTCCTTTCCCTGCAACAATTTGCATTGCT
>JRHI01001348.1_pt1 | contig 21037 bp, 24 predicted proteins | sample 215371 | NCBI WGS metagenome assembly JRHI01 (sample SAMN02929681, study PRJNA255918) | sediment metagenome | biome: cave system; feature: Ice Cave; material: Sediment; isolation source: sediment from deep within a dark volcanic ice cave with no known source of... ...
CCTAATTATTTTTGGAATGATAGGTGGGGTTTGGGAAGGAGCCTTCCAGGGGAGAGCCTTCCAGGGGAGAACAGGGCAGGGGCAAGCCCCAAAGGCGCTAACTTAAGCACTTGAACAAGAGAAGAGCAGGGCAGAGCCAGCCGGGGTCTGCATCGGCTGAGCCTTGAGCAGGCGGCGGATGGTGGTCTCCTGATGCACGCGCAGGCGTGGGCTGCCGCACACAAAGCGCTGCAGGCAGGGTAGGCAAGCCAGCAGGCGTGCAGGCGTCCAGTAGCCTTGCACGACGACGCGCAAGGTCTGCACACACAGGCTGGTGAGCAGCCAACTGCTCACCGATGCCTCCGGCGGCTCAGGCGGCGGTGAACTGAGCGGCTCCACGCTCAGGGTGGCAGGAGCGGTCACCACCTGGACAGCCACGGCTGCTTGCTGCAGCAGCGCCCGTGCCGAGACTGCCTCCTGTTGCTGCAACGCCCAACAGACCAACAGCGCCAGGATGGTTGCTTCATTGGTCAAAGCCGTCTTGCCACGCGGTTGAGCCAGCCTGAGTACTTGCTTCATGCGTTTGATGACCAGTTCGACCTGCCACCTGGCGCGAGAGAGCGTGAGCACGTGCTCATCAGACCAGCAGTCGGTTGGCAGGGAAGTGAAGACGAGTAGCCAGCCCGCCAGAAACAGCGTCTCAGCTTTGAGTTCGCGTTGCTGTTTGCTCGCCTTCTTGCGGGCTTTGGCCCGCGCCCGCTCGGCGGCCTCTGGACTGAGCGCACAGGCGAGCAGCCGACCCGCAAAGCGCTGTCCCTCGTGCTCAAAGACGACCTCTCGGCTCTGCGTGCCAGAGGGAACCGCTTGGAGCCAAGCCACCACGTCCAGGCTCTCTCCGTGCTCATCGAGCAGGGGGACTTGCTGGACGGCCAGGCGCACCACCACGTCGGCTCCGCATTTGAGCGCGTAGGCCCACTGTCCACGACGGCTGTAGCCGCGGTCGGCCACCAGCACATCGCCAGGGCCGACCACGAACAGCTTGAAGGCTTCCGCCGTGTGCCGGTCGGCCACCCGCACGTCAACCAGTCGTGCTGCCAGCAGGTCATAGCCCAGATGCACGCGCCAGTCATCGCCACTGCCACCGGGTTCTTTGAGCCGGGTGGCATCGATGAGCAGGATGCGCGGCACCCCGCCGGGCGGGCTCGTGGAGGGCACAGCCGTCACGGCCAGCAACTCACAGAGCAGCCACAGCAACCAGGCGCGCGCCTGGCGCAAGCGCTTGCGCCAGGCCACGTTGGAGAGGTTCGCCAGTCCAATGAGCACCGCCCAACTGCCCAGGTGCCGAAAAGAGGGCGCACAGAGCACGTAGGCGAGCAAGGCGCGTAACAGGTCGCTGACCCGCTTGATCTGGCGCTGACGCACAAAGGCTTTGAGCGACTCCGCTCGCTGTTCATAGTCCGTCGGCAACTGTGGAAGCACCTCGTGCTCCCATCCTTGCTTGATGACGGCCTGCAGTTGCTCATCCAGAGCAGGGAGGGTATGATACGGTTGTTGGGGCATAGGATCCTCCTGATAGCTAAGATGTTGATTGCTCTTAGTCTACCATCAGAGGGTCTGCCTGCTCTCTTCTTGGCTCTTGTTCAGGTACTCTTGGCTTAAGTTAGCGCCTATGGGGGCAAGCCCTGCCCGTACATGTTGGATTGAAGCAGCGGTATTTTTGGGGGAATACCGCTGAAATTCAGCGATATTATTTTTTGGAATGATGGGTGGGTTTGGGGAAGGGGGCATTCTATGAGAGAAGCTGTATTGAGGTAGGAAACTGTCATGGTCATTAGCAGGCGGGCATATCGAGGTGAGACGGATGTTCTTCTTATTGATGGGCTTATACGAGGTATGCCGCTCACCTGTCGTCACCTGATTGATCTTCCGTGGAGGTTGAGTTCTCCGGCAGCGGAGGCTGGGCGCAACGCGTGTATTTGGGAAGACGCCAATGGCAAGATGATAGGCTTTGCTGCCTGGCAGGTCTATTGGGCTTCGCTTGACTTCTTTGTCTATCCTGGCCCTCAGTGGCAGGCTGTCGAAACGGCAATTTTTACCTGGGCCACCGAGCGCTTCCGGGAGCTTGATCAGGAGCGGGGGAAGCCACTGCCGTATTGGATAGAGTACCGTGATGATGATTTGGAGCGATGTCGACTGGCGGAAGTGCATGGATCTCTCCTTGACGAGGAAGTTTATGTTCAATTCCAGCACTCCTTTTCCGGGTCACTTCCTGAAACGGCTCGTCAAGCCCGGGATGGGCTTCTTTTCCATTGAAAGCGAACCTTGCAAGGATATGAAGCCATAAACATAATGCGCAAGGGACAGGTCAGAGGGGTGGGCAAAGGAGACATCAGCGGGCAGGTCGCCTTCATCGCCAGCCTGTTTGGAGTGGCAGCCTAAACCCAACAACAAGAGGAGTTGCACGCCCATCGTGTTCCCCGAGATTTTTTGCAACAAAACCCGTCTTTGTATCTCATACACCCCTACGTGTTCAAGAGCCATCAAAATAAGCGGGTCCCCGGAGTTTGCTCCGGGGACCCGCGCTGTGTGGCGCTGAGGTCTGTCTGGATGAGCGGATCGCTTTCCCAGCTCTAGCTATTCAGGTGGTACTGATTGTACAGGGCTGCCGCGTTTTCCGGGGTCACGGCTACTGTGCCCAGGATTAATTTATGTTCGACAGACCCCTTATGCACAATCTTCTCCGCGTAATCTGCGGCCTCTTTGGCGCCGGTCGGATAGACAAACGTCGCCGCTAATTGACCCTGCTGCACGGCGCGAATACCGCCATCGGGTATCGCCAGCCCATCAGTGCCAATAAACTTCATCTGGCTCGCTTTGCCGACAGCCGAGGCAGCCAGGTAGGCGCCCAGGGCCATGGGATCGTTTTCAGCATAGACCAGGTCTATCTTGGGGTACTGGGACAGCCACTCTTGCATAATAGTGGTCGCGTTGGGTTTCAACCACTTGCCCTCACGATCAGCAATGATCTTGATCTTCGGATTGCTGGTAATCCCTTCGCGGAAGCCTTTGTCACGATCAATCTGAGGCTGGTTGCTTAGAATGCCGCGTAACTCTACGACATTGCCGCCATTGGGTAGTAACGTAGCAGCCTTTTCGCCAGCCTTGCGACCAATGAGGACATTGTCGCCGCCGATAAAGGACGTATAGCAGTCTGTATTGACCGTGCGATCCAGAATGATCACTGGAATATGCTGCGCGCAGGCCTGCTCAACAGGAGCAGTCAGCGGAGCCGCCTCGTTCGGGGAAACGATCAACACGTCAACATGTTGAGAGATAAAACTCTGCACCTGGCTGACCTGGGTCGTACTATCCTGGTGAGCATCAGTGATCGGCAACAGCTTGAGATCGGGATATTGCTTGATGTAATGCTGTAGCTGGAGGTTAAGCTGGGCACGATAAGGCTCGGCATTGTTAGACTGTGAATAGCCGACCACAAATACCTTGGGTCCATTGTTCCCACCACCAGTGCCAGTTGCCGATCCTTGACCACAGGAAGCCAGCGCCATGAGCACGCTGACAAAAAGACCGCACATGCACATTCTCATGATAAACTTCTTCATGGGAGGAATCCTTTCTTCAAGACAACGGAAGAGACTGTCGTACCAGTGTCTGTTTCACTAAGTCACTCGCTCAGAGTTGCTTGCACCCCTCCTTTCCGGGCGAACTCTTGATACGATAGAGCGAACGGATGAGAAGATAGCAGTAAAGATGCCTGGGCGTTGCAAAACAACCGCGATGACGACGATCAATCCCTTGATCACCAGTTGCCAGTTATCGCTTACGGCGTTCAGCCCCAGGACATTGTCAAGCAGCGTCAGGATCAAGGCCCCGACCAGCGTGCCAATGATCGTACCCTTGCCGCCGGCCAGGCTCGCGCCGCCGATCACGGCAGCCGCGATGGCGTCCAATTCGAACGATTGCCCGGCCAGGGGATCTGCTGAAGCGCTATAGGCCGCGTCTATCGGTCCGGCAAAGCCGGCCAGTATGCCCGCCAGGGTAAAGACAGCGATTTTAATCAGCGTCACATTGACGCCGGAGAGCCGTGCCGCCGTTTCGTTGCCGCCAACGGCATAAATATGGCGCCCGAAGCTGGTTCTAGTCAGCACAAATTGAAAGATAATACAGACAACCAGAAAGGCCAGGACAGGATAGTAAATGCCTACCTGGCCCACGCCGGGTAGCGACAGGGTGAATAGATTATGTCCTGGCGTCCCTAATGACTGGAAAGCCTCTGAGCTTGGGGTGAGATGGCCATTGGCCGTCACTACCTGTGTGCCCACACTGACATTGTTACTCACTTCGCGGTCAAGTCCACGCACAATGCTGAGCATAGCTAAGGTGACGATGAAGGACTGGATACGCAGCCACGCGGTAGCCGCACCGTTCAAGAAGCCAAAGACCGCTCCCACGAGCATCGAGATAATGACGATCTCTACCGGATTCATATTCTGAGTCGTCAGCAGTAACGCGGCCGTCATAGAGCAGAAGCCCAGCATAGAGCCAACGGAGAGATCGATTCCGGCGATCAAAATAACCAGCGTCTCGCCTACCGCCAGGATGCCGCGCGAGGAGAAGGCGCCGACTGCATTAGTCAAGTTGGTGCCATTCCAGAATATGTCGCCTTTGGAGAGAATGCCATAGCCTACGATCAGGATCAGCCCGATATAGCCCTGAAGCGAACCCAGTTTAACGAAGACAAGCCCATTTTGGTATTGGAAGGGCCAGCTTGAAAAGGGGTTTACATTATATTTTAAGTCGCCCGGTGGAAGCCTGTTAAAATCAAGAAAGGTTCTTCATAATCAAGATTGAGAAGGAGACAATAGAGGCAGCATATGGCAAATATTCAAGAGGTGGCAAAACTTGCTGGTGTCTCCATCTCTACTGTATCGCGCGTACTCAACGGTACCGCGCGGGTCAACGCTGAGGTGGCTACACGTGTACGCGCAGCGGTTGAAGAATTACACTACCAACCGAGCCGTGCCGCACGTACTTTGCAGACAAATCGTTCGCAGATCATCGGGCTGTTGATTACTGACATCCAGAATCCTTTTTTCACGACGCTCATTCGTGGGGTCGAGGATGTGGCGCAACATAATGGCTATAGCGTGATTCTGTGCAATTCAGACGAAGACGCCGCCAAGGAGCGACAGTACATCGAGGTGCTATGCGCAGAACGTGTGGCGGGGGCCATCGTTGTCGCCACAAATGAGCGGCAGCGCGATCTGAAATTATTCCAGGAACACAATATCCCCATTCTCGCTGTCGATCGGCGTATCGCGGGCCATGACACCGACACGGTACTTGTCGATAATGTACGTGGAGCACAGGAGGCAGTCATGCATTTGATCGCAAACGGCTATCGGCGTATCGGCATGATTACCGGACCTCTTACCACGACGACCGGGCGCGAGCGGCTTGAAGGCTATCGGCGAGCGCTTCAACAAGCTGGTATCGAGCAGGATGCCCAGCTTGAACGTGTCGGCTCTTTCAAAGAGGAGAGCGGGCGGCAGCTTGCCAGCGAGTTACTGGAACTGGAACCCGGCATTGATGCGCTCTTCGTCGGGAACAACCTGATGACGCTGGGTGCGCTTGAGGCATTGTACGTCCGTCACCTGCGCGTCCCTGACGATATTGCCGTTGTAGGGTTTGACGAGATGCCCTGGGCCGCCCTCAGTGCTATCTCGCTGACCACCGTGACCCAGCCGGTCTATGAGCTAGGGAGTACTGCCGCCCTGCGTCTTTTCCAGCGGCTGCAAACCCCCACAGCGTTTACTCGACAGGAGATCGTTCTGGCTACTACGTTGCGTATCCGAGGCTCCTCGCGCCCTCGTGCTGTACCCACGCCGTAGCCAGCATGTCTCGCGACCTATCTTTTATGTGTGCCAGTAGAGGTCGTTACAGAAGGAGAGGCGCCAAAAAGCGGTGTTTCCCCGTCTTTCATCGGTGTTCTATACTATCTTATGCTATTTCAGGCCTTGCTCATCGGCAATTTGGGTGAGCTGGTTGCGTACGTGCCACAGCTCGGGGTAGAAAACGTCTTTGAGGGTGCGCTCGAGCATTTCCATGGGGGTGCCGCCGGTGCCGATGGAACCAGGGCCAATCATGCGCTGTGCCAGTTTGAGATGCTGGGAGCGGAAGATCTGGAAGACTTCGTCGTAGTCGGTGAGACCCTCGGCAAAGGCCATCAGCAGTGGGTAGCGATCGGCGTGCATGTAGATGTCGGCTAGGGAGGCCTGTTCATGGGCGAGCACCTGGGAGAAATCATCCCAGAGGAGGGGAGAGAGGGACATGAGGGCGTGGAAGCCGGGTGAGTCGGTGCCAGCGCCATCGGCCAGGACTTTGCGGAAGCTGTGAAAATCCCAGGGGGACATGGTTTCCAGCATGCGTAGATTTTCGAGCATGACGAACTGAATGCGGATGACGCGCTGTAGCAGACGTAGCGCGGGCGGTAGATTGTTTTGCTGTAGTAGGGTGCGGATAGTGCGTAGCTCGAACGCGGCCTCTTTCCACCACAATTCAAAGACCTGGTGTACTATCTGAAATTGTAGCTCATCATGGTGTACTAACTCGTCTTCTGGCTTCTGTAATGAGAGTAGTTCGTCGGTGCGCAGGTAGAGTTCGTAGATGCTCTGGCCTGGCGCGTGTTTAGGAGTATGTGGGTGTATGTGTTTTACCATGCTTTTCTTTTCCTTCCCTGGAGGGTGTTGAAAACTTCTTTGTTTCCTTTGCTTTCTTGCTATGAATAGTAGCACTCTCAGCAGGGCAAGGGCAAGTGGGCAGGGGGGAAGTGGGCAGAGGGCAAGGGGCAAGAGAGCAGGGGGGAAGTGGGCAGGAGGGCAAGGGGCAAGTGGGCAGGAGGGCAAGGGGCAAGTGGGCAGGAGGGCAAGGGGCAAGTTCCAGAGGCGAGGATAGCAGCCTCGCCAACAGGGCAGGGGCAAGCCCTGCCCCTACATTTTAGCCCAATGAGGGCATGTGGTACGATAATAGAAATTTGCTGATTGAAATCTTTTTGTCGTTGACTGTTTCGAGAGGATGACGTTCTGATATGGTACTCGATAGCACTGTAGAAAGGGCTGGTTAAACATGACAACAGGCAGTGATAGACCTGGGGCTTCTTCGGCTGAGTTCCATATTCTTTTCAATGGATATGCGATTAGAAGCAGCACCTCGACGGTGAGACGCGTTGCGTCGACGGTGGCCTTCGTGCGGGATGGGGAGGTACGTGTGATTATTGATCCGGGCATGGTACCTGAGACCAGGAGCATACTTGAGCCACTGGCAGCTTTAGGGGAGTCACCTGCTGCCATCACTGATGTGATCTTCTCCCATCATCATCCCGATCATACGCTTAATGCGGCACTGTTTCCAAATGCGCGTTTCCACGACCACTGGGCTATCTATCAAAGTGATAGTTGGGAGAGTCGCCGTGGAGAAGGGTATGAGTTGTCTCCTGCCATTCGCTTGATAGAAACGCCCGGTCATAGTCCGCAAGATATCACGACACTGGTTGGCACATCTGATGGGGTAGTTGCATTTACCCACCTCTGGTGGTTTGCCTCAGGGCCTGCTGATGACCCATACGCGAGCGATGTGGCTGCTCTGCATAGTAATCGAGAGCGGGTGTTACAGGTTGCTACGCTGATAGTGCCTGGTCATGGGGCGCCCTTTACGCCGGGTGAGTCTACTCCTCGCTAAGACTTTACAGACTTTGCGCCCCTATGTTGGTGATGTTATAACAGGGTCGGCAAGTTAATGCTAGTCCGGTAGTATGAACAACAAATACAGCCCTTAGAGGCAGTCGATACGCTGGGCAATTTGCTGACCCTGCTGATCACATCTGCCAACGAGCAGGACCGCGTGCAAGTGGGCGAGCTGGAGTGTGGGGTGCAAGAGGCAACTGGGTAAACGGTCGAACTCGCCTTCGTTGATCAGGGCTACACAGGAGATACACCGAGCCAGGAGGCCAAAGAGCATGGCATTCAGTTGGAAGTCGTGAAACTGCCCCAAGCGAAGCACGGCTTCGTCCCGGCTTTCGCGACGCTCTCGTCGTAGAGCGTTACTTTGCCTGGACCGCACGCTACCGATGGCTGGTGCGCGATTATGAGCGGCTTCCCACAACGCAGGCTGGTCTTCATCTGGTCGTTTTCGCCTGTCTCATGCTTCATCAATGGCTTTCGCTATCGCGTCTTTAACAGGCTGTGCTTCAAGCGTTAGAGGACGGTACGAATGGCCTCTACGAAGGCTTCAGGTGCTTCAAAGGGCACGAAGTGACCAATATCAGGCAAGAACCGCACCCCAAGCAAGTGGGAAAACGTGGCGCCGAGTCGATCTGCCCATGCTGGTGGCGCAATAGGATCAGTCTCGCCCCAGAGAATCATTGTCGGATGCGTGATGGGAACGGGTGGGATGTTCCCAGAGACTAAAGCAACTTGCCCGGACCCGCCTCCTGCTCGATACCAGGCAATACTTCCCCGTGCCGCTCCAGGTTGTGCATACGTCTTGACGATCTCCTCAAACTCGTTGGGACGAAGGGCCTGCTTCTTGCCAACCCAATGATCATAGAAGTGGGACAAATACAGGCGAACGGTTTCCTGGTCATGACCGATGAGTTGATCGGCCTGGGGCAGCATGTGGAAATGCTGATACCAGCGCTCTCGTTGTGCCTCAGGTTCTAATGGACGCGTGCCAAATCCTGGATAGACGGGAGCAGAGAGTACCAAGGAGTGAACGCGCTCTGGAGCCATGTGAACTAGTATTTGCGCGACTCGTGAGCCAATATCATACCCTCCCAGGATGATTCGTTCGACGTTCAGTTGGTCGAGGAGTGTGAGGACGTTTTTGGCCTGAGCTTCAGGAGAGTATGCCGAATGAACGGGCCAGTCCGGTTTGGCTGAGAAGCCGAATCCGCGCAAATCCATCGCGACAACTGACGTGAACTGAGCTACTTGAGGAAGGACCCGCCGCCAGTCATACCAGAAGCCAGGCCATCCATGAAGCAAGAGTACCTGTGGAGTTCCTTGCCCCCACCTCACATAGTGCAACTCCAATCCATCTGCATCCGAGGCCGTTGCGTGCCCCCATGACGCATCTTGCGCAGGAACATCAAACATCTGATCAGGGTTCATCTCTCTCTCCTTTATCAGGATGTGAAACATCAATCCAATCTCATCGCAAAGAAGGGGCAAGCTCATAATCAGTATAACACGCAACGAAATACCCAAATAGCTATATACCTTACATTCCGCAGTTTCGGAGAACGCTTTTCCAATTAGTTTAGGCTGCATCTTTTACTCGTTTTACCACTCTGCAAAAGACGCGAGTAGACGAAAATCGGAAATGGAGTATGGATGTTCAAAACAGATACATCGGTAGTACCGATCTATGCTCGAAATGCTGACAGTAGGAGCGACTATTCGGTACACAGTAGTCAACTAGAAGAAACGCTTGCTCCACCGAGGCGGCGGCGGGCGGTCTCACGATGGCCGACGGCGGGTACGTGCTTGGTTGCGGCGGCTAATCCGACGATGGGCATGTTCCCGTATACCACTTCATACTTGCCTGCGTCAACGAGATAGGTTTCGTGCCAGATACCGACGCTGCCATCGGAACCAATAGATTTGTTGAAGCGTTTCCAGGCACTGAGGTGCGGTTCCGATTTATCCCTGGCAAACCTTTCCAGGTCATCAAACGAACGCCAGTATTGTACTACCACAGGTCCGCGCATGTTGAAGAAGATTTGCCCTCCCAGGAAACCTTTCTCTGGATGCTGGATTAAGGTGCTTAACATTGGCCCCATTGCGTTGGCAGTGGGAATCCATTTGCGAAAAGCTAAGAACTTGTTGATACGCATTCCAATCATGAAGACAACAAAGGGTTCATCGGTCTGAGCGGTGAATCGTCCCGGTACAACTTTAGCCATTTAGAGATGCTCCTCTCGTGTTATGAGGCCCGTTGCGTTGCGTGTTTTTACTGCTTCGCAGCTTCCTCTTTTGTTGCAGCTAGATCGTTTAAAGTGGTGATGGTTTCATCACACCAGGCAAGCAGGGCCTGGCATCTGCGAATGCCAAATCTGACGGTGATAAGGGAGTAGCTGAGGTCGGGTTTACTGGCGCAATGGGCTCTCAAGTTCTCTTCAATGCCTTGATACTTGTGAAGTAGTTGCGCCTGTAATTCGTGATACTGCTGTACATGCTTGATGTTGTCAGGTAGCGTGCTTTGCCGACCAAAGAATAATTTCAGCAGAAGCTCATTACGTTCTACGGCTTGCTCGATTGGCTCAGTGAGCCAGTCTCGTAGCTCTCCCATGCCTTTGTTGGTCAGCGTGTACACGTAACGTTCAGGCTTGCCTGCTTGTTTCTCGGTGTGACTTGTAGCAAGGTCTTCGTTTACCAGTTGCTTGAGAATGGGATAAATTTGCCCGTAGCTTTCGTTCCAGAAGTTACTGGTACTCTGTTCCATGAACTTCTTGATGTCGTAACCTGACCCTGGGCAAATACTGAGAATGCCCAGGAGAGCATATCTACTTTTGTTTTCTTTCGCCATTTTAGTATCCTTCAGATATATATCTATTAGATATATAACATAAAGATATGAGGATGTCAATAGTTTGGGCTTTTTCAGGGTGGGGGCAAGCCCCACCCGTACATTTTAGCGACGTGAGGGCGTAAGAGGCTTTAAGAACTCGTGTAAATATCGTATGATGGGATGGATAAAGGAGAACAAATATAAAGAGGATTGCATGAAACGCTTCTCAAAGCTCTTGTCCATGGGGGGGATCTGTCTTATTCTTCTTCTAACCGTATCATCTCAAGCTCATGCTGACACTTCCCATGGGCAACTAACGTCCTCGTACAGTGTGCTCGGCTCGCCAACGGTAAGTGCGGCGTTCATTAACCAGGTGCTGGCATCCAATCACTCTCCAGCCGCTGGCAAAGGGCAAGCGATTTTCGATGATGGCATAAAGTATGGTGTTGACCCGGTCTTCGCACTGACATTTTTCATGCATGAAAGTTCTTTTGGCACGACTGGCGTCGCGCAGTCCACCCTTTCACTGGGCAATTTGCGCTGCATACCAGCGTTTCCTTGCCCTAATGGCTACGCGTCGTTTCCAACGTGGGAAGCAGGTTTCAATGCGTGGTACTCGCTCATCCGCGATGTCTACGTCGATACCTGGCACCTCTCGACTGTTGAGCAGATTATCCCAACCTATGCTCCGGCTAGTGCTCAGTTCCTTAAATGCGGTAACAAAACGGTTCGGCCTGAGAAGCCAATTCTTTGTGCTATCTTGCACGTTTTTATATGACAAGTTTTGAGGAACGCAGCACTAGTGACCATAACGACGTTGTTGCCTATATCAGTGCTGTGGATAGAACCGTAGATACCTGGAGATCTGGGCAAATCGCAGAGTTTGGATCGGTGTCTCAAACATCCACTGTCTTTTCGGCACCACCGATCGTACCGTCTGCTGTTGCGACGACCAGAACTGCCTATCCTGCTGATCAGTACAGCATCCTGGGAAATCCTACCGTTGATGCAACGTTCATCAATCATATCCTCGCGCAATATCACTCTCCTGCAGCGGGTAAGGGGCTACTGTTTTACGAGGAGGGCGTGAAGTACGGCATTGACCCGATTTACGCACTGTCATTTTTTTGGCGCGATAGCATCTTCGGCATCCAAGGATTGGCACGGCTCACTCACTCCTTAGGCCCGCTTCCCACACCGACAACATCGACGTGTCACTGTCAGGACTCGCAAGGCTACCGGCGCTACGCCACCTGGGATGAGAGCATTGCCGACTGGTTCCGCTATATACATGATTACTATGTCAAGCAAATGGGTCTGACCACCGTCAGCCAGATTGTCTCCGTCTATTTGAGAACGAACTCTACCGTCGCCATTGATTTCACCATAAAGGAGATAGAACAACGTGTTGATGTGTGGCGTAAAGCACAAGCTCAAACTCCAATGAGGTAACATGCTGCTCACCTGCTTGCGTTTGCTCGCCAACTCAGGCGGAGAGTGATGGCAACGATGAGCAACGCTATGAGCATACTCATCACTCCTATCCAGGCCAGTTGGGCGACCGCGAGCCAGCGCAGGGCCAGACCACCTACAGCAGCACCGCCAGCAATCCCCAGATAGAGGGCGGAGTTATTGAGCGCTAGAAGCACATTGGCGTGCTCTGGTGCAATGTTCAACAAACGCTGTTGTTGAGGGATAAAAAGCAGAGCAAAACTCATCCCCCAGAGCAAGAGCATGATGGCCCCACTGCTGATCGTGGTCGTGACCAGTGGAAGGACCAGTTGGATCACTAGCAACGTGACCAGGAAAACTACCACCAGGAGATTGGGGTTAAAGCGATCTGAAAGCCTCCCGCTCATCCAATTGGCGAGAACTATTCCCAGGCCAAAGCAGGCGAGCAGGACACTCACATCCGAGATGTGCAGCTTCTGTTGTAAAAGCAAGGCAATGTAGGGATACATAACATAGACGCCGACATTCCACAGGAGAGCGGGGAAGAGGGCCAGGACCACGCGGGGGTAGGTGATAGGTCTCAAGCGCTCTCTCAACGAGAGGGGTGCAAGGGTGGCTGATGTGGGGAGTCGTAAGATCACGAGGAAGAGAAACGCGACGCCTGCCAGTCCCGCGACCAGAGTAAAGGAGAGCCTCCACCCAAAGTGCTCACCAATCCACGTCCCAAGCGGTGCGCCCAGGACAGTGGCAACGTTTAACCCGCTGACGACCAGCGCCAGCGCCTGAGCTCGTTTGGCAGGGGGAGCAAGCTCGATACCGACGGCAAAGGCCAGAGGGGTATAGGTAGCGGCGAAACAGCCAGCCAGGATACGAGTGAGCACTAAGAGAGGAAACGATGGGGAGAGAGCCGAAGCAAGATTGGCGAGACCGAGCAGACCGAGTGCGCCCATCAGGACGCGGTGACGCGGCCAATGACCTGTAGTCGCAGCCAGAACGGGCGCTCCCAGGCCATAGGTCAGCGCGAAAACGGTGATCAACTGGCCGACCAGTCCCTCGCTCACCCCAGTCTCGTGCGCAATCACGGGGAGCACTCCCGCGACGATGAAAGCATCCGTTCCCAGGGCAAACATACCCAGGGCAAGCAGGATGATACGAGGGTTCATGCGTGATTGCTGTTCATTGCTCTGCATATCGGGTCTGGTCCTTCCGATTTTCCTCTGTGTTTGCGCGGATTCTGGTTTGAGCTCAGTGGCGTTTTCATCATACCAGCGGGATCGTGAGAGAGGAATAGCACAAGAAACGGGATATGCTATACTTGCTTTTAAAAAGAAAGGTATTTCTGGAGATGGCTTTGCAGTCAGAAAGGTCCCTCGATCAAACTGATTGGAAGATTTTACGCGAGTTGCAACAGGATGCGCGCCTCTCGTATAACGAGCTAGGGAGACGAGTGGGGTTATCGGCGCCGGCTACCGCAGAGCGGGTTCGCAAGCTGGAGGACGCGGACATCATTACGAGTTATGGCGCGCAGGTGGATGTCGCAAAGATTGGTTTGCCCTTGCTGGTCTTTATCCAGTTGCGCTGCTTTCCTGAGAGGTGTTTGTTTAAGACCAGTAGCGCCGAGAAGTTTCCAGAGATCCTGGAGATGCATAAACTCAGTGGGAGCCACTGTGCTCTGCTCAAGGTTGCTCTTTCCTCGATGGAGCATTTGGAAGCGTTTCATGAGAGGTTGGGCGTGCATGGAGAGCAGATTACCAACGTGGTGACTTCCAATCTCTTCTCTCAGCGTGTGATTGATTGGGAGGAGCCAGAGGTCAATCTTCGTCCTTCTCTTCAGCAGGGGTGGGAGAAGCGCAAGCGTTAGATGTTTCCGTCCTTTGCGCTGGGAGATTCTTGTGCGTAGCTGTCGGGCTTGACTGGAGCACACCGATCACCTGGGAGTTGTGACCGTGCTCAACATTCAGGCCGCGGGCTACGTGTTAGGCGGACTGTTGATACTCACGCTGCTGCCACGGGAACGGAAGAAAGAGACAAGGCCATTGCAGCCAGAGGGGATGCTTGAGCAGGCTTCGACACAGTCAAAATGAGGATGTAGGCGTGGTGAGTTATGGATGAGGCAGAGATCAAATGTTCCCATGAGAGCGCAAAACGCGGCTGATTGTGTCTCTTTATCCTGCTCTGAAAAAGAACGATAGGGAAAGCAAATATATAAATAGTGTAATAGTACTAGCAGTACCCCTTTTGGAAACCTCAATTTCTCATTTTAATTGTATCATAATTGTCAAGTACTCGACATCGTTCTTTTGGACGGTGTTTTTTGGTCGCGCCTTCTGTATACTCTCCAACGAACCTGTTGAACAGACGAGGAAGGAAAATACTTCTTCGTTTGTCTGTCCAGCGGAGGAATTTGTAGGAAACATCTCCTAAACTGGAAGGTAGAAGGAAACGAAGACATGAAAAGGCACGCTCCTCGCTCGCAGGGACAGGCTGTTCCCGAGAGCGTCCCTGAGCGGGAAACGCCCACGAGCCTTCCGCTCAAGCAGCCGGAAAAAGGTCTGCTGCGGGCATTTACTTCGTTACGCCAGCGCAATTATCGTCTTTACTGGTTTGGCCAGATGGTCTCGCTGATCGGCTCCTGGATGCAAAGCATAGGGCAGATCTGGCTGGTGCTGGAACTGACGCACAGCGGCTGGCAGCTCGGTGTGGTAGGCGCGCTGCAATCTCTGCCGGTGCTGCTCTTCTCGCTCTTCGGAGGAGTCTTTGCCGATCGCTGGCCTAAACGGCGCGTCTTACTCTTGACCCAGGCAGCGGCCATGATCCAAGCTTTTCTCCTCTGGGCACTGATAGCCAGCGGCACCGTCCAGCTCTGGCATCTGTATGTGCTGGCGCTGCTGCTGGGCTTCACGTACAGCCTGAGTAAGCCGGTGAGCCGAGCGTTTGTTGTCGAGATGGTCGGGCGCGAGGACCTGCCCAATGCCATTGCATTGAACTCCTCACTCTCTACGCTGGCAATTATCGTGGGTCCTGGCCTTGCGGGCATCATCGTTGCCAGCAGCGGTATCACCACGCTTTTTCTACTCAACGCGCTCAGCTTTCTGCCAGTGATTGTGGGGCTGGCGCTGATCAAGAGTCACGAGCTGCACGGCCAGGCGCTGCAACATAGAAGCGCGGGCGAGCGACAGAACACCTGGCAGAGCCTACGCGAGGGCGTGGACTATGTCTGGAAAACGCCCGCGGTGTTGTTGGTGCTCCTCGTGGTTGGCCTGGTGTTGCTCTTCGGCGAGAACTTCAACGTCGTGCTCCCACTCTTCGCTACAGACGTACTGCACGTGGGAGCAACGGGCTTTGGCTTTCTCTCGGCCGCGTCAGGAGTTGGCGCGTTGCTCGCGGCGCTGTGGCTGGCCTGGAGCAACCAGAAGCCAACGATCCGCCACGTGCTAATTGGCATGCTGATCTTCAGTGTGTTGGAGGCGGTTTTTGCGGTCTCGCGCATCTATCTCCTATCATTGGTGCTGATCGCGAGCGTTGGTTTTATGGAGACCGTCTTTGCCGCGCTGGCCTTGACGACGCTCCAAACGGTGGCCCCGGACCATCTGAGCGGACGCGTCATGAGCGTGCAGGTGCTCTTCTTCGACGGAAGCCTCCCGCTGGGATATCTGCTAATGGGCTGGCTGGCAGGTCTTTACGGGCCTTCCATCGCCTTGCTCATCGGGGCTTTTCTCAGCCTGCTGGTCGTGGGAGGCGGGTGGATGTGGCGCAAAGCAGCGGAGAAGGATGTGGCAGAAGCAGCACGTTTGTAAGTGTCTTCATTAAGGAGCAGCCTGAGCCTCCCTGCTGTGCTATAATGCTGTGGCTCTGTGTCGTGTTTACGCGCCATCTGGACCGGCATGGATACATGCGCGTTCGATTTCCAGCCAAATTCCGAGCAATGCGGACGCATTTTCACCGCTTTTTCTGGTATACTGAGGACAGAAGAACGAATGTTTGAGATACGAAAAGGAGCCTGACATATGAACACGGATACAGCGCTGGTCGTCATCGATGCCCAGATCGGGGTCGTGGGAGAAGCCTATCACCACGACGAGGTGCTGGAGAACATCCAGCTGTTGCTGGGTCGTGCCCGCAGCAGCGGGACGCCCGTTCTTTATGTGCAGCACGATGAACGAGGCGGGATGGAGCCAGGGATGCCATTATGGCAGATTCACCCGGCAGTGACGCCGCGCGAGGGTGAGCCCGTCATCCAGAAAGAATCACCCGATTCGTTTCATGAGACGCGTTTGCAGGAAGAGTTGGAAGCGCGCGGTATCAAACGCCTGGTCATCACCGGGGGTCAGACACAGTATTGTGTCGATACAACCGTCCGCAGGGCAGTTGCTCAGGGCTACGACGTGCTGCTGGCCAGCGATGCTCATACCACCGAGGATAGCGAGACCTTGCCAGCGGAAAAAATTATCGCGTTCTATAACGAGACGCTCAATGGCTTCTGGGCAGGTGAGCGCAAAGTGCGGGTACAGCCAGCTAGCGAGATTCATTTTGCTGAGCAGTAGACCTGAAGCCTATGACACACGTCGTTGCCTTCGCAACGACCTGGATGCTCTCTTCAATTACAACTATCGAGCGTCACAGGCGGTTTCTGGAACGGCTTTTCTAAGATCGGCTCCAAACCGCAGCTTACTCGTCACCTTCTTTACCAGTATCATTCCACAGGGCTTGTGAATGATTGCGGTGAAAGAGAAAAAACCGATGTGCTATACTGGCGTTGAATCTGGAAGGATCAATGAAAATGTATGGAGGAGCACTATTCATGAGTGACACAAATGTAACCCTTGCCATTATGACTGAGGGCTGGCAAACGTATCAGCGCGCATTGAGCAAAGCTCTTGCTCCGTTATCTAATGAGCAGCTTGCGCTGCGTGCCGCGCCCAACCTGCGTTCAATCGATGAACTGGCGCGTCACATTATCGCAGTGCGCGCGGGCTGGTACCACGGTGTTCTGCGCGAGGGAGATGACGCCTTCGGCGCTCTCTCCCATTGGGATGAACCCGGTAATCCACCGCGCTCCGCAAGTGAACTAGTGAACGGATTAGCTGTCACCTGGCAGGTGATGCAGGAGGCGCTGGCACGCTACACGCCCACCGATCTGCAAGTCGTCTTCGAGGATGAGTGGGAAGGCCAAAAATATCCTCACCAGCGCGGCTGGGTCGTCTGGCATGTGATCGAGCATGATCTGCATCACGGCGGCGAAATCGGCTACTCGCTGGGCATGCACGGCCTTCAGGCTCCGGACATCTAGCCTTTGGGGCGTTCCTACTGGTTCAGATGGAGTGCCTTTGGACAGGGCTTGTGAATTATTCCTGCTCTCCTTTACGGGAGCAGACAAACACGTGAAAAGAGGATCAGCATGACACTTGGAGGTATACAGATGGATCCATTGTGGAGGACCGCCCTCTGGCAGCAGTTCGGCGCGACTATCGACATGCTCGAAAACGCCCTGCTCGCCTGTCCCAGTACGCATTAGAATGGACGCCTTTGGAGCGACCACTCAGACCACCCTCTGCCACCGGAATCCGCAGAATTCTGGTCTATCACCTATCACATACTCTTCTGGCTCGACTTGTATCTCACCGGCTCACGTGAAGGATTCGCTCCCCCTACGCTCTTCACCCTGGATGAGCTTGACCCAGCAGGTGTCCTTCCCGAACGGCCCTATACCAGGGATGAGCTGCCTATCTTGTGAATCTGCGCAAGAAGTGCCAGACAACGATTGCTGGGTTGTCAGACGAGAAAGCTCACCAACAGGTCGATTTACCCTGGATCGGGGGAAAGCCGATGAGCTTTTTAGAGCTCCTCTTGTACAACATGCGCCACGTGCAGGAACACGCGGCCCAGTTGAACATGTTTCTCGGACAGAACGCCATTGATGTAGCCTCTGATTGGGTCAGCCGGGTGAAAGCCGATGAAGGCGGTGAGTAAGCGCTTTCAGAACTGCACCCGAATTGAACTGCCCAACTACGTGAAGTCATTCATGAGGAGGTTTCGTAATAGAGGTGGGGGAACTTCTATTAATGATATTCTGTTGGATATAAACACTACAGTAATTAGACAAAGCTGGGTAGCACAGTCACTTGATGCAACAGGGCCTGTGAATGAGCAGGGTGGGGGCAAGCCCCACCCGTACATTTTAGCGACGTGAGTGCTCAAGAGAGAGACAGGTGGGGGTTGCTTCTCCTTGCACAGAGCATAACAGAGGTGTTTCTACACCCATTCACAGACCCTGGAGGTCTGCTAGACAGAGGTTGGCCTGTTTCAGATCTGCATCGCGCAGGGTTGCTCCGCGAAGGTCGGCGTCTATAAAGTTGGCACTGAAAAGATGAGCGCCGCTCAAGTCCGCATTGCGCAGCGTTGCCTCACGTACGTCTGCTGCGCTCAGATCTGCTGCGCGAAGGTCGGCCTCATGAAGATGGGCTTTTCTCAGGTCTGATCCATGCAGGTGCGCTCCATGCAGGTGCGCTCTGCTGAGGTTGACGGCATAGAGCTTTGCCTCATCAAGGTGCGCGTGCTCAAGATTGGCATTATGGAGATTGGCCTTGCGGAAATTGGCACGAGTGAGGTTTGCGTCTTGCAGTTGCGCGAAGTGGAGGTCTGCCTCGATCAGGTTTGCCCCGGTAAGGTCTGAACTATGCAGGTGTGCCGCATGAAGATTTGCACCGCGCAGATTTGCTCTACGAAGGTTCGCGCCGTCCAGGTTGGCACAGGAGAGGTTCATTCCGCGGAGATCGGCTCCGCTGAGGGCAGGCTGTTCCTGTGCATGCTGCGTCCTCCATTCATTCCACCTCTCTACCCCTTGCTTGAGTAGAGCGAGGTGTTGTTGGTTGGCCATCAGGTTTACCCGTAGTCAAAAAGACTATCTTTCCTTACGTTCAGTTTTGCATCATTATATGCTATGTGGGGGGTAAGTTACTGATCTCAGTACGAATAGCTGTAGATCGGGTTTCTCAGATGCGGCTGGAGGGTGAAACCACGAAATCTACACATGTATTCTCTAGAGGTTAAACAAAACTGGTTAGTGCTAGAATATAGGTGGGGACGCTTCTATTAATGAGCTTTATCAAACGCTCACCAAAGTACGCTCTGCCAGAATAGTATGGGGAAGTATTTCATATTGTTCACACATAGCTTTAAGCGGCTCAATGAGCTTAAACAATTTCTGGTATTTCGCATTACCTATATCTTGTTCAAGTTCATCCAGAAACTTTTTCACTTCTTTGTAGTGGCTGAGCGGCGAGCTTTCTTGTTTGATTGTGAGAATTGGATCTTCTGGAACCTCTGCTGTGAAATGGCGTACATGCGCTCCTTTTGAGAGATATTTCAGTTTTTGATCTGTCAGACCAATGAACATAGTAGCCGCTGTCAGGATAAAGTAAAGGCTCCGCTCGATTTTATCTTTGTATTCGTCGTTGAATGTCTTGCATATGCCCCGCTGTAGCTCAACCGTGATGGTATTGAGGATATCCGCAACCTCGTCGTTACAGATGTTTTGGAGCTGCAATTGTCTCAGCATGGTATAGAAAGAATCCGGCGAACAAATCTCCGCCACTATGCCTGCTAGTAGAAAAGACGCCTCACGTATGATCAGCAACCTTCCTTGCAGATTACGTGAAGAGGCTTTACGCTCTAATTTCTCAACAATGTCCATCATGTGGAGGATCTGCGTAGAAGAGATCCAGCCATCGACGCAAATGGAGAGCAAGAGGTCTTTATTATTGAGCAATTGCAGCACATCTTCCGGTCGAGGAGAATCCCCCATGCGTGAGCAGAACTCTTTCGTGATGGCTGTGACTGTATGGAAGATGGGATAGGGATGGCTCTGGTTCAACGGGCGTAAAAATAGGCCGCAGTCTCCGATGATGGCTTGCAAGTCTTCCCGCGTCTGAGCTGCGTGCTGCTCGATCTGACCTTTTCGGTATTGATACAGACTGATAGCGAGGGCGATAAGTGTAATAATCATAGCACCAGCAGTGGAAATACTTCCAATGGCTGTAATCATATCTGTTACCGACATGCTGGCCTCCTTTGCACCAATAGTTTTCTCAATCTGATGGCCTGTTCGTCATATCTATATTGGGTCGTTACTGTCAAAACGATGAGGGTCTGAACTTTTGGGTTACGGATTTCTAATAAGGTTGTGCATATTTTCATGATAGTTGTATATGCGTATTTGATATTATCAGCTAAGGGTGCTGCCAGTATTTGCCGTATCTTGTTCCGAAGTAAGGGCCATCATGGCATATGGCCTCATAAGTGTCAAGCGTAAGCGTAGGGACCAGACAGGGTCTGTGAATTATTGCTGGGCAGACCTCCTTTGAAGAAGGAAGAGGAAAGCCTCGCGAGGATGAGAAGCGAAATGTCGTCGAGAAGCGGCAATCTGAAAGGAACCGCTGCGATGAATGAGAGTGATGGCCAGATTGCGCAGGGCCGCCATGCTCTGAGGAGCAGAGCCAGTGTGCAGGCGGGATCGATCTTCCCCAAAGGAGACATCGCGCACGGAATGCGACCCATTTTCAATGCTCCAATGCCCCCGCACCAGATCGAGGAGGCGTCGAGGACTGGCCTGGATTTGGGTGAGGTCAGTGATGAGGGAGACCACCTCCTTCGTGGTCTTGCCGGTCTTGCGCACCGTGACAGTGCGGGTCAAGCGAGCGACCTGACGCACTAGTGGCCACGTGGGAGCCACATAATCGTTCATGCCACAACTGACTTCGATCATGCGTGTTTCGGTCCGTCCGCGATGCCGATCGACCGTGGAGTCCTGCTCATAGAGCGCAATGACCGTATCGGGATCACGAAAATAGGTCTCCAGGTCGGCATACAAGGTGGGTTGATTGCCTTTGACCGTCAGCACTGTTGCTCCGCAGTGCGCATGAGCGACCTCCATGAAGTCGGCGTGCGTATGCAGGGCATCAGCCGTGTAAACGCGAGGACACTTTGTCAATAGCGGTTTTGAATTGATCCGCTTTTAGCGTTT
>JRHI01001349.1_pt1 | contig 21023 bp, 23 predicted proteins | sample 215371 | NCBI WGS metagenome assembly JRHI01 (sample SAMN02929681, study PRJNA255918) | sediment metagenome | biome: cave system; feature: Ice Cave; material: Sediment; isolation source: sediment from deep within a dark volcanic ice cave with no known source of... ...
GACTCGCGCACCACCTCCACCGCGTCGAGCCGGTCGAGCAGGGCGTCGGCGGCTTCGGCGTCGAGGAGGCCGCTGCGCGACCCGGCGGGGAGCTCGCCGCGCTGCTCCTCCTGGGCGCGCAGGCCCTCGGCCTCGACCAGGTACCGCGTCACCGCCCGCCGCCAGCGCTCCCGGCCGCCGACCACCAGGGTGATCGGGTTGTCGAGGTGGTCGAGCAGGGTGACCGGCGGGTCCTGCTGCAGGTACGGGGTGAAGAGGTCGATGCCCTCGCCGTAGGCGCCGGCGCCGAGGCGGTCGATGTCGCGGAGCCAGTCGTCGCGGATCTCGGGGCGGGCCTCCGAGAGATCCAGGCCGCCCACCGCCGCGAGCGCCCGCGCCACCGACTCGGGTGAGAGGTCGAGCTCGCGGGCGGGGGGCACGGTGACCACCTCGAGCTGGGCCACCGAGGTCTGGGTGGCGACGTCGAAGGCGCGCAGCCCCTCGACCTCGTCGCCGAACCACTCGGCACGCCAGGGGCGGTTGCGGTCGGGCCCGAAGGCGTCGACGATGCCGCCGCGGACCGAGAACTCGCCCGGCGAGGACACCGCCGGCTCGCGGCGGTAGCCGAGCGCCACCAGCCGGTTCATCACCGCGTCGCGGGAGACCGCCTCGCCGCGGCGCAGGGTCATGCCGCTGCGGACCAGCGCCGGGGGCAGGGTGGGCCGCACCAGGCCGCCGGGCGCGGCGACCACGATCGCCGGCCCCTCCCCCGCCAGGGTGGCGAGGGTCGCCAGGCGATGGCGGGTGACCTCCTCGCCCGGGGCAACCCGGTCGAACGGCAGGGTGTCGGCGGCGGGGAACAGTGCCAGCCGCTGGTCTCCCGCCCATGCGGCGGTGTCCGACCACGCGGTCTCGGCCTCTGGCGAGAGCACGACCACGCTCCGGCCGGTGGTCTCGCGCAGCCACCAGGCGAGCAGGCCGACCGCGCCCGAGGGCACCCCGGACAGGATGCCGCGGGGGGCGCGCGCCAGCGCCCGGAGCTCGGCGACGCCGTCGAGCCGGGAGCGGAGGGTGGGGACGTCAGTCGTCGGGGGCACGGTTGAACACGTTCATGGCGGGCTCGAGGCCCTCGCGGACGATGGCGACCACCGCGTCGGCGGCCCGGCCGACGATCGCCGGCAGGCGCTCGCGCTCGTCGGGGTCGAAGGGCTGGAGAACATAGTCCACCGGGTCCACTCCGGGGAGCGGCCGGCCGATCCCGACGCGCACCCGCACGAAGTCCTGGGTCTGCCAGGAGTCGATGAGGTGGCGCACCCCCCGCTGGCCGCCGGCGCTGCCGCCGCGGCGCAGCCGCAGCCGTCCCAGGGGGAGGTCGAGGTCGTCGTGGACGACGACCACGTCCTCGGGCGGGGTGCCGAGCTTCTCGGTGAGATGGCGCCCGGCCCGGCCGCTGAGGTTCATGAAGGTGTTGGGCCGGGCGATGACGACGTCGAATCCCTCGACCGAGCCCTCCCGGACCTTCGACGGCCCCTCCTTGCGCTCCTTGCCGAAACGGCCGCGCCGCTCCAGCTCGGCGAGGACTCGCCAGCCCACGTTGTGCCGGGTGGATGCGTACTCGCCGCCGGGATTGCCGAGCCCGAGGACCAGCGTCGCCACTACTCCTCGCCCGGCTCGAGGTCGGGCACGGCCTGGCCGGGAAGGAGGCGGCGAGTCGCCGCGGTCATCGCCGCCGCCCCGTCGGGGTCGGCGTGGTCGTGACCGAGGCAGTGGAGCAGACCGTGCACGGCGAGCAGCCGCAGCTCGGCGACTCCGTCCTCGGCCTGGCCGAGGGCGCGCTCGACCGAGATCGCCAGGTCGCCGACGTGGCCGGGCTCCTCGGTGGGGAAGGCGAGCACGTCGGTGGGCGCGCCGACGCCGCGGAAGCGGGTGTTGAGCTCCGCGAGCTCGGCGTCGTCGGTGAGGCGGACGCTGAGCGAGGCGCGCGCGGGCACCTCGAGACTCGCTCCGCAGCGGCGCAGCAGCGGGGCGAGCGACGCCGCCCGGACCGCCGCCCGAGCCACCGTGCCCAGCCCCCCGGCACGGACCACGGTCACGCGCACGGCCGGGGTCCGGCGCCGGGGCACGGGGAAACTGCGCCCCCGTGCCGCCGGGCGCTCCGCGCCGGGACCGGGCTCACCCGGCCTTGAGACGACGCTTCTTGGCAGCGACCAGCTTGCGCTTGCGCCGCACCGATGGCTTCTCGTAGTGCTCACGGCGACGCACCTCCGAGAGAATGCCGTTCTGCTTGATCTTCTTGTTGAAGCGTCGCAGCGCGCTCTCGAAGGTCTCGCCCTCGCGGACCTTGACCTCCGACACGTTCGGGAACTCACCTCCTTTTCGCCGGCTGGGGACGAACGGAAGATGAATCCCACGCAGGCGTCGCGAGTGTACCCCGTTTGCGGGCGGCGGGCGTGGCCCGCCGCCGCACGTGCCGGGTCAGGCGGCGCTGTCGTACCGCCAGATGCCGGATCCGGGGGTGACCTCGACGTCCTCGGGCAGCTCGCACCGCCACGGGAGCATGAGGTCGAAGACCACCTCCTGGACCGTCCAGAGGACGTCCATGATCTCGGTGACCTTCACCTGGCGCCGGCCGACCGCGTCGGTGACGGTGCGCAGGGCGGTCTCGTCGCCAGCACCCTCGACGATGCCGACGGCATTGTGGAGGACCTCACCGGACTGCAGGGAGAGGTCCTTCGGGGCCTCCTTGATGCCCTGCAGATGGGTCTCCTCGCACATCTCGATGACCTCGTCGACACGCTCCACCAGCCGGCGGAAGCGGGTCCGCTCGGCCAGGTCGCGCTGATGACGAAGTCGCGCGCGGTGCAACTCTGCGGTTGCGTTCTCAATAAGCATCCGATTCTCCGCGAGGCACTCCACGTCGAAGTCCACCAGTTGATCTCCGCGAGAGGCCTCGGCAGAGAGTACCCACCTGGACAGTTGACTTCAACATCACAATTCGGTTCGAATTGATGCATGGATCGCATCAATGTGGATGGGCTCCGCACCTTCCTCGCGGTCGCCCACCACGGCCACCTCGGCCACGCCGCCGAGGCCCTGGGGGCGGAGCAGTCGACGGTCTCGCGAAAGATCGCGCGCCTCGAGGAGGAGGTGGGGGTCGCGCTCTTCGAGAGGGTACGCCGAAGCATCCGTCTCACCCCCGCCGGCAACCGCTTCGTGCCCCGGGCGGAGCGGCTCCTCCACGACCTCCGTGAGGCCATCGCCGACGCCGAGGGGGCGGTCTCGGTGGAGAGCGGCGAGGTGCGCCTGGGGTTCCTTCACACGGTGGGGGCCCGCTGGCTGCCGGAGCGGCTCGCCCGCTTCATCGACCGCCATCCGGGGGTGCGCTTCACCCTCCGTGAGGGCACCTCGGCCGAGGTGGTGAGCGGGGTGCTGAACGGCGACTTCGACCTCGGCATCCTCGGCCCGCCACCGGTCGGCCAGCGCGACCTGGAGATCGTCGCCCTCTTCCGCGAGCGGGTGGCGGTGGTGGTCCCCGCCGGCCACCCCCTGGTCGGGCGCACCTCCTGCACCCTGCGCGACCTCGCCGGCGAGGCGCTGATCCTCCCCCGCTCGCGCAGCGGCCTGCGCAAGGTCGTCGACGAGGCGTTCCTCCGCGAGGGGCTGACCGAGACCGTGGCCTACGAGGGGGACGACTTCACCATCGTCCAGGGCCTGGTCGAGGCCGGGCTCGGCATCACCCTGCTGCCGATGCCGCTGCCGGTGCCCTCGACGCGGGTGGCGGTCATCCCGCTGCGCCAGCCGCCGATCGCCCGCACCATGGTGCTCTGCTGGGACCGCCGCCGGGTGCTCCCACCGCCCGCGGCGCTCTTCGCCGAGCACCTGACCCCGGCGGCCGAGCCCTTCGACCCGCCGCCGAGCGCCTGACGCCGGATCCGTTCTCAGCCTCAGCGCAGAAATCCACTTCCTCAGTAGAGTCGCGCACGTGGAGACGATCATCCTTCTGACCGTCGCCGCCGCCCTGCTCATCGCCGCCGGGGCGGTGGCCGTCCGCGGGCTGGGCGCCCGCCGCCAGCCCGACACCGCGCCCGCGGCCGCCGCGGCGGCGCGCACCGCTCTGGTCGAGGCGCGCACCCAGGCCGCGGCGGTGGTCTCCCAGGCGCGCACCGAGGCGATCACCACTCGCAGCGCGGTCATGGACGAGCTCGCCGAGCGCCAGGCGTTGCTGGAGGCGCGGGAGAGCACCCTCGAGGAGCACAGCCGCGCCCTCCAGGAGCGGCGCCGGGTCGCCGAGGAGCGGCGCGAGGCGCTGGACCGGGAGCGGGCGGCGCTGGAGGCGGCGCAGGTCGAGGTCGCCGAGTCGCGCGGCGAGATCGGCCTGCAGCTGGAGGCGGTGGCCGCGATCGACCGGCCCCGGGCGGAGGCGACGGTGCTCGCCACCCTGGAGAGCGAGCTCGCCTCCGACCACACCGGGAGGGTGACCCGTGCCGTGGGCGGCCTGGTCGGCGATCTCGTCCCCACCGCCCGGATGCACCTCGCCGACGCCATCCAGCGGATGGACGTCTCCCACGCCGACGGCGCTCCGCGGGGCACCCCGCTCGCCCTCGAGGGCCTCGACGACGAGTCGCGGGAGCGGCTGATCGGCGCCCTCGCCGTGGTCGCCGACGCCACCGCCACCGACCTGGGCATCGACCCCGAGCGCAACCAGGCGACGCTGCGTGGCCTCGACCCGGTCGGCCGCGAGGTCGCCCGGCAGGCGTCCCTGGAGGCCCTCGACCGCCGGCTCCGCGCCGACGACGTGGCGCCGCTGCTGCTGCGCACCCGCCGCGACCTGGCGCGGGAGATCAACGTCCTCGGCGAGCGCGCTCTCTGGGAGATGCGCATGGACGGCCGTCCCGAGCTCGCCGAGCTGCTCGGCACCCTCCACTACCGATTCTCGTACGGCCAGAACGCCCTGCTCCACTGCCAGGAGACCGGCTACCTCTGCGCCATGCTCGCCTCCGAGCTCCGCCTCGACGCCGCCGAGGCGCGGTCCGCCGGGCTGCTCCACGACATCGGCAAGGCGGTCGACCACGACGTCGAGGGCTCGCACGCGATCATCGGCGGCGAGCTGCTGGCGCTGCTCGGGGTCGACGCCGGCATCGTCCACGCGGTGAAGGCGCACCACTTCGACGAGGAGCCGTCCACCGACCTGGCGATGCTCACGATCTGCGCCGACGCCATCTCCGCCTCCCGTCCCGGAGCCCGCCGCGACACCCTGACCACCTACCTGCAGCGGCTCGAGCAGCTCCAGCAGATCGCCACCCGCCACAGCGGCGTGGAGCGCGCATTCCCGATGCAGGCGGGCCGCGAGGTGCGGGTCGCGGTGCGTCCCGACGTCGTCCGCGACGACCAGGTCCCCGGGCTCTGCGCCGAGATCGCCCGCGAGATCGAGGCGGAGATGACCTATCCGGGGATGATCAAGGTGACCGTCATCCGCGAGACCAGCGCCACCGCCACCGCGTCGTAGACGGTGTGGCCCTCCGCTCATGGTGGCCGCGAGCCCCGAGCCCGACGCGGTGGCCGGCGCCGCCGAGCGCTACCTCGAGCTGGCGAGGCGGCTCTCCCACGAGCTCGGCGGCCCGCTGACCGTGCTCGCCGGCTACCTCGACCTGCTTCGCAACGGTGACCTCGGTGACACCGGGCAGATCGGGGACGCGGAGCTCGACGGCACCCGGGAGCACGTGGCCCGGCTGCGCGACCTCGCCGGCGGCATCGTCCGGGCGACGAGGATCAGGTCGACCGGCGACTCGGCCGTGATCCCCGGCTCCACCGTAGCGCCGACCGAGGAGCTGCTCACCGGCTGCCGGGCGCTGAGCGCGACCCTGGCGGCATGGTCCGGGCGCTCGCTCCCGCCGGAGCAGCGCCGGGCGCTCGAGGTCTGCACCGCCAAGTCGGTGCAGCTCGCCTGCCTCGCCGCTCAGTTCGGCTTCTCGCGCATCCTGCTGCCCGAGCACTCCGGGCTGGTGCTCGAGCGTGTCGACCTCGGACGGTGGGTGCGTGCGCTGGTCCACGCGGTGGGCCCGGTGGTGGCGGCGAGTGGCCACCGGCTGATCCACACCGGCAGCGCCGGGCCCGCCCCGGTGGCGATGGACGCGAGCAGCATGGAGCTCGCGCTCCTCAACCTGATCGACAACGCGCAGAAGTTCGCCCCCGCCGGGAGCACCATCAGCGTCTCCGTGCGGCGCCTGGGCGGCAGGGCGGTCGTCGAGGTCACGGACGCGGGGCCGGGGCTGCCCGAGGGCTACCTCATCCAGCCCTTCGGACGCGTCGACGGGCCCGCCGGCTTCCAGGCGCCGGGCTTCGGCCTCGGCCTCAGCATCGTCTCCCACGTCGCCACCCTCCATGGGGGGACGGTGCGGCTCGGTGCGGGCCCTGACGGCATCGGCACCACGGTCAGCCTGGCACTTCCGCAGAGCGAGGACGAGAGTGGCCACTGAGATCGGTGTCGGCTGGGGCTCGGAGACGCTGCCGATCGGCAGCCACGTCTGCTGCTACTACTCCGGCGAGGACTCGCTGCGCGACACCCTCGCGTTCCTCCGGGTCGGGCTCGACCGCCCCGGCGAGTTCTGCGTGCTCTTCGCCGACACCTCCCGGCACGCGGGGCTGCTCGCATGGCTGGCCGACGGCTATGCCGGGGATGCCGCCGAGAGGGTCGCCGAGGGCAAGCTGGCGCTGATCGGCGGCGCCCCGGAGCTGGAGCAGCTGGTCGGCCGGATCGCCGCCCGGCTCGACGAGGCGGTCGCCGCCGGGCACACCGTGATCCGGTTCCTCGGCTTCATCGGCTGGGGCATGCCCGGCTGGCCGTCGGACCGCGACCTGCTCGAGTTCGAGGCCCGGGTCAACGACGTGGTGACCGCCTACCCCGCGGTGATCATCTGCACCTACGCCATCCCCGCGCTCGCCGGCCCGACCCTGATCTACGGCGGCCTGCAGACCCACCCCCTGGTGGCGATCGACCAGGGCAGGTTCGTGCCCAACCCGCTGGCGATGCCGCCGGGCGACTTCATCGACGCCCTCGACGGCCACGAGCGCTCCTAGACCAGTACCTAGTACCCCGGGCCCTCGAGGAATCCGAGCACCGCCGTGGCGCTCTCCTCGGGCGCCTCGTGGAAGAACAGGTGACCCCGGCCCGGAAGCAACCGCAGCTGCGCGCCGGGGATGCGCGCGGCGAGGATACGGCCGTTCTCGACGGGAACCACCGCGTCCTCGGTGCCGTGGAGGACCAGGGTGGGCGCGGTGATCAGGGGCAGCGAGTCGAAGGCGTCGTGGCCGCGCACCGCCGCCTGCTGGGCGGCGAAGACGCCGCCGCGCACCGGGTGGCGGCCGCGCTCGGCGACCTCGGCGTCGATGAAGTCCGGGTGCGCCGCCTGCCAGTCCTCGGCGTAGAGGACGGTGCAGGCGAGCCGGTAGGCGCCGGCCGGGGTTCGCGCGCCACGGCCGAGCAGCGCGGCGGCGGCGTCCGCCGCGGGTGCGACCGCGTGGGGGCCGCCGCAGGTGGTGCAGGCGAGCAGCAGCCGGGAGACCCGCTCGGGGTGGAGCAGGGCGAGGTGCTGGGCCACCATGCCGCCCATCGACGCGCCCCACACCGCCGCCGTCTCCAGGCCGGCGGCGTCGAGCACCGCGGCGGCGTCTGCGGCGAGCTGCGCCATGGTGTAGGGACCGGCGGTGACCCCGGACTCGCCGGTGCCGCGGGGGTCGAACACCAGCACCTGCAGGCGGGCGGCGAGCCGCGGCACCAGCGGTGCGTACACCCGGCGGGACGCGCCCAGGCCCGGGATCATCAGCAGCGGCGGACCGCCGCCGCTCACCGTGACGGCGAGCTCGGTGCCGTCGGCGGCCGCGGCCCGCAGCTCGGTCACCCACCCAGTATGCCGGGAGGCCGGGCCGCGCCCCTCTACACTGTCCCCCGTGCCTCGCTTCTTCCTCCCCGCGGGCGCCGTCGGCGGCGGGCGCGCCGTCATCGAGGGCGCCGACGCCACCCACCTGGCGCGCTCGCTCCGCGCCCGCCCCGGCGAGCGGGTGGTGGTGGTGGACGCCGGCGGGGTGGAGCACGGCGTGCTCCTCGAGGAGGTCGAGCCGGCCTGCGCCCGCGGCCGGGTGGAATGGAGCCGGCCCGCCACCGGCGAGCCCCATGCCCGGGTCCACGTCCTCCAGGCGCTGCCCGCCGAGGGCATGGACGCCGCCGTCGAGGCGCTCGCCGAGGTGGGGGCCGCCGAGGTCTGGCCGGTGCTCACCCGGCGCACCGTCGCCCGCCCCGCCCCGGAGCGGGCCGTCCGCCGGGTCGAGCGCTGGCAGGCGATCGCCCGCGAGGCCGCGGCGCTCGCCGGCCGCGCCGCGCCGGTGCCGGTGCACCCGCTGCAGCCCCTCGCCGCGGCGCTCGCCGCCCTCCCCGGCGGCACCCGGGTGCTCGCCTGCGCGACCGGTGCGGGCGCCGCGCTCTCGGCGGTGACGGGCGACGGCCGTCGCCTCGCCCTGGTGATCGGGCCCGAGGGCGGGCTCGCCCCCGAGGAGCTGGCGATGATCCGTAACTCCGGCGGCGAGGACGTCCACCTCGGACCCCGGGTGCTGCGCGCCCGGCTCGCCGGCGCGGTGGCCCTCGGGGTGCTCCTCGCCCGCCTCGGCGAGCTCGACGCCGGGCTGGTCCCGACCCCCCGCGACGCGGTGTCCTCGTGAGCGGCCGGCCGGTGCGGGCGGCGCTCACCGCGCTCGGCTGCAAGGTCAACTACGCGGAGATGGCCGAGCTCGCCGGCCGGCTGGCGGCGGCGGGGATCGAGGTGGTCGGCGAGGACGAGCCCGCCGACGTCCGGGTGCTGAACTCCTGCACCGTCACCATGCAGGCCGACGCCACCACCCGGCAGCGCATCTCCCGGCTGCGCCGCGCCGACCCGCAGGCGCACCTGGTGCTCACCGGCTGCAGCGTGGACGCCAATCCCGGCCGCTACCCGGCGCTCGTCGACACCGTCGTCCCCAACGCCGGCAAGGTGGGGATCGCCGACCTCGTCCTCGAGCTGGTGGCGGCGCGCGGCGCGACGCCGGCGGATCCCGCGCCGCCGCGGCGGGCGCGCGCCTTCCTCAAGGTGCAGGACGGCTGCGACCACCGCTGCACCTACTGCATCGTCTGGCGGGCGCGCGGCGGGGTGTCGCGCAGCCTGCCGCTGGACGGAGTGCTCGGCCGGGTCGACGCCGCCCTCGACGGCGGCCACCGCGAGCTGGTGCTCACCGGGGTCGACCTCGGCTCCTGGGGTCACGAGCGCGGCGAGCGCCTGTCCACCCTGGTGGCGGCGGTGCTCGCTCGGATCGGCGGGGCCCGGCTCCGCCTCAGCAGCGTCAACGCCAACGACATCACCCCCGCGCTCGCCGAGCTCAACGCCCACCCCCGGCTCTGCCCCCACTGGCACGTGCCGCTGCAGAGCGGCAGCGACGCGGTGCTCCGGGCCATGCACCGCGGCTACCGCGGCGCGCAGTACCGCCGCACCGTCGAGCGGCTGCGCGCCGCCGACCCGCACACCGAGCTCACCACCGACGTGATGGTGGCCTTTCCCGGCGAGACCGAGGACGACCACGCGGCGACCCTCGCGATGGTCGCCGACGCTGGCTTCCTCCACTGCCACACCTTCCGCTGGTCGCCGCGACCGGACACCCCGGCGGCGCTGCTCGAGGACCGGGTCGACGAGGACACCGCCCGCCGGCGCAGCCGCGAGGTCCGCCGGGCGACGGCCCGCACCGGCCTGGCGGCGCGCCGCCGCGCCGTCGGCCGCCACCTCGAGGTGGTCTGGGAGCGGGTCGAGGACGGCGAGGCCCGCGGCCTCTCCGAGGGCTGGCACACGGTGGTCGCCGCCCCCGGCCCCGCCACCGTCCCCGGCGCCCTCGAGGAGGTGCTGGTCGGCGCTGTCGAGGGCGACGTGCTACGCGCTACCCTCCCGCATTCATGAGTGACGAGAACTGCCTGTTCTGCCGGATCGCGGCAGGAACCATCCCGGCGACGATGGTGCACTCCGACGAGAGGGTCCTCGCCTTCCGCGACATCAACCCGCAGGCGCCGGTCCACGTGCTGGTCATCCCCCGCGAGCACATCGGCAGCGCCGCCGAGCTGACCCCGGCACAGGACCAGCTCTGGGGGCGCCTCCTCCATGTCGCCCAGGCGATCGCCGAGGACGAGGGACAGGCCGACGCGGGCTACCGGCTGGTGACCAACGTGGGGCGCAACGCCGGCCAGACGGTGCACCACCTCCACCTCCACCTGCTCGCCGGCCGCCGGATGAGCTGGCCGCCCGGCTGAGCACGGGCGGCGTCAGGCGGCGGGGCGCAGCCTCACCACCGGGATCACCCGCGAGGTCTTCTTCTGGTAGGCGTCGTAGGTGGGATAGATCCCGGTCATCAGCCGCCACAGCCGCTCGCGCTCCTCGCCCTCGACCTCCTCGGCGGTGACCCGACGGCGCTCCGCGCCCACCTCGACCTCGGCGGCCGGGTTGCTGCGCAGGTTCAGCCACCACACCGGCGACGTGGGCTGGCCGCCCTTGGAAGCGACGACGATGTAGTCGTCGCCGTCGCGGCCGTACATCAGCGGCGCGGTGCGCGGCTGCCCCGACTTGCGCCCGGTGACGGTGAGCAGCAGGCACGGCGCCCCCCGGAAGCGGCCACCGATACGACCGCCGGTGCGGCGGTAGAGGGCGGTGTGCGTGGCGCCCATCGCCTTGGCCACAGCGGTGAAGATCCTCTCCTGGTTCATCCGCGCAACGCCTCCTTGAGGTGGTCGAAGAAGCCCTTCTTCACCTCCGCAGGCCGGCCGCTGCGGCCCTCCAGCTGCTCATAGAGCTTGCGCTCCCTGGCGCTGAGGTGGGTGGGGATGACCACCCGCACCACGCAGAGCTGGTCGCCGCGGCGTCCGGAGCGGACGTGGGGCACGCCCATCCCGCTGATCCGGATGACCCGCCCGTCCTGGGTCCCGGCGGGGAGCTCGAGGGTGTGCTCGCCATCGATGGTGGGCACGGTGATGCGGTCGCCGAGCACCGCCTGGGCGACGCTGACCGGGAGCTCGTAGACCAGCTCCTGGCCGCGGCGGACGAAGTGGGGATGGTTCTCGATGCGAAAGGCGAGGTAGAGGTCGCCGGTGGGGCCGCCCCGGGGGCCGGCCTCACCCTCGCCGGCGACGCGCACCTGGACGTCCTCGTCGACCCCGGCGGGGATCTGCACCTCGATGGTCTTGCGGATCTCGACCCGACCCTGGCCTCGGCAGCTGCGGCAGGGCTTCTCAACGATCCGGCCCTCACCCTGGCAGCGCGGGCAGGCGCTCACGTTCACCACCTGGCCGAAGATCGACTGCACCGAGCGCCGCACCTGGCCGGAGCCGTTGCACTGCGGGCACTGGACCGCCGAGGTGCCGGCCTCGGCGCCCGATCCCGAGCACTCCGGGCAGGTGTCGGCGCGGGGGACCTCGACGGTGCGGGTGGCGCCGAACACCGCCTCGCGCAGGGTGATCTCCAGGTTCATCCGGAGGTCCGAGCCCCGCTGGGGGCCGCTGCGGCCGCGGGTGCGCCGGCCGGCGCCGAAGAACATGTCGAAGAGGTCGAAGGCGGAGTCGAAGCTGAAGCCGCCCATGTCGGGCATGCCGTCGCCGGCCTGCCCGAAGGCGTCGTAGCGCTGCCGCTTCTGGGCGTCGCTGAGGCAGGCGTAGGCCTCCCCCACCTCCTTGAAGCGGTCCTCGGCCTGCTTGTCCCCCTGATTGCGGTCGGGGTGGTACTGCATGGCGAGGCGGCGGTACGCCTTCTTGAGGTCGTCCGCGGTGCAGTCCCGGGCGACCCCGAGGACCTCGTAGTAGTCGCGCTTCGCCATGGCTACCGCGAGGACTGGGGGGCGGCGGGATGGGCCACGCGGACCATGCTCGGCCGGATCACCCGGTCGTGCAGGCGGTAGCCGCGCTGCAGCTCGTCGACCACCGTGTCGTGCTCGACCTGCTCCGACTCGACCCCGGCGACGGCCTCGTGGACGGACGGGTCGAAGCGCGTCCCGACCGCCTCGATGGGGGTGACGCCGAGGGCGGTGAGCGCCTCCTCGAACTGGCGCACGGTCATGCGCACGCCCTCGAGGAAGGCCTTGTCGACGCCCGCGGGGGCGTGGTCGACGGCCCGGCGGAGGTTGTCGAGGGCGGGCAGCAGGGCGCGGGCGGCGTCCTCGCTGCCGTATCGGACGCGGTCGCTCAGCTCCTGCGCCTTGCGCCGCCGGAAGTTGTCGAAGTCGGCCGCGAGCCGAACGTACTGGCTCTGCCGCTCGGCGAGCATCGCCCGGACCAGCTCGGGATCGGCCTGCAGATCGGCGGTGGCGCCGTCGGCGGACTCCGGCCGGGGCTGCTCCGTGATGGGCGCGGGGTCGTCCGCCCCGTGGGTGGTGTCCATGTGGGTTCCTGTCAAGTGGGCGTCGGTCAGCCGAGCAGCCGCTCGAGGGCCTGGCCCACCCGCTGGGAGACGTAGCGGACCCGCGGTGACACCTGCGAGTAGCGCATGCGGGTGGGACCCAGCACCCCGATGGTGCCACGAGCAGCGTCCCCCGCACGGTAGGTGGTCAAAACCAGGCTGCAGCCACGAAGCTGTTCCACCTCGGCCTCGGCGCCGATGACCACGTGCACCCCCTGCACCGCCTTGCCGAGGTCGAGCGAGGAGAGCAGCTGCCCGAGGGCCCGCTCCTCCTCGACGATGTCGAGCACCTGCCGCAGCCGCATCACGTCGCCGAACTCGGGCTGGCGGAGCAGGTTGCGGACCCCGTCGTGGATGACCACGGTGTCCTCGCCGGCGCCGTCGGAGCGCATCACCAGGAGAACGTGGGCGACGATCTCGGCGCGGAGCGTGGCGCTGACGGCGTCGTCCCCGGGCAGGGGCGGCAGCGCCTCGATGGCGTCGGGGTCGAGGCCCCGCAGGGTGCGGTTGAGCTCCGCAAAGATCCGGCTCAGGGTCTCCTGGTCGGTCTGGACGCTGAGCGGGAACACGTGCTGCTGGAGCAGGTTGCCCTCGAGGAGCACGATCAGCAGGGCGTGCTCGGCGTCGAGCGAGACCACGTCGAGGTGCTTGAGCCTCGCCCCCAGGGCGCGCGGCCCGGTTACGATGCTCACCGCGTCGGTGACCAGGGCGAGCACCATCGCCGCCGCCTCGAGGAGCTCCTCGACGGTGGACGGGCGGGTGGGGAAGACGGGGTCGACCTGGCGGCGCACCGCAGCGCTGACCTGCTCCTCCTCCATGAGGAAGTCGACGTAGTAGCGGTAGCCGCGATCGGAGGGGATCCGCCCCGCCGAGGCGTGGGGCTGGAGCAGGTAGCCGATCTCCACGAGCGTGGAGAGCTCGTTGCGGATGGTCGCCGACGACCAGGAGCCGAGGTGCTTGATCGCCAGCGCGACCGACCCCACCGGCACGCCGGTCTCGGTGTAGTCGGAGACCACCGCCTTGAGGATCTGCTGCTTGCGCGCGTCGAGGGTCAGCTCGAAGTCCACGGTCCGACCGCACCCCCCGGTTAGCACTCACCAGCGGCGAGTGCCAATTCTATCACGCGGGCCGGGCCGCGCCCTCCTCTCCGCCCCGGGCCGCGGGGGTGCCGCCGCCGAGCAGGTCGAGCACCTCCTGGGCCTTCCACCGCTCCATCGCCATCGCCGTGCTGACGGACACGCCGGCGCGCACCAGCGCGGACACGAGCGCGGCGGGGGGAGGCCGGTGGACCGGGTGGCGTTCCATGCTGGCCATATGGTGGCTGAGATTCCTGTGGGCCAGCACCGCCGCGAAAAAGTCGTGACCGTTCCGCATCGCGGCAATCCGGCGTGCCATCGGACCGTGCGGTCAGCCTGCCTCCACCAGCCGCTCCACCACCGCGTTGAGCACCTCCTGGCCGCGACGGGTTGCCCGGGCGGTGCCCCCGTCCCAGTCCAGCAGCCCGCGGGCGGCGAGGGCGGCCGCCTCGCGATGGGCGCGCTCCCCGGCGAGGCGCACCCCGGCGGCGAGGCGGAGGCCGACCATCACCCGCTCCGCCTCGTGGGCGGCGGCGCCCACCAGCTCGGTGCCCTCCACCGGCAGCCGCCCGGCGCCGGCCAGGGCGGTGAAGCGGTCGGGGCTGCGCACGTGCCAGTAGCGGACCGCGACCGCCTCGCCGGGGTCGTCGACCAGGCCGAGCGCCCGCGCCGCCTCCGGGGGCAGGTGGCCGTGGGCCCCGCACCCCGCGGCGAGGTAGTGGTGGTTGCGCCAGTACACGAGGTTGTGGCGGCACTCCGCCCCCGGCCGGGCGAGGTTGCTGACCTCGTACTGCCGGTAGCCCGCAGCGGTGGCGAGGTCGACGGCGATCCAGTGCTGGCGCAGGGCTGTGTCGGCGTCGACCACCCGCACCGCGCCGCGCCCCACCGAGCGGTGCAGCGGGGTGCCCTCCTCGACGGTGAGCTCGTAGCAGGAGAGGTGGCCGGGGTCGAGCTCGAGCAGCCGCTCGACGGTGGCCGACCAGCGGCCGTCGTCGAGACCGGGGACGGCGTAGATGAGGTCGCAGCCGACCCGCTCGAAGCCTCCCGCGCGCACCTCGCCGACGGCGGCGAGGGCACGCTCGGGGCCGTGCACCCGCCCCAGGAAGGCGAGCACGTCCGGCTCCAGGCTCTGCACCCCCAGTGAGACCCGGGTACAGCCCGCCTCGCGCCAGGCGGCGGCGCGCTCGGCGCTGGTGCTGGAGGGGTTGGCCTCGATCGTGACCTCGGCGCCGGGGGCGATGACGAAGCCGGAGCGCACCTCGTCGAGCACGGCCCGCAGCCGCGCCGGCTCGATCAGCCCCGGGGTGCCGCCGCCGATGAAGACGGTGTCGAGCTCGGTGCCGGGGAGCGCCGCGGCGAACCGGCGGATCTCGGCGCGGAGCGCCTCGACGTAGGCGGCCTCACCCCGCCGCCCCGCCACCGAGGCGAAGTCGCAGTACTCGCACTTCCGCTCGCAGAAGGGGATGTGGAGGTAGAGGGCGCGGATCCCGCCGGTCACCGGCGCAGCCTCCGCCGCGGCATCCAGAAGCGGCGGTAGAGCCACGGGTACAGGACGCTGCCGGCCACCAGGGCGCCGATGTCGGCGGCGGCGCCTGCCGCGAGGGCGCCGGCGTGCACCTGGCCGTTCTCCCCCACCCCGTGACCGCCACCGAGGTGGAGGGCGAGCTGCCACAGGCTGGAGAGCAGGACGAGCACGATCGCCGCCACCGACAGTGTCTCGAAGAGGCGCATCGGCCGGCTCTCGTGGGCCAGCCTGGCGGCCACCGGCATGGCGATGACGTAGGCGGCGAGCAGCTGCGCCTGCTGCAGCAGCGACACCGGGGCGAGGGTCACCACGAGGTAGACGAGGAAGCCGTAGCGGTGGTGGTCGCGGAGAAGGTCGAGCAGGGCGAGGGGCACCTGGAGGGCGGCGACCAGCCCGGCGAGGATCAGCAGCGAGCGCGCCGGCCAGGGATGCGGCTCGCCGGCGCCGGCGTCCTCGGGGGGAGCGGCGGCCGCCGCCGGGAGCGCGCGGGCCGGCTCCGGCCCGGCTCCGCCGGTGGCGGCCGCCCGGGCGGCGCGCTTCTTCTGGGCGCGTGGCACGGCGATCAGTCGTCGAGCTGCAGGACGGCCATGAAGGCCTCCTGCGGGATGTCGACGTTGCCCACCCGCTTCATCCGCTTCTTGCCCTCCTTCTGCTTCTCGAGCAGCTTGCGCTTGCGGGTGATGTCACCGCCGTAGCACTTGGCGATGACGTCCTTGCGCTGCGCCGAGACGGTCTCGCGGGCGATGATCTTGCCGCCGATGGCCGCCTGGATGGGCACCTCGAAGAGCTGCCGGGGGATCAGCTTCTTGAGCCGCTCGACCAGCCGGCGGCCCTGCTCGTTGGCCTTGTCGCGGTGGACGATCATGCTCAGCGCGTCGACCGGCTGGCCGGTCACCAGCACGTCGAGCTTGACCAGCTTCTCGGCGCGGAAGCCGTTCATCTCGTAGTCGAGCGAGGCGTAGCCCTTGCTCCGCGACTTCAGCTGGTCGTAGAAGTCGTGGATGATCTCGCCGAGGGGGAGGTCGTAGCTGAGCACCACCCGGTCGCCGGGCTGGTACTGCATGTCGAGGAACTCGCCGCGGCGCTCCTGGCAGAGCTCCATCATCGCGCCGACGTACGCCTTCGGCACCATCACCGTGGCCTTGGTGCGCGGCTCCTCGATGGCCTCGATGTGGGTGGGGTCGGGGAGCATCTCGGGGTTGTCGACGGCGATGACGTCGCCGTTGCGCAGCCGCACCCGGTACTCGACGGTGGGGGCGGTGGCGATCAGCGAGAGCCCCGACTCGCGCTCCAGCCGCTCCTGGACGATCTCCATGTGGAGCAGCCCGAGGAAGCCGCAGCGGAAGCCGAAGCCCAGCGCCGCCGACGACTCCGGCTCCCACACCAGCGAGGCGTCGTTGAGCTGGAGCTTGCCGAGCGCCTCCTTCAGGTCCTGGACGTCCTCGCTGTCGATCGGGAACAGCCCCGCGAAGACCATCGGGGTGGTCTGCCGGTAGCCGGGCAGCGGCGCCGTGGTGGGCCGCTCGGCGTCGGTGACGGTGTCGCCGACGCGACTGTCGCCGACGTTCTTGATCGACGCGATCACGTATCCCACCTCGCCGGATGCGAGCTCGCCGATTGGGGTCATCATCGGCCGGAACACGCCGACCTCGTCGACGACGAAGTCCTTCCCGCTGTGCATCATCCGCATCCGCATCCCCGGGCGGATCGAGCCGTCGACGATGCGCACGTAGACGACGACGCCGCGGTAGATGTCGTACTTGCTGTCGAAGATGAGCGCCTTCAACGGAGCGTCGGGGTCGCCCTTGGGCGGCGGCACCCGCTGCACCACCGCCTCGAGGATGTCGCGGGTGCCGATGCCCTCGCGCGCGCTGGCGAGGATGCAGTCCTCGCCGGGGAGGCCGATCACCTCCTCGATCTCCTTGCGCACCAGCTCCGGATCGGCGGCGGGCAGGTCGATCTTGTTGATCACCGGGACGATCGCGAGGTCGTTCTCCAGCGCCTGGTAGACGTTGGCGAGGGTCTGCGCCTCGATGCCCTGGGCGGCGTCGACCACGAGGATGGCGCCGTCGCACGCCGCCAGCGAGCGCGACACCTCGTAGGCGAAGTCGACGTGCCCCGGAGTGTCGATGAGGTTGAGCTCGTAGGTCTCACCGTCGGCGGCGTCGTACTTCAGCCGCACCGCCTGCGCCTTGATGGTGATGCCCCGCTCGCGCTCGAGGTCGAGGGTGTCGAGCAGCTGGTCCTGCATGTCGCGCATCGCGACCGTGTCGGTGAACTCGAGCAGCCGGTCGGCGAGGGTCGACTTGCCGTGGTCGATGTGGGCGATGATCGAGAAGTTGCGGATGCGCCGCATCGCCTGGCTCTGGGCTTCGCTCACCGGCGCAGTGTATCCAGACGGCCCGTGACGGCCGGTCAGCGGGGGCGGCGGGCGGGAAGCCGGCCGTCCACCGAGGGCCGGCCGTGGCCGGGGGCGAGCACCCGGGCGCCGATCGCCCGGAGCCGGCGCAGGCTCATGGCGGCGGCGACCAGGTCGGCACAGGGTCGCAGCGGGGGCGGGCCCAGGCCGTCGCCGCCCACCGAGGCGGCGTCGCCGAGGCAGAGGGCGTCGGGGCCGTGGAGATGGAAGGAGAGGTGCCCGGCGGCGTGGCCCCAGCTGCCCACCACGGTGATGCCACCGGCGAGGTCGATCTCCTCCCCCGCCTCGAGCAGGCGGTCGACCTGCACCGGCTCGGGCGGCTCGGAGCCGCCGAGCAGGCGGCCGAGCACGCCCCGCCGGGGCGCCTCCGGGTGGGCGAGCGCCCGGGCGGCCGGGTCGCTCGCCGCCAGCGGCGCCCCGGTGAGCCGGCCCAGCTCGGCGGCGTTGCCGGCGTGGCCGGGGTGGGCGTGGGTGAGCAGGATCAGCCGCACCTCCTGGGGACGCCGCCCCGCCGCCTCGAGCAGCTGCCCGGCGCCGAGGGTGCCGTCGGCGGCCCCGGTGTCGACGAGCACGCAGGTGGCCGCGTCGGCGAGCAGGTAGACCCGTCCGCCCCGGGTCCGCTCCCCGACGTGAAAACCGGGCACCACCTCCATCGCCTCACCTCGTCACTCCCCCGGGCGGAGGGTACCTCGCGCGAATCGTCTACCCGTATCATCGGATCATGCGGTCAGCCGCCGGTCAGCAGCCCAATGGCGGACCCCGACCCGATCCCACCGGCGGGAAGCGCGCCCTGGTGCTCTGCGGCGGGGGGATCACCGGCCTCGCCTACGAGATCGGGGCGCTGCGAGCGCTCGACGATCTCCTCGTCGACCTCACCGTCAACGACTTCGACATCTTCGTGGGCACCAGCGCGGGCTCGATCGCCGGTGCCCTGCTCGCCAACGGGGTGAGCCCCTCGGCGATGGCGATGGGGATGGCGGGGATCAACCGCGACCTCCGTCCGCCCACCCAGCTCGACCTCTACCGGCCCAACGTCGCCGAGCTCGCCGCCCGCATGCTCCGCCTGCCCGGCCTGCTCCGGGACATGGCCTGGGAGCTGGCCCGCCACCCCGGCAAGCTGGGCGGCCTCGACTTCCTCGGGATGCTGAGCCCGCTCCTGCCCACCGGGATCTTCGACCACGGCGCGCTGTCCGGCTACCTGCACAACATCTTCAGCCTGCCCGGGCTGACCGACGACTTCCGTGAGCTCGACCCGGAGCTGCACATCGTCGCCTGCGCGCTCGACTCCGACGAGCGGGTGGTGTTCTCGCGCTTCCGGAACGCCCACGTCCCGATCAGCCGCGCCGCGGCGGCGAGCTCGGCGCTGCCGGTGCTCTTCAAGCCGATCCGCATCGACGGCGTCGACTACGTCGACGGCGGCATCAAGGGGAACGCGTCGATCGACGTCGCCGTCGAGCAGGGGGCGAGCCTGATCGTGGTGGTCAACCCCATCGTGCCCCTCGACGCGCGGGCGATGAACGTTCCCGACGCGATGCGCGAGCAGATGCGCGGGCAGATGGGCAGCCGGCTCAGCGACCTGGGCCTGCGCGGCGTCTACAACCAGGTGCTGCGCGGCATGCTCCACGACGGGCTGCGCGACCACATCCGCAACGTGCGCAACCGCCATCCCGACGTCGACATCCTGCTGATCGAGCCGCGTCCCGACGACGAGAAGATGTTCTTCCACGAGATCATGTCGTTCTCGGCGCGGCTGATGGTCCTCCAGCACGGCTACGAGTCGGTCTCCACCGGCCTCTACGACACCTGGGGCTACCTCCGCCGCATCCTGCCCCGCCACGGCGTGCACATCACCCGCCGGGTGCTCGACCGCAAGCCCACCGAGGTGCCGGTCGAGGTCAGCAACGGCGTTCTCCAGCGGCTGCTCCGCCAGACCGTCCTCGACCGGCGCCCCCGCCGACCCGAGGAGGAGCCCGACGAGGAGCTGAGGGCGATCGGCTGACTCTCTAGCAGCGCGGCATCACCGCCTCATGGTTCTCGAGCCAGGAGGCGACCACCGCGGTGGTCTGGGGGGCGCTGCGGTGCAGGGTCAGCACGTGACCGGCGCCGGGGACGATGTGAAGGCTCCTGTCCTGGGCGGCGGCGAACAGTGCCATCTCCGCGTCGGCGCCCGCGGACGGGAAGAGCACGTCGTTCTGGGCGAGCACCACCAGCAGCGGCGCGGTGATGGCGCCGAGCACCGCGCGCGAGGGCTGGGGGCCGATCGACCAGATCTCCGCGGAGGGGGTGAGGTTGGCCATCGCGTTGTCGCGCGCGATCACCGCCGGATCGGAGGCGGCGGCGGCGTACATGTCCGCGGCGCGGGTCTGCGGATCGGTCTCGAAGTACTCATAGTCGCCCTGGGCCGCCCGGGCGTTGTCGCCGGGGATCCACTCCCGGGCCAGCCAGTCCTGGGACACGCCGGTGGGGGTGTGCTCGTAGCCGGTGACGATGAGCGCGTCGGCGTCGCCGAAGCCCCCCGCCGCCAGCTCGACGATCTCGCCGCCGGCGGAGTGGCCGATGAGCCCGACGTGGGTGAACGCCGGCGCCACCCCGGACGGTGACGCGTACCCGCCACGGCGCAGCTGCTGGACGATCTGGTCGGTGATCGCCGCGTAGGCCTGCACCGAGAGGGTGTAGCCGTTGGGGTGGTCGGAGGTGCCGTAGCCGAGCTCGTCGATGGCGAGCAGCGCGTGGCCGCGCCGCGCCAGCCCCTCGGCTATCGAGTAGGTGGCGGGATCGAGCGGGAAGTCCCAGGCCCAGCGGCCGTAGGAGAGGCCGTGCTCGGCGAGGAGCACCGAGCTGGTGCAGCCGGCGGGGCGGACCAGCGTGCCCCGGACCGTGGAGGTGCGCCCGGAATCGGCGGGGTTGGCCACGGTGAAGGCCACCTCGGACCGGACCACCGGGGCGACCGCGGGGGCCGCGGCCGTCCGGACGGCCCGGGACGGCCCCACACCGAGACCGAGACCCGCGAACCCAACGGCCAGCGCTGCCGCAGCGCGCAGTCGGCGCATCGGCTCCCTCCTCCTCGCCCGGCACCCCGGGGCTCCACACCACTACCGGTTATTGACCGTTCACCGGTCCGTGGTGTTGCGGGCGGCCCCTCAGTCGGCGCCGACGGCGTTGCGGAGGATCTCGCCGATGTTCACGGTGCGCTGGCCGCCGTGGGCGGAGGGCTTGACCCGGTGGGCGAGCACGGTCGGCGCCACCAGCTCGACCTCCTTGAGGCCCACCCGGGGCCGGCCCTCGTAGGCGGTGAGCGCCTGGGCCGCCTTGCGGGTGACCAGGTCGGCGCGGTGTCCGTCGACGTCGAGCTCGATGCCGAGGGCGGCGATCGCCACCAGCACCTGGCGGTCGACCTCCACCCCGGGGAGGTTGGCGATGGCGCCGGCGATGCGGTCGGCCTCGGCCTGCTCCGACTCCTCGTAGCTGACCACGAAGGCGTCGGGATCCTCCTCGAAGAGCTCGCGGCGGGCGACGATCTCCACCCGCTCGTCCACCGAGCGCAGGCCGCGGACGTCGACGCAGAGCCCGAAGCG
>JRHI01001350.1_pt1 | contig 21019 bp, 16 predicted proteins | sample 215371 | NCBI WGS metagenome assembly JRHI01 (sample SAMN02929681, study PRJNA255918) | sediment metagenome | biome: cave system; feature: Ice Cave; material: Sediment; isolation source: sediment from deep within a dark volcanic ice cave with no known source of... ...
GCCGACGCCACGTCCCTGTAGGGGCTGACCCGCTCGTCGGCCACCGGCGGACGCATGGTGTCCGCGCCTACGAGTCTTTCTTCAGGCGAAGCACCGAGCGTTCGAGGTCGATCCCGACGCGGTACTTGCTCAGGAACTTGTGCCCGACGATCCCGCCCAGCTGGAAGCCGAGCAGCGCGCTCGGGGCGCTCAGATTCAGCACCACGACCGGGAAATTCTTATAGCTGATCGTGTCGAACAGCAGATCGACGCCCGGCATCAGGAACGCGTCGGGGTCCCATCCGGACGTGCCGTACACCTTCAGCGCGATCCGGCGGCCGGTTTCCGGGTGGCGGAGCGACGTCGCCGTCGCCGAGCTGATCGAGATCACTTCCCCGCCCGTGTCGACGACGAAGTTCGCCTGATGGCTGCCGTCCACCGTGCCGCGCACGGTGACGAGCCGGTGCAGCCGCAGCGGCAGCTCGAAGTCCTTCGGCTCCTCGGGCAGGTGCTTGCCGAACGTCAGCTTGTGCGTCTTGTAATCGATGACCATCGAGTAGCCGAGCGCGATCGGCGACAGCCCCTCGGTTTCCTTCATCGGGATGTCGCGCAGCGGCGGATTCTTGATGAGGCACGGCACGTTGCGCAGCTTGAGCGATCCGAGCTCCAACGAATCGATGCGCGCGAGCTGCAGGCCGCGCAGCCCCGCGCGGCCGACGCCGGCGCTGAGCGTGTAGGTGACCGGCGTGATGCCGAGCCGCTGCGCCGTCGGACGCGTGATGACGGTGTTCTCCGACCCGGTGTCGACGACGAAGTCCTGCGCCGAGGCGTCGTTCACTTTCGCGCGGACCACGACTTTCTCGTTCACGAGGCGGAAGTCGACGGTGTAGAGCCGCTCGTCGGTGCCCGGATCGGACTCGAACGGCACGCGCTGGCCGAACGACCGCAGAAAACGGATTTCGGCGCGCGACCAGTCGGCCTTCTCGCTGTGATCCTTGTTCGGCAGCAGGTTGACGAAGTTCGAGTAGGCGCCCGCCGCTTCCTCGTACTTGTGCAGCCGCTCGTAAATGGCGCCGACGGTGTGGTGGATTTCGAGATCCCGCGGCGACAACCGCAGCGCCGCCTGCGCTTCGTTCATCGCCTCGTCGAGGCGGCTGCGCGCGGCCAGCGCCTTCGCCATGCCGTGATGCCCGCGCGCCAGCTCGGGCGCGGCGCCCAGCGCGTCCTTGTACTGGAGCTCGGCCTCCTGGAACAGCCCCATCGACCAGAGCGCGTCGCCGTACAGACTCATCGAGTCGGGCCCTTTGGGGTCCGACTCGTGCAGCTTTTCAGCCTCGGTGCGCGCCAGGTCGAACTCGGCCACGCGCAGCGCCGACGCAATGACGCCCACACGCGGCCGGCGGCTGGAGTCGAACGAGGCGCTCTTCAGCGCGTTGCGGTAGGCGTCGAGCGAGTCGAGGTATTTGCCCTCGGAGAACAGGATGTCGCCGAGCTGGAGCTGAATTTCGGCCGCCTGGGAGAGCGGGGTCATGTCCGCACGGATAACGAGCGAGGCGGCCGCGACAATGGCCGACACCGCGACTGCACGGCAGGCGCTACGCATTGAACCCTCCAGGAACTGTGGTCCTTGGTCCTTGGTGCGACGTTCTTGGTCCAGCCGCCCGCCTACAAGAAACGATTCGGGCGACTCCCAAGGCGTTGCCTGAATAATGCGCCCCGCGGGGCCTTTCGAGAAGCGAAAAGTGTTTCAGCGCGTGTAGTGTTCGATGGCGACCCCGTCGTACATCTGGTCGACCCGCAGGATCTGGGCGTCGCGGCTGTAGCTCCCCAGCTCGTAGTCCTCGCTCATGATCAAGGCCTTAATCGGCTTGGTCGGGCACACCTCGGCGCACAGCCCGCAGAAACTGCAGCGCGACAGGTTGAAGTCGAAGTAGTCGAGGATCTTGATCTTCTGTCCCGGCTCACGGTGGCCGCCGAGCGCAATCAAGTCGTCCGGGCACGCCTTGGCGCACTGGTCGCAGACGATGCAGGTCTGGGCGCCGGTGGCCGGCTCGGTCTGCAGTCGCAGCACCCCACGAAATCGCGGTGCCGTGGGGCGCCGCTCGGCGGGGTATTGGAAGGTGAACGCCGGCTGCGGCGTGTAGCGCATCGTGATCCACATGCCCTTGAGCAGGTCGATCAGGAAGATGTTCTTGAGAAATTTGATCAGCATGGATTCGCTCGACTGACGCCTTCGCGCTACGCCCGTTCGCCGTCTGCGCCGAACCGTTTGCTGTTGAGCGTCGGTTCGGTGTCACCCGACATGATCGTGCGCTCCTTGCGGAGCACGGTCCCTTCCTTGCGAATCTTGTCCTGCAGCCGCATCAGGCCGTACAGCAGTGCCTCGGGGCGCGGCGGGCAGCCCGACACGTACACGTCGACCGGCACCACTTTGTCGACCCCCTGCAGCACGCTGTAGGTGGGGAACGGGCCGCCGGCGTTCGAGCAGCTCCCCATCGAGATGACCCACTTCGGCTCGGGCATCTGGTCGTAGAGTCGGCGCAGCACGGGCGCCATCTTCTTGGTCACGGTGCCAGCGACGATCATCAGATCCGACTGCCGCGGCGAGGCGCGGAACACTTCGGCGCCGAACCGCGCGATGTCGTAGCGCGATGCCCCCGCCGCCATCATCTCGATCGCGCAGCAGGCGAGGCCGAAGCCCATCGGCCAGATGGATGATTCGCGCGCCCAGTTCAGCACGCGATCGATGCTCGTGGTGATGAAGTTGTCCTCGAACTGGTGATCAATCAGACCCATGTCGGAATCCTCGGGGCTCAGGGCTCAGGCTTCGGGGGCCTCGACGTCAGCCCCCGCGCCCTCTGTCGACGCCCTATCTGGGATAGTACTCGGCGTTTCGCTCTATGAACTGCGCCCATTTGTGGGGCGTTTCATCGAGTGAGAAGATCGCTTCGACCGGGCAGGCCGGCACGCACGCGCCGCAGTCGATACACTCGTCGGGGTGAATATAAAGCATCTCGGCCGCCGCAAATGCCGGTTCGTCCTTCCGGGGATGAATACAGTCGACCGGACAGACATCCACGCACGCGGTATCCTTGGTCCCGATGCATGGCTCGCAAATGATATACGCCATTGGACTCATGATACTAGCGTCGTGTGATCCGGCGCTGGCGCCGCTGTTCACGCCGCCCCGCCCCCACCTGGGCCACTACGAGGTCTGCACCTCAGGCGACCCGATTGAGGCGCTCAACGGCGGCCCGATCGAAGCGCTCGAGGCGCTGGACGCCTTCGGCGCCGCCGGCACCTACGGTCGGCCGGCGCTGGCCCGGCTGTACGGCGGCACGCGCCTGCGGGTTGCCCGCGGCTGGACCTCCACCGGCAACCGGTTCGAGTCGATCACGCGGCTGTCGCCCTATCCCGACGCGTCGTTGACGCACCTGCTGCCGGGCACGATGGAGATCCGGTGGACGCTCGACCGGTGAGCACACCGACCGCGAAGCAGCCGAAGACGCACCCATTCCTGCCTGGCGGGCTCGGGCGTTCTGCGGTCCAGATCCATCGCCGCAGGCGACTATAATTTCGGCTGACGCATGAAAGCCCGTACCGCGGCCGCACGGCTGGCATGGCTGGCCGTGCTGTGCGCGGCGCGCGGCGCGGGCGCGCAGACGCTGCCGTCGGAGCCGATCGCGCTGGCGAACGGCCGCATCACGATCGGCGGCGACGTGTCGGCGGGGTTCGGGTCCGCGGATCGCGGCTTTTTCAACTACACCGACTACGAACACTCGGCGCTGCGGCTGCTGCGCCTGGATCTGTCGACTGCGATCAAAGCCGGCCCGCACTTCACGGTGCTCGGCGAGATCCGGAGCGAGAATCTGGGCAGCGCCCGGCCGTACGCGCTCTATCTGCGCATCCGGCCGTGGACGACCCGCGACTTCGACATCCAGATCGGACGCGTGCCGCCGACCTTCGGCGCGTTCGCGCGGCGGACGTACGCCAACGACAACCCGCTCATCGGCTATCCGCTGGCCTACCAGTACCTCACGACGCTGCGGCCCGATGCGCTGCCGGCCAGCGCCGACGAACTGTTGAGGAAGCGGAGCCTCGGCTGGCTCGTGCGGTACTCACTGGGCGAGCCGGCGGCCGACCACGGCGTCCCGCTCGTCAGCGCGTTCCGCTGGGACACCGGCGTGCAGGCGCACACGACCGTCGGCATGCTCAGCGCGACGGCGGCGGTGACGACCGGGACGCTCTCGAACCCCCTGTTCTCCGACGACAACGGCGGACGGCAGGTGGCGGGCCGCGTCGAACTGCGTCCCACGGCGGGCCTGATCCTCGGCACGTCGCTCGCGCGCGGGCCGTTCGTCAGTCAGAGCGCGGCACGCGCGGCCGCGGGCGACGGCCACGACGGGGCGTTCACGCAGACGGCCTGGGGCGGCGACGTCGAGTATTCGCGCGACCACTATCTGGCGCGCCTCGAGACGATCGTCAGCCGGTGGCAGATCCCGATCGCGCTGCCGCCGCCGCYGCAGCGCGCGCTGCAGATGCCGCTCGGCGCGCTGTCCACGTCCGTCGAAGGCCGGTACCGAGTGCGACCTGGGTTGTACGTCGCCGCCCGTTACGATCATCTGGGGTTCAGCGACGAGACGAGCGCGAAGGACACGCTGCCCTGGGATGCGCCGGTGAGCCGGATCGAGCTTGGCGCCGGCTACTCGATTCAGCGTAATCTGCTGCTGAAAGGCTCGTATCAGCACGACGATCGCGACGGCGGCGTGTTGCTGAGGATCGCGCACCTGTTCGCGGCGCAAGTGGTGTTCTGGTTTTGATGAGAGACACACAAAGGGCACAAAGGCCACAAAGGCCACAAAGGCCACAAAGGGGGCAAAGGGGGCACAGGCCACAGGGGGATCGGCGCCCCCTCGCGATCGCGATCTCGTTCGCTGCCTTTGTAACCTTTGTATCCTTTGTAACCTTTGTGCCTTTTGTGTCCGTTGTGTCCGTTGTGTCGTTTGTGGCGCGGCCGGCGGTGGTCGCGGCAGCGCGGCCGGGGGCCATCGGAGGCCGCGTCGAACTCAGGCGGAAGGCCGCGCCGATGGAGCGCCGTCCCGGTGTCGGGGATCTGGGCACGCCGGCGGGACGCGACCTGCCCGACCTCCTGCGGTCGGTCGTGTATCTCGAGTCGGCGCCGCGGGGGGCGTTCGAGACCAACGACGGCGGCCACGCCGTGATGGATCAGCGGAACGAGACGTTCGTGCCGCATGTGCTCGCGGTCACGACCGGGACCACGGTCGACTTCCCGAACTCCGACAAGTTCTACCACAACGTGTTTTCGCTCTCGAAGACGAGGCCGTTCGATCTCGGACGCTACGCGGCCGGCAATTCGCGCCCCGTCCGCCTCGATCGGCCGGGCATCGTCCGCGTGTTCTGCGACATCCACTCGCACATGAACGCGTACATCCTCGTCTTCAGCCATCCGTTCTTCGCGATGACCGACACGGAAGGGCGCTACCGCATCGAGAACGTGCCGCCCGGCACCTATGGCGTGATTGCCTGGAACGAAGGGACCTCGTCCGAGGCGCGGTCGGCCATCGTGTCCGACGGCGGCGTCGCGGAACTGGACTTCGCGCTGCGATGAGCACTTTGTCGTCGCTGCGGAGCCGGATTTTTCTGGCCAGCGCGCTGCTGGCCGTGCTCTGCATCGCCGTGGCCATCTCGCTGGTCAACGTCACGGTCACGAACGAAGCGGAGCGCACGCTCGAGCGCGAGATCGTCGCCACCGGCGCGCAGGTGGATCAGCTCCGCGCCGAGCGCACGCAGACCTTCACGCTGATGGCGCGGCTCATCGCCGATCTGCCCAAGCTGAAGGCCGCGATGGAAACCAACGATCCGCCGACGGTGCAGGATATCGCCGGCGGCTACCAGACGCAGCTCCACGCCAGCCTGCTGATGGTCACGAACAAGACGGGCCAGGTGCTGTACGCCGCGGGCGGCTCGCCTCGCGCCGCCGCCATCGCGGCGAACCAGCCGGCGGTGCGCGACGCGCTGGCCGGGCGCGACAGCGTCAGCCTGCTGCCGCAGCCGAACGGCATCCTCCAGGTCATCACCATTCCGGTGACGCTCGAGCGTCCGCGCCGCGAAATCCTCGGCACGCTCAGCAGCGGCTTCCTGCTCGACGATGCGCTGGCGGCGCAGCTGAAGGCGATCACCGGCAGCGACGTCGCCTTCGGCATGGACGGCCAGATTCTCGCGGCCACGCTGCCGCGCGAGCGGTATGGGTCGCTGGCCGGGCGGCTCCGCACGACCGGCATTTCGCGGCTGCAGCTCGGCAGCACCGAGTACGAGGCGCTGCCCCGCCCGCTGTCGGTCGCCGGCGACGGCGATCCGGCGGCGGGCGCCGTCGCGTTGATCCTGCGCTCGCGCACCGAACAGTTGCAGTCGCTCCACGCGATTCAGACCGGCCTCGCGGTCACCGCCGTCTTCGCCGTGGCTCTCGCCACGCTCCTCAGCTTCGCCGTCGCGCGCACGATCGCGCAGCCGCTCGCCGCGATCACCGATGTGATGCGCGACGTCGCGGCGACCGGCGATCTGACGCGCAAGATCACGCTGCGTCACGACCACCGCTGGGACGACGACGACGCGCGCCTGCTGGCGACGACGTTCAATACCTTGACCGATTCGATCGCGCGGTTCCAGCGCGAGATGTCGCAGAAGGAGCGGCTCACCTCGCTCGGCCGGCTGTCGACCGTCATCGCGCACGAGGTCCGCAACCCGCTGATGATCATCAAGGCCGCGCTACACTCGCTGCGCCAGCCCGAGGCCACCGGCGCCGCGGTCCGCGAGGCGGCGGCCGACATCGACGGCGAGGTCGTGCGGCTCAATCGCCTCGTCAACGAGGTGCTCGACTTCGCGCGGCCCATCCGCTTCGAGCTGTCGCCGGTCGGCGTCAACGCGCTCTGCCGCGAGTCGGCGACCGCCGCGCTGGCGTCGGGGCCGGGGGCCGCCGTCGCCCTGGATCTGGATCCGGATCTCGCCACGCTGACCACCGATCCGGAACGGCTGCGGATCGCGCTGGTCAACCTGCTGGTCAACGCGCGGGACGCGGTGGACGGACACCCCAACGCCGCCGGCGGCGGCGTCACCGTCACCACGCGCGCCGCCGGCGATCGGGTGCGCATCATCGTCGCCGACCGCGGCGTCGGTATCTCCGGCGGGGACATCGGCCAGATCTTCGACCCGTATTTCACGACCAAGCGCGGCGGCACCGGCCTCGGGCTGCCGATCGCCAGGCACATCGTCGAAGGGCTGGGCGGCACGATCGTCGCCACCAGCACCCCCGGCGCCGGCACCGACATCGTCATCGAGCTGCCGTTGGACTCCACCCGGGGCAGGGCCCCGTCATGACCCACCGCGGATCGATTCTGGTCGTCGACGATGAAGAAAAAATTCTGAAGGCGCTCGGCCGCGCGCTGCGCGACGCCGGCCACGTGGTGGTGGAAACCACCAGCCCGCGCCACGCGCAGCGGCTCCTCGCCGAGCGTACGTTCGACGTGCTGATTGTCGACAACGTGATGCCAGAGCTGAACGGACTGGAGCTGATCCGCGAGTTCGTGGCGTCGACGCCCGAGGGCGAGCGGCCGCAGATCCTGATGATGACGGCGCACGCGACCGTCGAGAGCGCGCTCGAGGCGATGAAGCTCGGGGCGCTCGACTATCTGCAGAAGCCGTTCGAGATCGACGAGCTGCTCGTCGTGGTCCGGCGCGCGCTGGAGCACCAGCGGCTGCGCACCGATTACCGCTATCTCGTCGACGAGCGCGACGAGCAGTTCGATCACTACGGCATCATCGGGCGCAGCCGCGCGATGGAAGACGTGATCAAGCGCGCGGAGCTGGTGGCGGAGACCAAGAGCACGGTGCTCATCACCGGTGAAACCGGGACCGGGAAGGAGCTGGTCGCGCGTGCGATCCACGACCGCAGCGCGCAGCGCGCCATGCCGCTCATCAAGGTGAACTGCGCGGCGATTCCGGAAACGCTGCTCGAGTCGGAGCTGTTCGGCCACGTGCGCGGCGCGTTCACCGGCGCGACGGCGACCAAGAAAGGCAAGTTCGCACTGGCCGACGGCGGGACGATCTTTCTCGACGAGATTGGCACGATGAGCCCCACGCTGCAATCGAAGCTGCTGCGGGTGCTGCAGGAGCGTGAAGTGGAGCCGCTCGGCTCCGAGCGGACCGAGAAGATCGACGTGCGGGTGATCGCCGCGACGAACCGTAACCTCAAGCAGATGGTCGCCGACGGCAAGTTCCAGGAAGATCTGTTCTACCGCCTCAACGTGATCCCGATCGAGATCCCGCCGCTGCGCGAGCGGCGCGACGACATCCCCGCGCTCGTCGAGCATTTCGTGCGCAAGCACGCGCAACGAAGCGGACGCCGCTTCGACAAGATCGACGAGAGCGTGCTGGCCGGCCTGCAGCAGTACGACTGGCCCGGCAACGTCCGCGAGCTCGAGAACACGATCGAGCGCGCCGTCGTCCTGACGCCCGGGCCGACCATCACGGCGCGCGCCGTGTCGGTGCTCGGCGGCCCCACGCAGCAGCCGACGGGGTTGCCGTCGCTGAAGCTGCGGCAGAATATCGAATGGGTCGAGCGCGAGACCATTCGGCGGGCGCTGGAACACGCGGGCGGCGTGAAGAAGGATGCGGCCGAGCTGATGGGGATCAGCCAGCGCGCGCTCTCGTACTACCTGGCGAAGTACAGGTTAGAATCGTAGAGACGTGTCCGGGAGAGACATTGGCATGCGCAACGTAGGGAACCTGGCGGCTGGCGCCGCAGTGGCGGTCGTGATGGCGGCGGCGTTCGCGTGCGGCGGGACCAGCTCGAGCAGCACGTCACCGTCCCCGACGCCGACGCCGACCGCCAACACCATCACGATCACGAACAATGCCGTGAGCCCGCAGAACATCACGGTGACGCGCGGCTCCCAGGTGACGATGGTGAACTCGGACGGGCGCGTTCACCAGATGAACTCCGATCCGCACCCCGAGCACACCGAGTGCCCCGAGCTGAACCAGATTGGCTTCCTGAACCCCGGCCAGAGCCGTCAGAGCGGCAACTTGAACGTCGCGCGCCGGTGTGGCTTTCACGATCACGACGACCCAAACCGCGCGACGCTGAAGGGGACGATTACGATCCAGTAGACCGAAACGCTTCCCATCGTCAGGGAAGGCGTGAAGGCTGCGGCGGCTTGTCGATCACGCCGCTGACCAACGTCCGGTCCGGGGCATAAATCTTCGCGCGCGCACGTCTCCACTTTTTCACGAACGACCGGTTCCAGTACATCAGCAGACCCGTCAGCATCAGCACGAACGGCGCGGCGCCGATGACGACGTAGAGCACCATCACGCCGTAGAAGGCCGCGGGGTTCCAGCGTCCGCCGAACCGGCCGAAGTGGAGCGGATACATGAAGAGAATCGCTTTGGTGCCGGCGCTCGCTTCCGAGAAGCGAACGTTGCGCACGAGGCGCGCATCCGCCGGCTCCAGGTACACGTAGTTCAGCCCGACGCGGTGCCAGTCCTTCGGCTCCTTGGTCCGCACGGTGACCGGGTCGCCGGCCTTCTGCGGGAACGAGAGCGAAATCGCCATCGTCCCGGGCTGCGCCTGCTCCGCCGTGCGAATGAACTGCTCCATCGGTACGTGACGATCGCTCCACGCCGTTGACGCCTTGGGTGTGTCAACCGCCACGTTCGTTCCGGTCACGCGTTGCGCGATGCCCCGGTAGACCGCGGGAAACGCGAAATACGCGCCGCTCAGCGCGACGATCAGAATCGCGAGGCTCGAGTAGAAGCCGACGACCTTGTGCAGGTCGTAGTTCTGGCGTTTCCACCCCGCGCCCCACAGATAACGGAAACCGAACAGCCAGTGCGCGGCGCCGGGCCACCACACCACCAGACCGGTGATGCTCAGAATCGCTGTGGCCAGGCCTATGAACCCGTTGAGGAACTCGCCGGTGTCGCCCGCAAGCAAGTAGGCATGCAGATCGAAAAACCACTGCATCCACTTGTCGTGATAGTCGTCGCGGCCGGTGATCTCGCCGGTGTACTGGTTGATATACGTGTGGATGCGGTGGCCTTCCGGCGAGTCGGCCCGAAAGTTCCAGGCCGTATCCGGGCCGGATTCTCCCCAGCCGGCCTGGCGCAGCTTGTCGTCAGGGCGTGCGGCGTGCACACGCGCGGCCAGTGCATCAATGGTCATCCGCTGCGCCTGTGGCAACACATACGCCGTCCCTGGCGTCGTCATCCGGTTGAGCTCGTAGCGGAAGACGACGATCGCGCCCGTGAGTCCCACGATGCCGACGATCGGCCCCAGAACCAGACCGACCCAAAGATGGATCTGGAACAGCCAGCGTCTGGTCGTCGATCGGCGCGGTGCATCGATGAAAGACATCAGGGCGATCAGAACACGATATTCGTCGATACGGCCACCGATCGCGGCTGGCCCAGCAGCCAGGCCGTCGCGGAGCCGGAATCGGCGTAGACCGCGTCGAGCGCATTGTCGAGCCGCACGTCGACGCTCAATTTCGGCCGGGCTCTCCATTTCACGCCGAGGTCCAGCACTGAATACGAGGGGATCAAGGACGCCGCCACGTTGGTGTTATCCGCGAAGCGTTGCCCGACGTGGCGCATGACCGCACGGGCCTGCCAGGCCCGCGTCGGCTCCCAGAACAGCATCACGTTCGCGCTTTTCTCGGGGACGTTCTGCGGCACGTTGCCGGCGAGCGAGACGAGGGTGGGGCCGACCGTCGCCTTGAAGTCGTCGAAGCGCGCCTTCAGAACCGTCCCGTTCACGTTGAACCGGAAGGAGCCCAGATTGATCGCGACCGAGCCTTCGACGCCGCGCGACGATTGCTGGCCGACCTGCTCGGTCAGCGACGGGTTGATGACGCTGGGCGTCAGCAGGTCTTTCTTCACCAGGTCGTAGGCGGCAAACGTCCACTCGGCGCGGCCTCTCAGCACGGTCTGCTTGACGCCGGCCTCCACCTGCCGACCCGGCGACAGGTTGAACCCCTGCTGGTTCGCGTTGATGCTCGCGAGCGAATTCACCGGATCGGACGCCGCGGCGTACTGGGCGTAGAACGCCAGATCGGTGATGGGATCGTACACGACGCCGACATTCCACCCGGTGGCATCGTGATCGCTGTCGGTCGTCCTGAACACGATCTCGTCGTAGCGGTTCACGTGATAGTGATCTCGCCTGGCTCCGACGACCAGCGCTATCTTTTCCGTGACGTTGACGTGCTCTTCGACAAACCCGGCGAACTGGTTCACGTGGATCCGGAAGAACGGCTTCGATTCCTGCTTGTAGAAATCGAGGTAGTTACCGGGGCTGAAATTCAGCGCGTCGACCAGTGACGTGCCGCCGCGCACGTTGTCGTTGCGCTTGTAGTAGTTCCGGTTGACGTCGAGTCCCACCAGGATTTCATTCTTGCGGCCGAACAGCCTGCCGCTGTACTTCACGTAGGCGGTGTCGCCGTACTGCGTCTCATAGGTGTCGTTGATGTCCCGGAACTGTGTGCGCCTGACCTGCTTGGTCGCCGGGACATAGGCGTACGTGAAGACGTCGTGATAGATCCGGTCGTGATACATCAGGTACGTGTTGCTGTGCACAGAGAGGCTCGGCAACGGTGTCCAGACGGTCTCGAGGTTCGTCCAGTTGTCGGTGAAGTTGATGTGCGCGTCCGCGACGTTGTAGTTCCTGTACCGTAAGCCGTCGACGGGCGCGTTGTTGAGGACAGGCGTACCGAGGTAGGTGCTCGGGTTCTGGTTGCCGAAATCGTTGGACACCGTGAAACGCAGGTTCTTCGTGGCGTCGAACCGGATGGACGCGGAGATCGCCTGGCTGTTCGACTGACCGCGTTCGGCCCAGTGGTTGGAGTTATAGAGGCTGGCATCGAACCGATACGACACCCGCTCGGTCAGCGGACCTGTGCTGTCGATCGCCTCGTGATACGTGCCGAATCTGCCCGCCCCGAGCGCGACCTCATTCCGCTGCTGCGCCGGATCGGGCCGTCTGGCGACGACGTTGACCGCGCCGCCGATCGCACCAGAACCGTACAGGACCGAGGCCGGCCCGTAGAGCACGCCGATGTGATCCACGTTCCACGGATCGAACGGAAAGCTGACCACGCTGCCGGCATTGTAGATCTCCATGCCGTTGAACAGCTGCTTGACCGAGTTCTGGCCGGTGAAGCCGCGGGCGTTCAGGACGTTGCCGCCGCTGCCCATCGGCGCTGACGAGGTGATGCCCGGCGCCATCGCCTTGGCCACCACCAGCGTGGGCGTCCCCAGATCGCGAATCACGTCGCCGGATAACACCGCGACACTCGCGGGTGTCTCGAGCGGCGTGAGACCCAGGCGGCTCGCTGTCGGAACAGGTTTCGATAAGGTAAACGGCGCGGTTCCGGATACCTGGACGTCCTCGATGATGCCGGCGATCTGCAGCGTCGCTGTGACCGGTGTCGTCCCCGCGCCAATGACGACCTCCTGCATCCAGGACACGAATCCCGGCGCATCGATCTGCACGACGTAACGGCCGGGTGCGACCGAGTTGAACACGAACGTCCCTTCGGCGCTCGTGCGCACCGAGACCGATCGGATGCCGGCCGCGCCGGCAAGAGTCACCGACGCGTTCGCGACGACGCCGCCTTGCGGATCGGTCACGCGACCGGTCAGCGGACGGTCCTGACCGCTCACTGCACTTGACAGGAATATACCGAGAAAAACGACCAGCGCTGCGCGACGGATCCACATCGAAACCGACCCTCCACGTCGCTCGTTTCTACCAAATCACCCGGGCCCGAGCAAGGTGTTCGTTGCGGCGGGAGAATGTCCGATCAGATCCACACCGCGAGCAGCACCCAGATCTCGCGCGGCCAGTAGTCGCGCAGACAGATGCTCCGACACGGCGTGGGGAACCGCGGAAACGGATGGCGCGACGCGGCGCGCGCATGACGCCCTCCGATCAGAACGAGACTTTGAGCCGCGCCGTCCACGTTCGCGGCGCGCCGTAGTGCGTACCGTTGAAGATCGAAAGGAAGTTCAGCAAGTACGTCTTGTCGAAGAGGTTGAGCACGCCCGCCTGGGCTTCCAGGATCGTCGATCCCTTGCGGTAGATCTGCGAGCCGGCCATGGCATCGAAAATGGCGCGTGGCTTGGCGCGGCCGCCATCGAGGTTCACCAGGGCCAGCGCCTGCTGATCGGCGAACGCGGCCGGATTGAAATCGGTGCCGGCATCGAACGGAATGCCGCTGTCGTAGCGCCCGCTGACCGAACCGAACAGCCGCCGGCCCGGATGCTCGAACGAAAGACCGAACTGCGACTGCCACCGCTGATCGTGGTCCGCATAGAACTGGGTCCCCGATGCGGGACGCTCGCCGAGAAACAGTCCGCCGGTGAGCGGCGCCGTCAGCAGGATCGTGGCGCGCGACAGGCTGACATAACCGCTGACGCCGCGATGCAGCGGCACGTCGAGCCGGGCCTCGACGCCCTGAGCCAGTCCCTTGGCGACCGACAGGGGAAACGTCACGGTCGTGTCGAGAAACTGGTCGACGTCGGCAAGGTTGCGGATGTCCTTGCGGTAGTACGCCACGTCGATTTTGGCGCGCGAGCCGAGCGCCTGCTGCACGCCGACCTCGTAGGCGTGCTGTCGTTCCGCCAGCACGTCGGCGCCGCCCTCGTCGGCGTTTGGCGACAGCGCGCGCGCCGCCGCGGAGCTCGAGAGCAGCAGGTTCTCGGAAAACGGCGGCATGAAGATGCGGCTATAGGAGCCGCGCAGGACCGTCCCGCTGTCGTGGATGTGATACGCGATGCCCACGCGCGGGCTCACCGCCGTCTCCTCGGTAAGGAGCCGGTAGCGGTCGTACCGGACGCCGACATTGATGTGCAGATCCGGCAGCGGGCTCAGCGTGTCCTGCACGAACAGGCCGACGTTCTGCCCCACCTGGCTGCCGTCGAACACGAACGGGCTGCCGCCTCGGCGCGGATCGAACTGGAACGTGTCGGCATTGCCGAGGTCGTTCCCGGTCATTCGAAAGTGCTCGGCGACCGGATTGCGGTCGTACTGCACTCCAGCCTTGAAGCGGTGCATGCCGTTGGTGAAGCTGATGGCCGCGTTCGCCCCCTGGTGGTCGAGCGTGCGACTCTGCGTCGCCGACAGCGGAATGGCGCTCAGCGCGTCGAGCGCCGCGGTGGCCGATCGGCGGTAGGCGACGACGTCGAGCGCGGCGGCCTGGCCGAGCTGGTGCAGCCAGGTGACCGTCTGCGAGTTGTCGGTCAGATGCTGCGTGACGTCCACGCCGGCGCCCTGCGCGTCGGGACGGTTTGGCGTCTCGAACCGGCTCCCGTCGACCGCGACGACCGCGCGAACGAAGTCGGTGTCGGTCGGCCGGAACTCGAGCTTGCCGGTCACGCGTTGCGCGTGCCCCGAATTGTGGAAGTTGTCGGTCGTCGGCGAATCGAGGTAGCGATCCGTGCGATTGCCGCCGCCGCTGAGAAAATAACCGACCCTCGGCGTGATGCGGCCGCCGACCGTCACCCCGCTGTCCACGGCCCCGAACCGCCCCACGTTGACACTCGCGTTGCCGAATACCGAGCGCGGCTCGTCCAGCCCCGACTTCGACGTGATGTCGACAACCGCCGCCAGCTTGCCGCCGTACTCCGCCGGGATGCCGCCGGTCATCACCTCGGCCGATTTCACATAACGCGGGTCGAGCGGGTTGGCGAACGCTTCCGAGTATTCGTCGGTCAGCGGGACGCCGTCGACCACGTACTGAATCTGCCCGTGGGATCCCCGCACGTGGACGCGGCCGTTCTGGCTCGGGATGAACCCCGGCGCCGAGAGCAGCATCGACGACAACTGCTTGCTCGGCGTGGCCGACGGCAGCTGATCGATCATGTTCGCGCCCAGATCGATGTGCGATCCAGTCGACGAGGTCTCGAGCAGCGAGTCGGCAGACACGTTCACGGTCTCCGAAACGCCGCCAACTTTCAGCTGCACGTCGCGTGCAAGCGGCACGGTCGACCGGATCTCGATGACTTGGTCCACCGTCGCGAATCCGGACAGCGACACGCTGAGCACGTAGGTTCCATACGCGACATTGCTCAGCGTGAAACGCCCCTGCTCGTCAGATACCGCGTTCTGGCTGGCTTGCGATACACGGTTGGCGAGCGAGATCGTCGCGCCCGGAATCGCGAGCCCTTGCGGATCCTTGACCGTGCCGGAAATCGTGCCGACGTTCTGCGCGAATGCCTGCCGGCAGCAGAACACGAGCATGACAGCAAAAAGAAGACGAAAAGATGACGTACGCTCGAAGAAAACACGCATGGTGCGCTCCTCTGAAAATCTGAATCTGAAATCGAGAATCTGGAATTCAGATCGACAGAGGCGGAGCGCGAGCGGAAAGCTGACCGATGCCGGCGGCGCTGGCGGCCGAAAGAATGGACGCGCAGACGTGCTGCGACTGGGCGGCCGGCGCGACGACGCCGAAGGTGGCGATGACCGTCTGCAGCGATTGGAGCCAGTGGCAGATGGCGCAGTGCTCGGGCTCGGGTGCCGTGCTGCGGGCGCCGCCGATGCGATGCGCCGCTTCGTCGTGGCGAACCAGCGTCGGCTGGCAGATGTCGTCGGAGGCGTCGTGAAGGAGCGCCGCCGTCGAAATCGGCACGCTGCCCGTGATCACGCTCAGCGCGAGCAGTGATGCGAGCCGCATGCGCCGAAGCGCGGAGAGCATGATCGATGAGACTAGCGGCTCGCTACACCCCTGTCAACTTTTGCGTCGCAGCACTTTGCGTCACAGCAGCGTGCCGCGCAGGACGACGAGGCCGACGGAGAAGTAGATGATCAAGCCGGTCACGTCGACGAGCGTCGCGACGAACGGCGCCGACGAGGTCGCGGGGTCGAACCCGAGGCGGCGCAGGATGAAGGGCAGGATCGAGCCGACCAGCGTGCCCCAGAGCACGATGCCGACGAGCGACAGCGAGACCGTCAGCGCCACCAGCAGCCAGTGCGGGCCGTAGATGGTCGAGAAAGTCGACCAGAGGGCGATTCTCGAGAAGCCGATCGCGCCCAGAATGCATCCCAGCGCGAGCCCCGCGAAGACTTCGCGCCGGATGACCCGCCACAGATCGGTCAGCGTCAGCTCCCCCAGCGCGAGCGCGCGGATCACGAGCGTCGACGCCTGCGAGCCGGAGTTGCCGCCGCTCGAAATGATCAGCGGGACGAACAAAGCCAGGACGACCGCCTTGGCAATTTCCTTCTCGAAGAACCCCATCGCCGTCGCCGTCAACATCTCGCCCAGAAACAAGACGACGAGCCAGCCCGCCCGTTTTTTCACCATGCCGATCGGAGAGATCTGCAGGTAGGGCTCGTCGAGCGCCTCCGATCCGCCGAACAGCTGGAACTCACGCGTGGCCACCGCTTCGGCCACATCGAGCGCATCGTCCACGGTGACGATGCCGATGAGCACGCCCGAGGTGTCGGTGACCGGAAGCGCCGTCCGGTCCTCGCGCCGAAACACGTCCACCGCTGATGCCTGCGTGTCGGTCGCCTTCAGCGCAACGAACCGCCGGTCCATCAAGTCCGACACATGACGGTCGAGCGGCACCACCAGAAACTCGCGGATTCTGACGTCGTCGATCAACACGCCGTTGTCATCGACGACGTAGATCACGTTCAGCGTTTCGCTGTCGCGACCGTGTGCGCGCACGTAGTCGAGCACCTGCTGAACGGTCCAACCCTCCCGCACGGCGATGTAATGCGGCGTCATGAGACGGCCAACGGTCCCAGGCACATAGCCGAGCAGCGCCACCGCCTCGCGTCGTTCTTCCTCCGTCAGCAGCGCCAGGAGCTGTTTGGTCGCGTTGGCCGGGAGCTCGCTGAGGAACAGCGTGCGATCGTCCGGCGACATGTGGTCCAGCAGCGCGGCGACGTCCTCCTGTCCCATGGCTTTCACGAGCGAACGCTGGCACATGGGCGGCATGTACTCGAAGACGGCGGACGCGGTGCGGCGCGGGAGCACGCGAAACGCGAGCACCTGATCGTCGGCCCGCAGCTCGCAGAACGCGCCCGCCAGCTCCTGCGGCCGCCATTTCTCCAGCTGGCCGCGCAGCCCGGTGAAGTTGCCGGATCGAATCATCGGCACGAGGTCGGCGGTCACATCCGTCATGCGGCCATTTTATCGGGAGACCGCACGCCATGGGCTCGGGTACGTGCTTTGCGTGATAGAAGTTCGCCATGCTCAACCGCGCGCTTCTCGTCGCCGCCGCAATCGCTGTGCTCGTGGTGGCCTGCTCGCCGACGCTGCCGCCCGCCATCGTCCCTGCTCAGCCGGATCCGACCTTCGAACCATTCAAAATTGCGCTGCAAGCGTATGTGGACCAGACGCAGCCGTTCCGCAAGATTGCCGCCCAGGAGGGGGAAAAGGTGCCGGGCAAAGCGACGCCGGACACCGGCGCCGAGCAATCGGTGCGGGCGCGTCAGAACTCACTGGCCGACGCCTTGCGCACGAAACTGCGGCCCACGGCCAAACAAGGCGACCTGGTGACGCCCGACATGGCCGCGGCGATCGGCCGCGAGATCCAGAAAGCCTTCAAAACGGCGAAGCGCGATCTGATCCTGGACGAGCTGGCCGAGCAGAACACCACCCCGGCGAACACGAGCACGCCGACGGTGAACCAGCGGCTCGAAGCGCCGCGCGTGCCGCCGCGCCTGATGGAAATCCTCCCGCCCCTACCCAAACAGCTCGAATACGACTTCACGGGCCGTACGCTCGTCCTACGCGACGTCGACGCCGACGTCGTCGTCGACTACCTGCCGAACGCGCTGCCGACCGTCGCGCCGCCGTCGCAGCCGGCCGCGGCGGCGAAGCCGATGCCACCGGGTGCCACCTCGCCCCTGCCCATGCCGCAGATCCGCTTCAGTACCCTGTTCGCGGTGATGGGCGACAGCGGCTCCGGCGATCAGGCGCAGCAGGCGGTGGCGCAGGCGATGCTCACCTACTTCAGCACCGCGCGTCACTTTCCGTTCGTCCTGATGCTCGGCGACAACCTGTACGACGACGACTACACGAACGAGTTTTCGGTGCCGTACAAGCCGCTGCTCGACCTGGGCGTGAAGTTCTACGCAACGCTCGGGAACCACGACCGCGATCTCGAGATCCATTTCAAGCCGTTCAACATGGGGGACGTGGATCGGTATTCGTTCGACCAGGGCAACGCGCGCTTCGTCGCCTTGAACAGCAACCACCCCGCCGATCCGCTCCAGATCGAGTGGCTGAATCACGTGTACGCGGACGCGGGAACGAAATGGCGCATCGCCTTCTTCCACCACCCGCTCTACTCCTCGGGGCAGCACGCCGCGGAGAGCCGCGATGTCATCAAGCCGGCGCTCGAGCCGGCCCTCGTGCGCAACCGCGTGGACGTCGTGTTCAGCGGCCACGAGCACCTGTACGAGCGCATCAAGCCGCAGAGAGAGGTGCGGTATTTCGTGTCCGGCGGCGGCGGGCGCTATCTCTACGACTACAGGCCGAGCGCGTTCGACGAGGTGGGCCTGTCAGAGCATCATTTCATGGTGGCGGAGATCGCCGGCGACCGGCTGTTCTTCGAAGCGATCACGCACACGCAGCACGTGATCGACTGCGGTGTCCTGTATCGGACGAGCGACGCCGCGGCGAAGAACCCCGACGACACCACGACGAAATGGCTGGCCGATTGCGAGGCGGCTCGTGCGAGGCCGCGCGCCACGCGATAGGCGCTTCCCCCTCGCGCGGCACCTGTCAGCGCCCGACGATGAGGCGGACACGCGCCGTGCGCGGCAGCGTCGGATGAAAGTGGATGTCGTTGACGCCGTCGGCCGGGTCGCCGGGAAGACGCGATGGGTAGTAGTAGTCGATTTCGCTGGCCCGGGCGTCGAGCAGATTGAACACCTCCAGCGCAAGTCGCACGCCTTTGCTCACTCTGTAGCCCGCCTCGAGGTTCACGAGCGCCGTGGCCTTGGACAGGACTGAGGCGTCCTCGATCAGCGGGCGAGGACCGAAATAGCGCAGCCGCCCGCTACCGAACAGGCCGTGCAGACTGTCGACCGTGGTCCCGAGCGACACGACGCTTTCGAGCGATCCCGGGATGTGGTTGCCGACCGGGTCCTCGTCGGTGAACCGGCCGCGCGACAGCGAGACGTCGCCGTCGAACGTCAGCCACGCCTGTGGGTGGTAGTAGTTGGCGAATTCGACGCCGTAACGATGACTGGGCCGCCCCGCCGAGGTCGTCCCCACGTCGCCGGAGAACACCAGCTCTGATGCGAGGGAGAGCGACCAAAGCGACAGGCTCGACTGCAGGCGCGAAATCGCGACGGTGCGCACGCCGACCTCGGCGCCCGTGGCGCGAACGAGCGGCGTGACCGGATCCGCGCGGCCGCCGGTCGATGGATCGCGCGTGATCGTCGTGCCGCGCGCGTCGTTGCTGTGAAAGCCGAAGCCGCCGTTGGCGTACAGCTCGGTGCCGCGAAACGGCCCGATGACGAGACCGCCCTTCGGGCTCACCAGACCCGCGTTCGTGGTGCCGCCGTTTTCCGGATCGCTGGCGTCGACGCGAAAACGGTACCCGTCCGCGCGGACGCCGGCAAGGGTGCGCAGCCATGGCGTCCATTCGACCTCGTTCTGGGCGTAGACGCCGCCGCTCGTTTCCATCACCGCGTCCTGCCGTTGCGTTTCGAGCCGCGCCTTCGCCTGCGTGTGAGAGAGGCTGACGTTCGTGATGTCGTCGTTGCGCAGCTGCACGCCGAAGGTGTTCTGGACGCTGTGACCGCCCCAGCGCGCCAGCCGGCGGTGGCTGATTTTCGCGCCGGTGATGAAGCGGTGGTCGGCCTGCTCGAACTGATCGCCGTGGACCGGATCGTCGAGGAAGTAGGTGAAGTTCGAGAACAGGTCGAGGTCGTAGCCGATGCCGTACGCCATGACCTTGGTCGCCGAGTTGCCGCGGCTGCGCTGCCACTCCAGCGATCCGCTGTAGCGGTACGTCTCGCCGCCGTCGGTCGGATCGATCGCGCCAAAGCGGCCGATCAACCCCGCGTCGACCGCGCGCTGCGGGATCTGGTCGGTGGAGTTCCACTTGGCGCGGTAGCCCATTCCGGTCACCGAGAAACCGTTCACGGCATTGCCCTGGCTGTAGCGGACGAGCCCGTTCAGCGTGCGGAAACGATCCGGGCTGGCCCACGGGCCGTCGTTGTGGCCGGCTTCGAACGCGGTCAGCAGATGACCGGTCCCGACCGGCGGCGAGACCGCCACGAGCGCCCGCCCGAACTGCTCATCGCCGCCACCGACGCCCACGATCGGCTTCTCCAGCGAGTTGGTGTAGCTGATGTTCGCCGCGCCCGCGGTCGCGAAATCGCCCTGGTCGGCGAAATACGGCCCCTTCGAGTACTGCACGCCGCTCACGAGCTCCGTGATCAGGAAATTCAGATCCGAGTAGCCCTGACCGTGCGCGTGCGTCGGCAGGTTCACCGGCATTCCCGCCACCGACGTCGCGAAATCGGTGCCGTGATCGAGGTTGAAGCCGCGCAGGTAGTACTGGTTGGCCTTTCCCTCGCCGCTGTGCTGGCTGATGATCACGCCCGGCACCGTTTCGAGCACTTCGCCGGCCCGCGCCATCGGCCGCGCGTCGAGCTGCTTCGCGGTAATCGCCCCCTGGCTGGCCGACTGCGCCACACCCACGAGATTCTCCGCGGGGTTGTCGGCGTCGGCAAGATTCATGAACGTCGATTTGCCCGTCACCGTGACGTCGGCGCTGAGCGCCAGGTGCAGGATCGCGTCGAGCTTCGCGCTGCTGCCCGGCGTGACCGCGATTTCGCGCCGGGCCGGCGCGAAATTGATCAGCGTGAAGGTCACCTGGGCTCGCCCGACCGCAACGGCGTCGAAGGTGTAGGTTCCGCGGGCGTCGGTCACGGTCAGTCGCGGTGGGGCGGTGCCGGTGCGCAGTTCGACGGTCACGCCCGGCAGCGCACCGC
>JRHI01001351.1_pt1 | contig 20997 bp, 19 predicted proteins | sample 215371 | NCBI WGS metagenome assembly JRHI01 (sample SAMN02929681, study PRJNA255918) | sediment metagenome | biome: cave system; feature: Ice Cave; material: Sediment; isolation source: sediment from deep within a dark volcanic ice cave with no known source of... ...
ATGTCAGCTCATGGACGGAGGTCTGTTTCTGATCGGCGATCGACCAATTCTCCACGCGCAGCGCCGGGTTGTGAAACACCACGGATCTGGAATCTGGCGAGAAAGAGGCATGATGCGCATCGACGGCGGGAATGTAGAAGAGCGATGCCAGAGGTTCAGCCGTGAGCACGTGAATCCCGCCCTCATCCTGTGCCAGTATGTGCTTGCCGTCAGGGCTGAAGTGGATGTAAGCAACATCGGGTCGCAAGGGCAGCGACAGCGTCTGCTTCGAGATCAAACCGGGCAGCGACTCTTTGCTCCCGCTACCGCTGTACGCGATGACATCAGCTTGCCATTGGGCAAACTCCTTGCTGCGAGCTCCGGGCGGGATGTCAGCACACCCTGCAGGCAGCGCCTGCACGTCCTTCAACATCTCCCGCAGCCGGCGCTCGGAAGGCTTTGTCGACCCCAGCAGATCGGAAAACCAGCTGCCGGTTTTGCCATGGGTTTGCTGAAAGCGGTCCCAGAGATCAACGTACGCATGCGGCGCGTACCCTGCCCCGCCATCGCGTACAAAGCCACCTGGTCTGCCACGTATTGCTCCTTCTCTTCGTTGGGCCCGCGCGAGTGTGAGGGTTTTCGCGCTTGGTTCTCGACGAAGAGATGAAACTTATCCAGAATATCTGCCCGGTCCTTGACCTCCGTAACTCCGAGCAACTCCCGGAAGCGTTGGGTTAAGAAAATTCCCGACTGGTGCGCCAGAATGTGGCCGAGTTCATGCGCCAGCACGCCCGCCAGTTCATTGTCGCTCTGGGCCAATGCCACCATCTTCCGGGCAACATACACTCGGCCTCCAGCAATGCTGAACGCATTCGGCTCGGGAAGCTCCACCAGGTAAAAGCGGAAGCTCATGTTGTTCGCCGGCAGGTGCTGCACAATGCGCGCACCCTGCGCCCGCAAGTAAGAAGTTAGATGGTCGTCGTCGAGGACCTTGACGCGGTGCGCCACCAGTTCCGCCATTGCGTCACCCAGATCCACTTCCTGCTGGTCCGAGAAGATGTCGACATCATGCGACACTGTCCCCACGCCGGGCGGAACTGGACAGCTCTGCTGTCCGGGCGCGAGAACCGAATAGAGCAAAACCAACGCAACTGTAAAGCACCGCATGGGTGGTTTAGGGTAACGCCAAGTGAGTCAGAAATCTACTGGAGCGGTCGGGCAGCTCTAACTTCCCGTGTGGGCCAGGGCTTTCACCGCAAGGTCTGCCCGGTCGCGCAGCCTTTGCACCGATTCATGGATGGCTTTGGCGGAATCGGCCGCGGCGTTTTGTTCGGCCGCCTTGGCGAGGCTTCCGGCATCTTCCGCAGCACTGCTTGCCATGTCGAGCAACACCACCACGGAATCCGCATGAAGTTTCCATAGGGACGACATGCTCTGGCTGCGTTTAAGTTCTTCCAGTTCGGTGCCGACTCGGGCAAGAATCGAAACCAGCCGAATCAGAGTGCGGGCGACATCGGCGCGCAGGCTTTTTTCCTCAAGGAAATCGGCACTATAGGCGTCGGCTTCATTGGCGCTCAGGGACAAGTTGAAGAATCGCATGGGAACTACCCGCCGATACTTCGGATCAGCCACGCGAACGAACACACGAATGGATTCCTCCACTCGCCGCAATTTGCCCTCTTCCGTGGAGATTTGCTGCGCTGTAATCGCGGGAGGCTGGAATACCGGTGAAGGGATTGGAGCTTTCGGTGCCCCGCTCCGAGCCGGTTTAGGCGCCGCACCGGCCCCGCCAGCAATGTGAGCCGGACGTGCAACCGGAGCCGTTAACAGCGATTTCCGAATCGGAGGACGCCGGTCCAATTCCTTTTTGAGCCGAGAGACACGCCGGAACTTTTCCAGCGCGCTGCCGTAATCTGCCTGCAGAATTTCATTTTGTTCGATCGCGGCTACGTGTTCGACGGTAACTTCCACTCCGTCGACGGTGCTGAGGATGCTGCCACCCATTTCCTCGAGGGCTTGCCCGAATTGTTTGATCTCCCCCAGCGCCTTTCCAAAAAGTTCGTCGAACTTCGCGCCGAAGGCGGCATTGTAAGCCGCGACTGTGGCCAGCACGCCGGGATGATAAAAGGACGAATCAAGCCATTGTTTCAGTTCACGCACCCGGGAAATAATGCCCGAATCCATCAGAGAATTGAACTCGCGGAAGCGAGTGATTTCCTCCCGCAGCGGATCGAAGCGGCGAAGCAACTGCACATGCTCTTCAGGCAGGGAGGGCACATCGGCGTCGGCAAGGATCTCGATCAGCGCAATCTCGAAGGGAGAAAGCGGCAGCGCACCGTCCAAACCATATCCACTCTGCTCCCACTGGCCAGAGACGCGCGGATGACGGTACAGGAAAGTCGCAATCAGATCGGTCTTATCGCGGTTGACGTCGCTCGCTTCCCGCCGGCGAACGAAATAACGCAACAGCGCTTCGGCCACCTCAGAATCTGTTTCCGGGGTCAGCGCCTGACGCAGCATCGCAGGGGTGATCGCCATGTCCAGCAGATGCAGCCAGCGATACATGTGGGAAAGGATGCCGGGGAGGTCCCCTTCGGTATGACGAAGCGAGTCTTCGTCAAGCCCGCTCGGAACGGGGACATTTCCGCCCAGGGAATCCCGCATGAGCTTCTGGTAAAAGCCCTGAACTGTCGCGAGAATCGATAACTCAAACTTAAGATCTTCGGCCAAACGGAGACTCCCGAGCGATTCTCCCGTCCTTGCTGGGAATTCTTTACTCGTGTCCAAGTAAAGCCGAAAGTTACCACAGGTGCAAGTTACTACCGGAGCGTCACTGTCATGCGGAATCGTTATTTTTACGGAAGTACATGAACTTCCGCGTGGGTTTTTTAGCCGCGGAAAGCTCGCATCGACCGTTCAAAACACTACAGTCTTGTTTCCGTACACGAGGACACGGTTTTCCACGTGCCAGCGCACGGCGCGCGAGAGTACGACTTTTTCCAAGTCGCGGCCTTTGCGGATGAGATCTTCGACCGTGTCGCGGTGGGAGACGCGGACCACGTCCTGCTCGATAATCGGGCCGTCGTCGAGAACCTCGGTAACGTAGTGGCTGGTGGCTCCAATTAGCTTGACCCCGCGCTCGAAGGCCTGGTGATAGGGCCGGGCACCGACGAAGGCGGGAAGAAACGAGTGGTGAATGTTGATGATTCGCTGCGGGTGACGGTTCACGAACTGGTTCGAAAGAATCTGCATGTAACGGGCCAGCACCATGAAGTCCGGCTGGTGCTGGTCGATGAGTGATTGAATTCTCGCCTCAGCCTGAGTCTTGTTCTCCTTAGCAACGGAGACAACCGCGTAAGGAATTTTGTAGAACTCTGCGATTGGCTTGTTATCTGCGTGGTTCGAAATGATGAGCGGAATGTCGCATGCAAGTTCGCCGCTGCGCTGGCGATACAGAAGATCAACCAGACAGTGATCGTACTTCGAGACAAAAATAATCATGCGCGGGCGGTGCGACGATTGTGCCAGCCGCCACGTCATTTGGAATTTCTCGGCAATCGGCGAGAAGTGTTTAGCGAAATCAGCGAGATCTTTATCCGTCAAATCGATGTCGAAATCTTTCGGATCGAACTCCACGCGCATCAGGAAGAGGCCCGATTCCTCGTCGGCATGCTCGTCCGCATGAAGAATGTTGCCGTTGTGGCGATAGACGAAGTCAGCAATGGTCGCGACTTCGCCCTTTTGGTCGGGACATGAGATGAGGAGGATGGCGGAGGGTTTCATGGTTTCTTGCAGCGTCAGTGGCGCGGGCTAGACGTTGCCAGCAACGTCTCTACTTTAGATATTTCAAAATCTCGCGTGCGGCGTTCGCGCCCGAGCCACCGGTTAGTCCCGTGCCGGGATGCGTGCCGCTCCCACACAGATAGAGATTTTGAATCGGCGTACGGTAGCGCGCCCAGTCCAGCAGCGGGCGCATGGTGAAAAACTGGTCGAGCGCGAGGTCGCCGTGGAATATCTGGCCGCCGGTTAAGCCATAGACTTCTTCCAAATCCAACGGCGTGATGATCTGGTGCGTCAGGATCATCTCCGGAAGATTGGGCGCGTATTGGGCGAGGGTCTGCACCACGGTCTGGCCAAGCGCTTTGCGCTGGCTCTCCCAATCGCCCTTTAGCTTGTAGGGAGCGTATTGCATGTAGATCGACATCACGTGCTTGCCTTCGGGCGCGAGCGTGGGGTCGGTCAAAGACGGAATCGTAGCTTCGAGATACGGGTGGGGCGAGAAATTTCCGTACTTGCACGAGTCGAAGGCGCGCTCCAGGTAGTCGATCTCATGGCCAATGTGTATGCGCCCTTTGAGTGCATTACCGTTACTGTTTTTGAGTGCGGTAAAGCTGGGCAGACCAGAGAGTGCCAAATTCACTTTTGCGACCGTTCCGTTGCCGCGGTAGTGCTGCAGCTTTTGCACGAAGTCGGGGGATAGATGTGTGCAGTCGGTAAGCTTCAACAGCGTGCGTTTCGGGTCGGCATTGGAAATGACAGCTTTGGCGTTGATTTCTTCCCCATTAGAAAGCAGCACACCCGTGGCGGCGCCATCCTTTACTCGAATCTCGATAACTTCGGCGCTGGTGCGAATCTCCGTGCCCGCCGACTTGGCAGCGGAGGCCATCGCCTGTGTGAGCGCGCCCATGCCCCCTGCGGCGAAGCACGCGGAGCCTCCGGGATGAGGATCGCCGGCCGCACGAATGAGCAGCACAAGACTGCTGCCGGCTGACCAGGGCCCGAGGAAAGTTCCAAAGATACCGCGCGCGGCTATCACAGCGCGCAGCACTTCGGTCTCGAAATACTCCGCTGCCAGGTCGGCTACGGCCATGGGACCCCAGCGCAGCAGGCGGTACATGTCTTTCTTGCCAAGATTGCGGATGGCGCGTCCGGTCTTCAGCATTCCCCAAAGATCGCTGCTACTGGGCTCATCAATGTTGGGTGGAGTTGTAGTCAGCGCCTCCGCGATCACTCTGCCCATCTTAGCGAGCGATTCCTGAAACTGCGGATACTTGGCCGCGTCCTTCTGCGAAAAAGCGGTGATCGCCTGCGCCGATAGTTGTGCATCCCGGTAAAGTGAAAGAGCCCGGCCGTCGGGGGTCAGGGCAGTAAGGCTTACTTCCGGCGTAATAAATTTCAGGCCATGCTTTTCAAGCCGCATGTCGCGCACCACGTCTGGACGGATAGGACCGGCGGCGTGCGCCAGGGTGGAGCAGCGGAATCCGGGATGGAATTCATCCGTGATGGCGGCGCCACCGACTTGCGCAGACCGCTCCAGCACAAGAGGCTTGTACCCCGCTTTGGCCAGATAGAACGCAGTGACCAGGCCGTTGTGGCCGCCGCCAATGATGACGATGTCGCGCTGTTCCGCCATGGCTTATGCCGCTCCCTTGATGTCTTTAAGAATCTCGAGCGCTGCCAATCGCCCGTTCGCCCCCATAATTCCGCCGCCCGGATGGGTCGCTGAGCCGCACATGTAAAGGTTCTTGATTGGCGTTCGGTATTGCGCCCATCCCGCGACCGGACGCAGGAAGAAGAGTTGTTCGAGTGAGAGCTCACCCTGGAAGATGTTGCCTTCGCTCAGTCCCCACTCGCGTTCGAGATCGAGCGGGGTGATCACCTGCTTTTCAATGATGATGTCCTTGATGTTCGGAGCGTACTCGGCGATGGTGTTGACGACGGTATCGCCAAAGGCTTCCTTCTGGTCGTCCCAGTTTAGACCCGGGCGCAGCTTGTACGGAGCGTACTGCACAAAGCATGACATCACGTGCTTGCCCGGCGGCGCGACTGACGGATCAGTCAGCGAAGGAATGACCATGTCAATGTAAGGATGCCGCGAGAAGTTGCCGTACTTCGCATCGTCGTAAGCTCTTTCCATATACTCGACGGAGGGCGAAATTGAAATCGCACCGCGCAGGTGTGGTCCCGGCCCAGGCAGGCATTTGAAGTCGGGCAATCCACTTAGCGCCATGTTCACCTTGCCGGAGGAGCCGCGATACTTGAAGCGGTTGACCTCTTCCAAAAAGTCACTGGGTAAGTGCTGGGGTTCAATGAATCGGGTGAACGTGTTCCGCGGATCGACACTGGAAGAGATTACGTCAGCGTAGACGTCATCTCCGTTAGCGAGAACCACCCCTTTCGCCTTGCCGCCTTTTACGATGATATTCGTGATGCCGGACTGCGTGCGGATCTCAACACCGGCTTCGCGGGCCGCATCGGCGATCGCGTTTGAAATCGCGCCCGTGCCTCCGCGAGCGAATCCCCATGCGCGGAAGGCCCCGTCAATCTCCCCCATGTAGTGGTGCAACAGAACGTAGGCGGTGCCCGGCGAGCGCACGCCCAGGAACGTCCCAATAATGCCGGATGCCGACATCGTAGCCTTGAGCACGTCGGTCTCGAACCATTGATCGAGAAAATCAATGGCGCTCATAGTCATGAGCTGGACCTGGTTGTATTTGTCTTCGCTCGACATGGCCTGGAAGCGGCGGCCAACAAATAGCAACTTCATCAGTTCGCGTGGATTCAGCGTGTGCGGATCTGGCGGCACCATGCTGAGGATCGGCTTTACGAAGCGGCACATGGCTTGCATCGCCTTGCCGAATTCGTCGTAAGCTTCGGCGTCCACGCGCGAATGGCGGGCGATTTCTCGATGCGTCTTGCCATGGTCGTTCACGCGCCATAGATAATCGCCGCTGGGCATCGGTGTAAACGTGCCGTCAAGCGGGAGAATTTCAAGGCCGTGGCGGGGAAGGTCGAGATCGCGAATAATCTCTGGCCGCAGCAGCGAGACCACGTAGGAGCAGACCGAAAACTTAAAGCCTGGAACAATTTCTTCAGTGCAGGCGGCGCCACCCAGCACGTGGCGGCGTTCGAGCACCAGGACTTTTTTCCCGGCCTTCGCCAGGTAAGCCGCATTGACCAGGCCGTTGTGGCCTCCACCAATGACGATCACGTCGTATGAGTTAGCCATGAACTGTTAGCCTTTAACTTGCTGTTGAGAATGCGAACGAAGAATACATTAGCGCCGTTTTCGCGCGGATCAGAGGCCGCTGGGAAGAACGCTCCAGTTGCGGAGGACATTCGACAGGATTGGTGTGAGTGAGCGCATGGCTGGGAGTCGAAGCGCCATTCTACCGGGAACGGGGCGGTTTTGTCTGCAATGTAGTGAAGTCACGCATAGCTGGGTCTTGCTGCGCCAGCGTGCGACTGCATATAATCCGACTTCGATCCGAAAGCCGTCGAGGGAACTATCTTGCCCATTGGAACCGCGTTTCACGAGAGAACTTTTCCCCTTTGCCAGAGCCTGACTTACCGCGAGTGGTCAGGCTACTATACGGTCAGCGTGTACGAGGTGCATCACGAGCACGAATATAACGCGATCCGAAACGCCGCCGCGCTGATCGATATCACACCGCTGTATAAGTATCTGGTCACCGGAAAAGACGCGACCAAGCTGGTGAATCGCGTGATCACGCGCGACATTAACAAGGTGAAAATTGGACAAGTAATTTATTGCTGCTGGTGCGACGAGCAGGGCAAGGTCATTGACGACGGCACAATTTCGCGGCTGGAGGAGAACGTCTATCGCTGGACTGCGGCCGATCCCAGCCTGCGCTGGTTTCGGCAAAACGGCCTGAACATGGACGTGCAGATCGAAGACATTTCGGAGAAGGTCGCGGCGCTGGCACTGCAGGGGCCGACTTCGGGCAGGCTGCTGAAAGCGGTCGCCGAGGCCGACATTGCGAACCTGAAATACTTCCGTGTGACGCACGGCAAAATTGCGGGCGTGCCCGTCGACATTTCGCGAACCGGATACACCGGCGATCTGGGATATGAAATCTGGGTTCCATGGAACGATGCAGTAAAAGTTTGGGACGCCCTGGCCGAGAAAGGCAAGCAGTTCGATCTACATGCGGCCGGCATGCTCGCACTGGATGTGGCCCGCGTAGAAGCCGGACTGTTGTTGATCGAAGCGGATTACACCAGTTCGAAGAAGGCGCTAATCCCGTCGCAGAAATACTCGCCGTACGAACTCGGCTTTGCCAGGATGGTCCATCTGGAAAAAGATAATTTCATCGGCAAACAGGCTCTGGCCCGCGATCTGAAGAACGGCGTACCGCGCCAACTGGTGGGTCTGGAAGTGGATTGGATCGACGTTGAAGCACTTTATGAACGCTACGGACTGACCCCCGCCGCACCCAGCCAGGCGTCGCGCGTGGCGATTCCTGTCTACTCGGGAGAAACGCAGGTAGGGAAGGCGACGACGACTTCGTGGTCGCCTATCTTAAAGAAGATGATTGCCCTGGCCAGCGTACAAACCGAGCATTCGAAGCCCGGGACGACACTTCAGATGGAAGTCACGATTGAAGCGATTCGTCTGAAGACGAATGTGAAAGTGACCGCGCTGCCGTTTTACAATCCGCTGCGAAAGACGGCGACGCCGGTGTGATAGGTAGAAGCCGTGTGATAAGCAGAGATAGGCTGCCGGTAACGTCTTTACAGTTGGTCTGCCACTGCTGGAAATCCTAACGATAAGCTTGCGCTGGCAAGCCGGTGATACGAATGCCGGCGTGACCCTTGTGGCGGACATTCAGGCCGATCAGCAACCCGGTGATCTGCTCGACGATGCGGGCATTCTCCAGTTTGCCGCCATCGATGGCGCGGACACCGGGAATTTTTGCGGCTAAGTCGCGCGCAACCTGAGCGGCGCGAGGGTCGTCGCTGCAGACGATGACGTCGCAATCGAGCGCGGCGTCTCCGTTGAGCAGTTCCGCGGAGACGTTGTGGAAGGCCGCAACCACACTCACTCCTTTGGGTACCAATTCGGCGGTTTGCTGCGCGGCCGAACCTTGCCAAACTCCGACGGTGCGGGATGCCCGCCCGCCAACCGCTGCAGCGAGCGGTACAGTGGCATCGATGAGGATACTGCCCGAACGGATTGCCGGCTTGAGTTGCTTAAGCAGCGAGGCTTGGCCTTCGAAGGGAACGGTGAGCATTAAGATGTCAGCCGCGCCGCAAGCTGCGGTGTTTTCCATGCCGGAGATGTTGGCGTGAGGTCCAACTCGCTCTCTTACTTTGTCAGCTGCTGCCTGTGCGCGTTGCGCCTCCCGCGACCCGAGGATGATGGTTTCACCTGCGCGCGACCAGCGCAGGGCCAGACCCAATCCCGCGGGGCCGGTGCCACCGAGGATGGCGATTGAGCGAGGATTGTTCTTCAAAGCCTCATTTTCATTCGGAACCACGCTCATGCGAACTCCGCGCTGAGAGCCTCTTCTGCCGTGAACCCTTCCACCGGAAACTTAAGATTAATGCGCGTGTAAGTTGTATTGCGCTCGGCGGGGATTCGACCCATCTCAAGAACCAGCGACTGAAAATCCTCGGGGCAGGTGTATTGACCTGCCGTAGCTCCGGCTTCGCGCGAAATATTTTCCTCCATTAGCGTGCCGCCGTAGTCGTTCGCGCCCGCATGCAAACATAGTTGAGAGAGCTTTCGATTCAGCTTCACCCACGAGACCTGAATGTTATTGATCGACCCGGCGAGCAGGACGCGTGCAAGAGCATGAACCTTGAGGTGCTCGGCCAGAGTGGGGCCTGAGCGCGCCAGTCCCTGATGAAAAAGCAGAGTGTTCTGGTGCACAAAGCCCAGCGGAACGAATTCGGTAAAGCCTCCGGTTTCCTGCTGGATCTCGCGCAACAGGAGCATTTGACGAACCCAGTGCGTCGGAGTCTCAGTATGCCCATACATCATGGTGGATGTCGTGCGGATGCCGCAGCGATGTGCGGTGCGGATAACCTCGACCCATTGCGCAGTGGAAAGTTTGTTGGCGGAGAGGATGTGCCGAATTTCGTCGTCGAGAATTTCGGCTGCTGTGCCAGGGAGAGTGCCGAGTCCGTTATCGCGCAGCATGGAAAGATAGTCGGCCAGCGGCATGCCGGTTAGCTCCACGCCGTAAACGATTTCCATGGGCGAGAAGGCATGTATGTGCATGCGCGGCACAGCATTCTTTACTGCCCGCAAAATGTCGCGGTAGTAGAAGGGAGGCAATCCGTGCGGCAGGCCCCCTTGTATGCAGACCTCGGTGGCGCCGAGTTGCCAGGCTTCAAGCGCTTTTTGCGCGACTTGCTCGAAGGTCAGAAAATACGCGTCGGATTCGCGCGGGCCGCGGCTGAAGGCACAGAATTTACATCCTAAGAAGCAGACGTTGGTGAAGTTTATGTTGCGGTTGACGACGTAGGTGACGAGATTCCCTGCAAGCTCGGAACGCAGCAGGTCGGCGGCTACCAGCAGACCGAGAAGATCGTCGCCATCGGAATCGGCGAGGGCAGATGATTCCTCCAGAGAAAGCGCAGCGCCGTTTTGAGTTTCGAGTACCTTTTCCAGAGAAGAGCGCGCGGAAGTGGTGAGCCGTGGCGCGATACTCAACCAGTCGAGGGAAGGAAAGTTTTCCAGTTCTGAAGGCGACAGTTCGCGGGGCACAAGGTTCCTCCGTCGAGACGCGGTACGTACGTCCCGACATCAGTTTAGCGGAATAGGTCGGCGGCTGCAGGGCGAAGCAAGTCGCGGGCTCGGCCCGGGCCGGATTCGTAGCGAAAGCCCCGCACGATGCAGGCCGGAGTGCGGTTAAGCTTCCCACAGACCAGTCCGGCGGCGCAGGCCAATTCATCGGCAACAGCCTCCAGGCTGACGCGAAGTTTGTAGCCATGCGGATCGAGGCGGCCGCGATCATCACGCAGCGGCTTCATCCCTGCGATGCCGATGCAGGATTCCGTCAGCCCCTCGCGCCAAGGGCGTCCAAAACTATCAGTGATGATGACCGGAATTCTTAGGCCGATACGTTTCTTCAACTGGCGGTGAAGTTGTGTAGCGGAGCGGTCGGGATCTTCGGGCAGCAGCAGCGCGTGCCGGCCGCCGTTCACATTGGAAACATCAATGCCGCTGTTAGCGCACAGGAAGCCGTGACTGGTTTCAGTAATGAGCACGCCATTCTTGCGCCGTATTACGGACCGGCTCTCGCGTAAAGCAAGTTCAATGACGCGGGGATCGAGGCCATATGCTTTTGCCCATGTAACCGACTCGGCGGATGGCCGAATGGCGGCAAGGTCGACCAATCGGCCTTCGGATTTAGAAACAATCTTGTGTTTGATGACCAGGATATCGCCGGCTTCGAGGGAAAGTCCACGTTGGCGAAGCGATGTGAGTATTGTATCGGCGAGCTGATTGCCGGGTTGTATCTCCTCGTCGATCGGGATGGGAATGAGACGTAGTTCTGCGGGTTCGGGTCGCGTCGCCGGTTTCCTCGGCCGCTTTGAGGACGATTTGTTTGCGACCCTACTCAACTTGCGCATGAAAGCATAGTACCCGTCCGAAATGGCCGCGCCCTTGATTTTTATGCGCTGTGCTCATGGGCTGAACTCTTCTTGCCTCGGTCGGCGCAAGCTTACGAATTGCTAATTCGCACGTGATCCCACTGCCGTGCGAGGCGTTGAGATCGGGTTTCGCCGGGAAGCGAAGCCAAATGGCGAAGGTCGCCGGGGCCGTCGACATCCACTGCGATCCCGGGCAGATTTAGCACGACGCAAGGCTTATTCACGGCGCACGCAGCGGCGTAGTGAGGTCCGAAACTATCGTTGCCAAAGCGCAGCGGGAACAAGGCGGCTGGTCGGCGGAAGGCAGCGTTGGTGCCGCGTCCGTCGGCGGCGGGCACCAGCACGGTTCCTTCCTGCGGAGCGTGTTTCATGATTTCTTCCAGCTCCCACGACTGGATCAGCGGGATGTCCGCGGGAATCACCAGGGTGCACTCGATGCCTCGCTCTTCGCAGAGATGAGTCGCCATCTCGATCGCGCCAGTTTCACCCGAATTCTCTGGATCGGGGATAACTTCGAATTCATAACGTTGCGCCAGATCCACTGCAAAAGCGTCGCTGGTTACAAGGGCGACGGCCGTCCGACCCTTCCACTCGTGCACAGTGGAGAGCACGTCATGAAGCATCGCTTGGGCCAATTGCGTCCGCGACGGTTGGTCAAGCACCGACGCGAGCCGCTGCTTAGCCGCGGAAAGATTTTTGACCGGAATGAGAATCACTGGCGGTCGTCCACGGGCAAACCATGCGACGTAGTGCTGGCGGCCTGTTCATCCGCCTGCCGGGTGTTGGTAACCAGGGACAACGCTGTCTGCGCCAAAGCAGCTTTCTCTTCGGCCGTGCGCATGATGGTCTGCGTGCAGTGTGTGCGCAGTCCGTTCTTGCCTAGCGTTTCGGCGGCGCGCCCGTCGCGCGTATCACAAATCAGAATATCCAGAAAATCTTCATAAGCCTGTGCGACACCGGCAATGGAGCAGGGCAGGCCTTGCGCGGCCATGAGAATTCCGGCAGGGCCGGCTACGGGAGCGTTTCCAATGATCGGGCTGACGGCGGCGATTTTGCCGCGAGCGCGGCTCAAGGCTTCGCGGATTCCGGGCACCGCAAGAATCGGCCCGATACTGGTAATGGGGTTGCTGGGCGCGAGCAGCACGGCATCTGCGGAAACAATGGCGTCGATCACTCCGGGCGCGGGCTCGGCGTCCGAGGCTCCGGCAAAGCGTACGGAGTTCACAGGATCCTGATACCACCGCTGCACAAAATATTCTTCGAAGCTCAACTCGCCTGCGGGCGTGTCGATGCGGGTTTCGATACGCGAGTCGCTCATGGGCAGAATGCGCGCGTTGACCCCAAGCTTGGCGCAGATGACCGATGTGGCTTCAGAGAGAGTTTTGCCTTCCGCGAGCAAGCGCGACCTAAGCAGGTGTACGGCCAGGTCGCGGTCGCCGGTGTGGAACCATGTGGGCTCGCCCAGTTGTCCCATGGCCTGCAGGCAGAGGAAAGTGTCGCCCTTCACGCCCCATCCGCGTTCGCGGCTGAGCATACCGGAGAGCACGTAAGTAATGGAATCGATGTCGGGAGAGACGTAGAGTCCCCACCACAAAAGATCGTCGCCGGTATTGACCACAAGCGTGATTTCTTCGGCGGGCATGACCTGGCGCAGGCCGTCGACGAACTTGGCACCGCCGGTGCCGCCAGTTAGAACGCAGATCATGCGGCCCTCCGCGCGAAACCCTCGGGGCCGATAGCGGCGTGCAACTTGTCAGAGAGCAAGCCAGGCTTGGCCATCAGCCTGGGCAAGAACTCCGGGTAGATGGGAAGACGCTGTCGCAGTTCAAATCCCTTGGCTTCCGTGCGCAGGCGAAGCTGCTCCAGGTGCGGCCACGGTTTTTCCGGATTGATGTAGTCGGGAGTGAGCGGCGAAATTCCTCCCCAGTCGTTGATGCCCGAGTCTAGTAAATCATCATAGTCATAGTTAGGTCCGGAGAGATTTGGAGGCGCCTGAATGTTGACCTCAGGCAGTAACAACCGGGCTACGGCCACGGTACGAAGCATTTCACCGCGACCGGGCTCGGGCCAATGTGCCATGGGGATCGTGGGCTTGACCCGGAAGTTCTGGACAATGACTTCCTGAATGTGGCCATAGCGCTGGTGCAGGTCGCGGATGGCCAGCATCGTGTCCACGCGATCGTCGAGCGATTCACCGATGCCAATGAGCAGGCCGGTGGTGAAGGGAACTCCTTGCTTGCCCGCCTCTGCAATGGTGCGTAGACGTAGGGCCGGAATCTTGTCAGGGGCGTTATCGTGAGCCGCGCCCGGCGCGAGCAGATTGACGCTGGTAGTTTCGAGCATCAATCCCATGCTGGGGGAGACGGCGGCGAGGCGCGCGATCCATTCGGCGCTCAACAGGCCGGGATTGGGATGCGGTAGCAGGCTGGTCTCGCGCAACACAAGTTCGCACATGGCTTCGAGATAATGCAACGTGGATTTGTAGCCCAGGTGGCGCAGTGTGTTGCGCATCTCGGGAAAGATCAACTCAGGCTTGTCGCCGAGGCTGAAAAGAGCTTCTGTGCATCCGAGTTTTTCACCCGCCCGGGCCACGGCAAGCACCTCTTCGGGTGTCATGGTGTGCGCGCCAGGTTCGCCGGGGTCGCGACGGAAGGTGCAGTAGCCGCAGTAGTCGCGACAGAGATTGGTCAGCGGAAGAAAAACTTTCCGTGAGTAGGTGATGACGCGAGACTTGAAGCGTTCTTTAGCCTCGCGGGCGGCGGCAAGAAGTTCGGGAAGTTCGTCGTCGTGGCTGCGTATAAGGCTCAACGCGACATCGCGAGTAATAGGGAATCCGTGGCGAAGCTCTGCCAGCACCGAAGCACAGCTTGGTTTCGCTGCGGTAGCATTGATGACAGAAAGAGTCACGGCGTCGGTTCCATTTTGTTCGCTGACCAGTCGACGGATAAATGATACAGGACTGCGGAATTGGGAGTGCAACGGCGTGTTAAGGTAAGCATTCGCGGGGCCCGGTTCGCATACTTTTGATTTGAAACGAGGCTCTCTACAGATGAGCTTGAGCCCAATTGAATTCCGCAAAGCGATGGGATCTTTCGCCACGGGGGTGACCATCGTCACTCTCGACCTGGACGGCGAAGTCCATGGAATGACCGCCAACGCATTTGCTTCAGTGTCGCTTGATCCGCTGCTGGTGCTGGTATGCGTGGACCACGCGACCCGCACCCATGCCCACTTGCACGAGAAAAAGCGCTTTGGCATCAACGTCCTGAGCGAAGATCAGAGGGCAATTTCTGAATATTATGCGCGTCCCATCCGAACGCACGAGCGGGCGGAAGAAGAGGCCGGGGCGCGGTTTGGCCGGACTAAACACGGTACTCCGATGCTGGATGGCGCACTGGCGTACCTGGAATGCCGGTTGCATTCGGAGCAGGAGGCGGGCGATCACACGATATTCATAGCAGAGGTCGAAGACGTGGTGGTGCGCGACGGGGAGCCGCTGCTGTTTTTTCGGGGAAAATATCAGAAGGTGGGCGAAGAAGTCGCGAAGTAAGCCGGAGGATGGGTCACTTCCTCTTTTCGCACATCCAATGATTGTCGTTTAATGAATATCATTCCCACAGCGTATCCAACGATATCCAAGCGCGAACGATAATTACACGAGGTCACTCATACATGGCTGAAAAGATTAAGAAAGACGAAGCGGAGTGGAAGGAGAAGCTCACTCCGGAGCAGTATCACGTAACACGAGAGGCCGGGACCGAGCCTGCATTCACCGGAAAGTATTGGAAGACGAAAGACGGGGGAGTGTATCACTGCGTCTGCTGTGGTGAGCCGCTGTTTGATTCCAAGACAAAGTTTGATTCTGGTACAGGCTGGCCAAGTTTCTTTCAGCCGGCGGATAAGAGCAAGGTGATCGAGCACACGGACTCTGCCTACGGCATGAGACGGACCGAGGTGCGCTGCGCGAAGTGCGACGCGCATCTGGGGCATGTTTTCGAGGATGGCCCGGCACCGACGGGTCTGCGATATTGCATGAATTCCGCCGCGTTGGATTTAAAGGCAGAAAAGAAGTGAGGATATGGTCGTCGAGGCTCGAAGAATGCAAACCAAGATAAGGGCACGCACGGGCATGCCCTTTCTTCATTGGTAGCTACTGTTCCAAAAAACTATGCGCTGGCGGTTGCAGCCAAAGCCTTTGGAAGCTCGGCCGCCTTCGATTGAGACTGTCCCTGATTCTGGCCCTTTTCTTGCTTCTGCTCGCTGCGTACCTGAATGCCGCCTTTGAGCACGGCGCCATCTTCCACGCTGATGCGAATCGTAGAGACATCGCCTGTAACCGAGCCTTCGCTGCGGATGTCGACGCGATCGCTGCATTCAATGTTGCCGGTCACTTTGCCCATGACCACAACTTCCTTGGCAGTGATGCTGGCATCCACTTTGCCGTTTCGCCCTATGGTGACGCGGCTCTCGGGCATGGTGATTTTGCCTTCGACGCGACCGTCGATGTAGAGAGATTCGGAACCGCTGATTTCGCCTTTGATGGTCAGTGTGCGGCCGATCGTAGCTTGCTCGATGGGCGCGCTCACGTTTTTGACTGGGTTGTAAGAGTTGGGGTTCGAAGCCGGTGAGCTCGACTTCACGCCGTACGAGTCTGAGGATTGAAGCATGCGACCTTCCTTGGTCTCCCGCGGTGCTCGCTGGCGCCGCTCCCTGGAGTTGGACTGAATTTGTGGCCTTCGGCGGTTGCTGGCCGGTCGGCCATGTTGAATATCGCACAGAGGTAAGCGATCAACCGAGATTACGGAAGATGTTGTACGGGCGGGGAATTGGAGTGTTGGCCACTCAATGCGCTACCGCCTAAACAGAACTGAGCTGTCACGATTCGATGCCGCCTGATTCCTGCAGGGCCTGGCCGAGTTCTTCCCACTCTTTGATCAGGGCGGCGTGAGCGGATTTGTGCTGGTCGAGTTCCTGCGACTGGCGCTGGTTTTCGTCGGAGCTGACAAAATTCTGCAGCGCGGTCTCGCATTGCGCGATCGCCGCCTCAGCGCAGTTGATTTCCGCTTCCAGCGCACGGACTCGATCTTCCATCTTCTTACGCTTGATGGGATTCAAACGCTTTACCTTCGATCCTTCGGAGGCGGAAGCAGAGGATTGATTGCCGTTTGAAGGCGTCTGCGGAGCAGCCGAAGCTTTACTCAGTTGCTCTCGGATCGCGTCGTTCTGCTTCGCACTCCCGCCCTGCTTGCGCCACAGGTAGTCCTCGTAATTGCCGGGATAAACTTCAACTTTTCCGTCACCAACTTCGAAGACGCGTGTGGCCAGCTTGTCAATGAAGTAGCGGTCGTGGGAGACGAAGACCACCGTGCCGGTGTACTTCACGAGGGCTTCGAGCAACACATCCTTGGCGCGCAGGTCGAGGTGATTCGTCGGTTCGTCGAGCAACAGGAAGTTTGCGGGATGCAGAAGCAAGCGCAACAGGGCATAGCGGCCGCGCTCGCCGCCGGAAAGTACGCCGATCTTCTTAAAGACGTCATCTTCGGAAAACAGGAAGCAGCCCAGCAGGCTGCGCAGTTCGGTTTGGGTAGAACCCGGAGACAGATCGCCCAGATCGTCGAGAATGCGCGCGCTGGGATTCAATTCCTTGTATTGGTCCTGCGCAAAGTAGTCGGCTTCAACGTCGTGACCAAGTCGATAATCGCCGCGGGAGAGAGGCTCGCTGCCGGCAAGCAATTTGATCAGAGTGGACTTGCCGGCACCGTTCACGCCCACAAGAGCGATGCGGTCAGCGCGATCGATCATGAAGCTGACGTCGCGGAAAACTTCTTTTTCCCCGTAGCTTTTGGCTACGCCGTTGAACTCGGCCACGATCCTGCCGCTGGGCTTGGGTTGAGGAAAGGTAAAGTGGATGGTCTTCTCTTCCGGCGGAATCTCAATCCGCTCAATCTTTTCCAGTTCTTTGATGCGACTTTGTACCTGCTTCGCCTTGGTCGCCTGGTAGCGAAAGCGGTTGATGAAGATCTCGAGTTGCTCAATGCGATCGCGCTGGTTGCGGTACGCCGCTTGCATCTGCTCGTTACGCTGCGTTTTCTGCGACAGAAATTTATCGTAGTTGCCGGTATAGAACCAGAACCGCTTGTTCCAGATCTCTGCGATCTTGTTAACCGTAACGTCGAGAAAGTAGCGATCGTGCGAGATAAGCACGAAGGTGTGCGGATAATTATGCAAGTACTCTTCCAGCCAGTTGCGCGCTTCAAGATCCAGGTGGTTGGTCGGTTCGTCAAGGAGCAGGAGGTTCGGCTGCTGCAGCAATAGTTTCGCCAGTGCGAGCCGCATCTGCCATCCCCCAGAAAATTCCTCTGTCCGCCGCTCCCAATCTTCTTTCCGGAAGCCTAATCCCATTAAGACCCTCCCCACTTCGGCCTCAATGGAGTAGCCGTCGCGGGTTCGGAACTCGTGCTCGATGCGGTGGTAGCGATCGGCGACATCGGAGTATTCCGGGCTGGTGTGATCGAGTTCCGCCATGCTGTGGGTGAGTGTTTCCAACTCCTGCTCCATGGCGCGCAGCTTATCGAAGACCGACATGCACTCGGCGAAGACCGTGCGGCCCGACAGCGAAAGGCCATCCTGCGGCAAATAGCCGGCCGTGGTGCCCTTGGCTACGATGAGCGATCCATAATCAAAAGTGTCTAACCCGGCCAGGATCTTCATGAGTGTGGATTTGCCGGTACCGTTCGCGCCGACCAGGCCGATGCGGTCGTGGGACGTGATCAGCCAGTCGGCATTTTCAAACAGGAGTTTGTGGCCGAAACGTTTTCCGGCCGCGGAAAGCTGAATCATGGGCTGAAGTCATGGTCTCATGAGAGCTGGGAGTTATAGAAGTCTGCGTCTTTCAATTTTGCGTCTTTCAGTAAGGAGGGCGGCAAGTGGAATCCGGCTTGGGCCTTCCGACGTGAACCGGTGCCCTAAGACTGCGCGGCAGCGCGGGCTCGGGTGCCGGACGGGCTTTGCCAGAGGTCGTGGTGAAACCGAATGCGCTCGAGGGCATGATCGATAACGGCTTCCAGTTCGTGCGCGTATTTCACTTCGCGGCCCTTGGCCAGGCGCCGGCGTGATTCTTCCGAGCCGAACCATGTCGGATTTCGCAATGCCTCATCCGGCCGGCGCATCTGGTGAACTTCCATCAGGAAGGCTTTGACGACGAATTCGTGCACTCCGCCCGGCTGCCAGAAAACTCCCTTAGATGAATGTAGACATGAAAGTGCCGCGGCTCGATGGTGCCCAGAGCGCCGGCTTCTTCCGCGGCCTCACGTTCTGCGGCTTGACTGTGCGAGATACACGCCTCGGCCGACCCCTTGGGAAAGGTCCACTTGTTGCCGCCGTTGGTGTTCACCAGCAGGAATTCCACAGCGCTGCCGCGCCTGCGATAGCAAATCGCGGCGACCTGCAGCGGCAGGGACTTCGTCATGCGGGCTGAACCCATGCTGGCGGCCTCTGACATAAATCCTACCTGCAAGATATTTCAACAGTATTAAAGTGCAACAAAAACTGTGCAAGCGGAAGGTGACGAAAGGGTGACATCCCGTTACAGTTCACGCGCCATAGATCGGTTATGAATGCACCTGTAACGCGCGCCACTCGTCCCGTGAAAACCTGGACGGTGTGCCCTATGAATTTGGGTGGGAATTTGGGTGGAATTTTACGCCAGTTTACGGTGCAGGGTGTCGCGGTCGAGTTCGTTTTCCCACCTTGCCACGACCAGCGTAGCTACGCCATTGCCGATCATGTTCACCAGGGCGCGGAACATGCTCATGAAGCGGTCGATGCCGAGGATGAGCGCCATCCCGGCTACAGGAATTGTTGGAACCACCGACAGCGTGGCTACCAGCGCGATGAAAGCGGCGCCCTGCACGCCGCTCGCTCCCTTCGACGTCAGTGTCGCTACGGAGAAGATCATCATTTCCTCAAGAAGGGTCAGGTGAGTATTGGTGGCCTGCGCTACAAATAAAGCCGCGAGGGTCATGTAGAGACTGCTGCCATCGGTGTTGAAGGTGTAGCCGGTGGGAACCACCAGCCCGACCAGAGAGCGTGAGCAGCCGAGCTTTTCGAGCTTCTCCATCAGCGTGGGGAGCGCGGTCTCGGACGAACTGGTGGCCAGCACCAGCAAAATTTCTTCTTTGATATAAAGCAAAAACTTTATGATGTTGAATCCCGCGAGCCACGCGATGGAGCCCAGCACGATGAGCACGAAGAGGATCGAGGTCACATAAAAAGTGCCGATCAGCCTGGCCAGCGGTCCCAGGGACGCAAGTCCGTACTTACCAATCGTGAACGCCATGGCGCCGAACGCGCCGATAGGGGCGAAGCGCATCAGGATGTTGACGACCTTGAATATGACTTGCGTCAAAGCCTCCAGCATTTCAAGCAGAGGCTTCCCGCGCGTGCCCGCAGCGGACAATCCAAAGCCGAAAAGGATCGAAATAAAGACGACCTGGAGAATGTCCCCTTTAGCGAATGCGTCGGCGACGGTCGTCGGAATAATGTGCATCAAAAACTCGGTCGCGTTCTGCGCCTTGGCCTGGCCGGCGTAGTCCGCCACGGCATGGGCATCGAGTAAGGCTGGGTTAACATTAAAACCGCTGCCGGGACGCGCCACATGGCCTACGACCATGCCAATGAGCAGCGCGATCGTGGAAACGATTTCAAAATAAAGCAGAGCCTTCCCGCCCACCCGTCCAACCTTCTTGATGTCGTGCATTCCGGCGATGCCGCAAACGACGGTGCAGAAGATGACCAGGGTGATGATCATCGTTATCAGCCGGATGAAAGCATCGCCAAGAGGTTTCATCGCGACGGCGCGGACGGGACTCAAATATCCGAGAGCCACGGCCACCATCATCGCGAAGGCCACCTGCACCCACAGAGACGCGTAGAACGGTTTGCGTCCGGGAGGCCTGCCGATGGTTGGATCGGCCTCTGAAGTTGTGTTGGGAGTGGACATGGTCAGTCAGTGTAACGATTGAACCTGAAAAACACCTTCAGTAGCCGACATCGCGGAGCAGTCCCCAAATTCGAGAGGATCAGCGCCAAAAATAAAGTTGCGGAAAAAGTGGCATTGCACCGTCGACGCCCCCTCAGGGGTGAAGCCGACCTCGATTTCACGGCGCTTCCGGCGCGGTTAAAGCCGCACTCCTCAAAACAAAATCAAAACAAGACTTCTTCCGCGTTATATAAATGCGTGCTTATAACGTGGAACTAACCCGTGCCTAAAGGCATGCCCCGAGACGAATGTGGTGGTACGAGTGATTCTTGCTGTACTAGCGCCTTAATTCGTGGGAGCCTGCAGCGTCTTCACCAGCCAGGGAATAATGACTTGCTTGAAGATGAGCGGGTCCGGCCAAACTCCGACTTGCCGTCCCAGGTGTCCGCCCTTCGGATTGATCCAGGCTTCCTTCGGAACGTCTCCTTTACTCAGCAGCAGGTATTCGTCCTCAATGGGCACCTGCGTATCAAAAACTCCGGCCAGGATGAGCATGGGCGCCATTGGTTTGCCCAGCAGGCCCTGGTGCACCAGCGACATCTTCGGGAGGAACTCACCCATCTCTTCAAGCG
>JRHI01001352.1_pt1 | contig 20993 bp, 22 predicted proteins | sample 215371 | NCBI WGS metagenome assembly JRHI01 (sample SAMN02929681, study PRJNA255918) | sediment metagenome | biome: cave system; feature: Ice Cave; material: Sediment; isolation source: sediment from deep within a dark volcanic ice cave with no known source of... ...
CTCCGAACGGGCTTACGATTGTACGTAATCAGGAAGGTTTTTGCCATATTTCTCTCCTTCTCCTGCGGCCTACATTAGTCTCAATCCAGGATGTCCAAGTCTCCAATCTGGGATGTCCCAATCTGGCATGCCCAAGCCAAGAACCACCGCCGCGTTGCGCATTCTACTTGGGGGCAAGGCAAAGCGCCACCCCGATTGCGATGGCGTGGCTGGAATTTTTTCGGCCCACTGGCGCCGCGTTGCGGCGCAATGTGGCACTCGTACTCCTGCGCTGCGGCACAGGCATTGTCGCAACGCTTCTCCCGCTTCAGCGCCCTATGGAGCGGGCCTCGCGGCCATCTCTATCCAGGAGCCGGGCGCGCGCAAACACTCACGCCTCCGCCCAGTCCGCCAACCTGCCCAGAAAGCCGAGGCACTTCTCCAGCTCGTCGATGCGCACGAACTCGTTCACCGTGTGCGCCTGGGCGATGTCGCCGGGGCCGCAGATGATGGCGGGCGCGCCGCCGTCCTGGAACAGGCCGGCCTCGGTGCAGTAGGACACGGCGAACGTCTCGTTCTGGCCGGCTAATTTGAGGGTCAGCGGCACGATGCCGGATGCCGTGTCAGCGGCGTAGGCCGCGACGTGGTTCATCACCCGGATCTTGATCTCGGATTCGGGCGCCAGGCGCCGCATCGCGGGCAGGCACTGCTCGGCCGCAAACCTCTCCAGCCGGCGCTGCAGCGTGAAGGGATCGATGCCCGGCAGCGCGCGCGTCTCCCAGCCGAACCAGCACGGCACCGGCACCACGTTGGACGCAGTGCCGCCTTCGATCTGCGTCACTTGCGTCGTGGTCCAAGGTGGATCGAAGCGCGGGTTCAGGGGGCCAGCCTTCAGCTCCTCCTCCATCGCCAAGATCTCGCCGATCAAGCGGCCGGCGTAGGCGATGGCGTTGACACCGTAGTGCGGCATGCTCGAATGCGCCGCCCGCCCGGTGAGCTCCACGCGCCAGCGCACCGGGCCCTTGTGCACATTGACCACGGTCATGTTGCTGGGCTCGCCGACGAACACCATGCGCGGCATCGGCAAGGTCTTGCCGAACTCACCGATCATGGGACGCACGCCCGTGCAGCCCACCTCCTCGTCGTAGGAGAAGGCGATATGGAACGGCACCTTCAGCCCGCGTGCCTTGAGGTCCGGCACCATGGCGAGACAGCAGGCGAGGTAGCCCTTCATGTCGCAGGTGCCGCGGCCGAAGAGCTTGCCGTCGCGCTCGACGAGCTGAAACGGATCGGTGTCCCAGACCTGACTAGCCACCGGCACCACGTCGGTGTGGCCCGACAGCGCGATGCCGCCGCCATCGCCGGGGCCGATGGTGGCGAACAGGCTCGCCTTCTGCCCGTCGGGCGTCGGCACGCGGCGGCTCTCGACGCCGTGCCCGGCCAGATACGTCTCCACGAAGGCGATGAGCGGAATGTTGGTCTTGGAGCTGGTGGTATCGAAGGCGACAAGCCGCGCCAGCAGGTCTTTTGCAGTACTGAGAGTTGGCGCCGTGCTCACGCTTGGGCTCATGACGTCCTTCAGTTGAGGCTGCGCTTGGCGTGCGGGCTGTCGAGCGAGAAGGCCGGGATGTCAACGTTGAACTGCTCGCCCGCCTCCGTCGTCATGCGGTAGCTGCCGACCATGATGCCCGACGGCGTCTCCAAGGGACACCCCGACGTATAGCGGAACGATTCCCCTGGCTTGAGAACCGGCATGTTGCCGACCACGCCCGGCCCGCGCACCTCCTCGTTGTGCCCATCGCTGTCCGTGATGCGCCAGTGGCGCGAGCACAGCTGCACCGTCTCGCTGCCCTCGTTGCTGATCTCGATGGTGTAGGCCCAGAAGAACCTCCCATCGTCGGGGGACGATTCCTCCTCCAGGTACTGCGGCGTGGCGCGCACGCGAATGCCACGGGTCACTGCTTCGTACATCGACGGGCCTTTGGACGCGCCTGGCGGCGCGCCAATATTTGCTGTTGGCCCGTCAAATTCTAGAGGCTGCCAGCGCCCGGTCAATGTCGGCGGTGAGATCGGCCAGGGATTCCAGCCCCACCGACAGCCGCAACATGCCCTCGGAGATGCCGAGCTCGGCGCGCGCCTCGGGTTTCAGCCGCTGGTGCGTGGTGGTGGCCGGATGCGTGATCAGGCTCTTGGCGTCGCCCAGGTTGTTGGAGAGCTTGATCAGCTCGAGCGCGTTCAGGAAGCGGAAAGCGGCTGCCTTGCTGCCTGCGATCTCGAACGCGACGACCTGGCCCGAGCCCAGCATCTGCCGCTTGGCGAGCGCCGCCTGCGGGTGGTCAGAACGTCCGCAGAACAGCACGCGCGTCACACCCTTCTGGCCGGCCAGGTGATCGGCGACCTTGGCAGCCGTCTCGCATTGCGCGCGCACGCGCAAGGGGAGCGTCTCCAGGCCCTTGAGCATCACCCACGCATTGAAGGGACTGAGCGAGGGGCCAGTGTGCTTGAGGAAGTTGTGCAGGTGATCCTTCACATAGGCTTGCGAGCCCAGCACGATGCCGCCCAGACAGCGACCCTGGCCGTCGACGTGTTTGGTGGCGGAATAGACGACAACGTCGGCGCCAAGCTGCAAGGGCTTTTGCAGCACGGGCGTGGCGAACACGTTGTCGACCACCACCAGCGCGCCCGCGCCGTGCGCGATCTCGCAGACGGCTGCGATGTCGACGAGGTCCAGCGTCGGGTTGGCTGGCGTCTCGAAGAAGAAGGCCTTGGTGTTGGGGCGCACGGCGCGCTTCCACGCCTTGATGTCGCGGCCGTCGACCAGCGTCGAGGCGATGCCGAAGCGGGGACAGAGGTCCTCCACCACGTACCGGCACGATCCGAACAGCGCACGCGCCGCCACCACGTGGTCGCCGGCCTTGAGGAAGCAGAGCAGCGAGGCCGTCACGGCGGCCATGCCCGTCGCGGTGGCTCGCGCGGCCCCTGCCCCTTCCAGGAGCCGCATGCGCTCCTCGAACATGGCGACCGTGGGATTGGCGTAGCGGCTGTAGATGAAGCCGGCTTCGCTCTTGAACCGCTCCTCGGCCTGCTCGGCGCTAGCGTAGATGTAGCTCTGGGTGAGGAACAGTGCCTCGGAGGTCTCGGCAAACTGGGAGCGCAGGCTGCCCCCGTGCACCAGCCGGGTCTCGAGGCCCCAGGCCTCCTGCTCTTGCGTCTTTGCGGGATCGTTTGTCATGCGCGCACTCCTCGCCTGGTCAGCTCGCCAGGCAACAAAAAACCGGCCCAACTGAACCCGCTTTGCTTCAAGCCGGGCGCTGTCTGGTCGGTCGTCGCGCACGGCCTTTTAGCGATTTCTTTTGCGTGGCTGCAAGCCGGCCGGCCAAATCACCACGTATTGCAAGGCCGGAATTACCCCGTCCGGGCACTCGGCGTCAATGGCTGATTCGCGGTGCGCCGCCTGTCGACGCTCAGTGGCCCGTCGAGCGCGGCCGCAATTATGCTTGGGATAAGCTGTTCCTAACCGCAGCCGACGACGGCTAAACGTGAGCGCCCCGCGTGACTGGAAATCGCCGATCCCCTATGGGTCGAAGGCGGGCAGGCGACGCTGAGTCGAAAGCCCGGACCCCTTGCGGTAACGGGACGATCGAGAATGATGTTCACGCCCCAGGAGCCCAGTCTCTTCGAGAAAGACCCGAGGTGGAAGGTTGTGAGCCCCGCCCGCCGCTCAATCGGTGGCCGCACGGGCGTTTTGCCCAGCCAGGCCCTTCACGCGCTGATCGAGCGCAAGGAGATCTACGCGGCCGATACTGACATCGATCCCGGCCAAGTGCAGCCGGCGAGCCTGGATTTGCGGTTGGGACCGATCGCCTACCGCATTCGTGCGAGCTTCCTGCCGGGCAAGGGCGGCACCGTCGAAAGCAAGCTCTCGGCAATGCAGTCGCATGTCATCGATCTCAGCAGGGGCGCAGTCCTGGAGACGGAGTGCGTGTACCTCGTTCCGCTCATGGAGCGGCTGGACCTGCGCGCCACGCTCTCCGCGACGGCCAACCCGAAGAGCTCCACGGGCCGGCTCGATGTGTTCACGCGGCTGATCGCCGACGGCACCGACTCTTTCGACTACGTGCCCGCCGGTTACAGCGGTCCCCTCTACATCGAGATATCGCCGCGAAGCTTCAGCATCCTGGTGCGCCAGGGCTCCCGCCTCAACCAGCTGCGCCTGCTGCGCCGCACGACGCGCCAGGCCCGCGACAAGCGATTCCTCTCCGACGCCGAGCTGAAGGCGCTGCACAAACAGAGCCCGCTGGTCGACTCTGACCCCACCGTACGCGACGGGATCAACCTGCGCGTCGACCTCACGCCGCAGACGCGCCAGCGTCTGATCGGCTACAAGGCCAAGCGATATGCCGGCGTCGTCGACGTCGACCACGTCGGCGGCTACGAGATCCGCAAGTTCTGGGAGGAGATCTACGACGACGAGAACGGGCGTCTGATCCTCGACCCGCACGAGTTCTACATCCTCGCCTCCAAGGAGGCCGTGGTGGTGCCGAGCCAGTACGCGGCGGAGATGGCTCCCTTCGATCCCATGATGGGCGAGTTCCGTGTGCACTACGCCGGCTTCTTCGACCCGGGCTTCGGGGTGATCAACGGCAAGCCCAAGGGCGCCAAGGCCGTGCTGGAAGTGCGCAGCCTGGATATTCCCTTCATCCTGGAGGACGGCCAGACCATCGGACGCCTCTTGTATGAGCGACTAGCCGACATCCCCGCGGTCCTCTACGGCCAGGAGCTGGGCTCGAGTTACCAGGCGCAGGGCCTCAAGCTCTCCAAGCATTTCAAGTGATAGTTGGGGTCAGACCCCTCGCCGCTGAATTGCACAGAGTCCCCAATGTCGACGCGAGGGGTCCGCCCCCTTCTTGCCCCCTCTGGCCAGCCAATTGCCTTAATCGAGGCCCTCTCCTGCGCTATCGTCCGTTAGGACCCTGGCGCTGGCAACCCCCGGCCCGTATCATGCGATAGGAGGCCGGCGCGCGGCTGCGTGCGTCGGGCGAGCGGAAAGCAACGAACGCGAAGCTATGAAAGGCCTGCTCGGGATCTTTGTGGCGCTGGGCCTCATCGCGGGGCTTGCGGGCCCGGCGCGCGCGGATTCGGCCACCGACTGCTTCAGCGAGGACATCGAGCGGCGCATCGAAGGCTGCACCGCCCTGATCGAGCGCCGCGATGAAAGCCTGGCCGACCTGAGCCTCGCCTACGCCATGCGGGCGCTGGCCTATTCCCTCAAAGGCCACTACGACACCGCCATCCGCGACTACGACGCGGCCATCGCCATGAAGCCCGACTTCGCGGTGGCGCTGAACAACCGTGCGTGGGCCTACTTCCGCTGGGGCAGGGCGTCGACCGGCCTGGCCGACGTCGAAAAGTCGCTGCAGCTCAGCCCGGCCAGCCCGCACGCGCTCGACACGCGCGCCCACATCCGCCAGGCGCTGGGCGACCCGCAAGGCGCGCTCAACGACTACGACAAGGCCATGTGGCACGGCGGTGCGCGCATGATCAAACTCTACCAATGCGGGCTGACGGAAGCGCGGCTCTACACCGGAGAGATCGACGGTGCGTGGCGGCCCGAGTTGATGCAGGCGCTCGAGCTGTGCGTGCGCGACAAGGGCTGCGATCCGCTCCCGGCCGACGAGCAGTGCCGGGCCGCGACGAGCTGAGCGCGGCGGCTGCCGGTTGCCTGGCTACGCGCTGCTGCTTCCAACTCTGATCTTGTGGGACGAGACAGGTGCTGGCGATCACCTGCCGCCAGTGGCGGTTGCCGCGCGAACAGCCCAAACCCCGTTACCGGCCACTTCGGAACTTGGCGCGTATGGCGACGTGATGGTGATAGTCAAGATTACAGTCCGCCGCCAGCGAGGCCAATGGTCCCCTCCGCGGCAGTCAATACCACCGGCTCCCACAAACTGAGTGGGCGCGCCCCGCGACTGTGATCCCCCTATTCCGGTTACAGCTCTCAGTGCTGTCGGCCGTTACCCTGCAGCTTTATCATCTCGTCTTTGATCTTGAGCTTTTCCTTCTTCAACCGGTTGATCTGGAGGTCGTCGGCGCTCGGTCGCGCCATTTCTTCTTGGATCCTCAACTCCAGTGACCGGTGCTTTTCGGAAAGCTCTGCGAGATGTCCGGCAAACGTCATGTTGCCCTCCGTTAGGGTGTTGAAGGGACTTGCAGTGTGACATGGAAGTGACGGCTTGTCCAACTGCCGCTCTTGACCTGTGCACGATTTTCTGAAGCTGGCCGGCTCAAATTTTGCCTTTCGGTGCAATAGGTTGCTTCGACCACTCCGCGCACTTGCCCAAGGCCGTCCGCAGCGATAGTAATAGGGCCAGTGCAGGCGGCTTCCCGGCGGAGGGCCCATAGGGCCGATGCAGCGACCGGATGAGCGCGAGCTCCGCGAGCAATTGGCACGGCTGAGGGCCGAACACCGCGATCTGGATGAGCAGATCGTGGCGGAGGAGGGCTCGGCCCATGCCGATCAGTTGCTGGTCAAACGCTTGAAGAAGCGCAAGTTGGCCCTGAAAGACCGCATCACCGCCATCGAGGACCAGCTGCTGCCCGACATCATCGCTTGAGTTGTACACGGCGGCGCAGCACCCCGGTCTTGCCAGGCGTCCTGCTCTCCTTTTTAAGTGCTCGCTTCCCGCGAGGATGAGCGCACCGCATGGCTGGCCAGGCAAAGATCGGCATCATCATGGGCAGCCTCTCGGACTGGCCGACGATGAAGTGCGCCGCCGATGTGCTGGATGAGCTCGGCATCGCCTACGAGGCGAAGGTCGTGTCCGCCCACCGCACGCCGAAGCGGCTTTACGAATACGCCGAGACCGCCAAAGCCCGGGGCCTCCAGGTGATCATCGCCGGCGCCGGCGGCGCGGCGCATCTGCCCGGCATGACGGCAGCCATCACCCAGCTCCCCGTGCTGGGCGTCCCCATTGCGCGGGAGACGCTGTCCGGCCAGGACAGCCTGCTGTCGATCGTGCAGATGCCGGCAGGCGTGCCGGTCGGCACGCTCGCCATCGGCAAGGCCGGCGCCACCAATGCGGGGTTGCTGGCAGCACAAATCCTGGCGCTCGCCGACGAAGACCTCGCCAGGCGGGTGGAGGGGTTTCGCGCCAAGCAGACAGCGTCGGTTCCCGAGGCACCGAAGGGCGATGCCTGAGGATACCCGCCGCGCACCCCTGCCTCCCGGCTCGACCATCGGCATCCTGGGCAGCGGCCAGCTCGGACGCATGCTCGCCATGGCCGCCGCGCGCCTGGGCCTCAGGACGCACGTCTACTGCGCCGACAGCGGCCCGGCCTTCGACGTGGCGACGCGCACCACCAAGGCCGCCTTCGACGATACCGCAGCGCTCTCGGCGTTCGCCGCAACGGTCGACGCAGTCACCTTCGAGTTCGAGAATGTCGCCGTCGACACCGCCCGCCACCTTGCCCGCCTGGTGCCGGTGCGGCCGAGCGCCAAGGCCCTCGAGGTGGCGCAGGACCGGCTGACGGAGAAGGAGTTCATTGCCGGGCTCGGCATCCTCGTCGCGCCCTTCCGCGCCGTCGACGGTCCAGTGGAGCTGACCGCCGCGCTCGCCTCCCTCGCCGGGCCGGCCATCCTGAAGTCGCGCCGGCTGGGCTACGACGGCAAGGGCCAGGCGCCCGTGTCCCCCGGCGAGAACGCCGCTGCCGCCTGGTCAAAGGTCGGCGGCAAGCCCGCGGTGCTGGAGAAGCGCATTCCTTTCACGCTCGAGCTCTCGACGCTCGTCGTGCGCGGACAGGACGGCGGGAGCGCCTTCTACGACTGCCCGCGCAACACGCACGAGAACGGCATCCTGCGCCGCTCCGTCGTCCCATCGGGCTTGCCGCCGGCCGATCTCGCCCGCGCCCGCGACATCGCCGGGACGATCGCCGGGGCCCTCGAATACATCGGCGTGCTGGCGGTGGAGATGTTCTACCTCGGTGCCGACGCGCCCGAAGCTGAGCGCCTGATGGTCAACGAGATCGCGCCGCGCGTGCACAATTCCGGCCACTGGACCATCGAGGCCTGCCCCATCAGCCAGTTCGAGAACCACATCCGCGCGGTGGCCGGCTGGCCGCTCGGCTCGACTGCGCGCCACAGCGACGCCGAGATGATCAACCTGATCGGGCGGGAGGCGCTCGACTGGCAGCGCCTCGCGGCGGAGCCCGGCGCCTCGCTCCACCTCTACGGCAAGCGGGAGGCGCGAGCTGGGCGCAAGATGGGCCACGTCACTCGGCTGCTGCCTACCGTTCCCCGCTCATGAGTTCGTGAACGGGTGCCGCTGCGCCAAATTCCCCTTGATCCCGAGGCAAACACCGGCTGCCCTCCCGAGGAATTCGGGTCGATCAGGAGGCAATCGTCATGCGTGAGCACCCTCTCCTGCTTGCCGCGCTGGCGCTCATGGCATTGGCCGTCACCTCCGGCACCAGCCACGCTCAGGAAAGGGAACAAGTCACCATCGCCTCGCCGCTTGCCGGCCTGGGGCCCTTCACCGCGCTGCTGCTGCGGCCTCAGGGCGCCGGTCCCTTCCCCGCGATCATCGCCCTGCACGGCTGCGGCGGCTTGCTCAACAGGGAGGGCGAGCTGGCGAGGCGCGAAACCGATTGGGCCAATCGGCTGGTGGGTGCCGGCTATGTCGTCCTCTTCCCGGACAGCTTCACGGCGCGAGGCTTCCGCCAGATCTGCACGGCGCACGATCGCTCCATCTTTCCCAAGGACCGTGCCGACGACGTCGCCGCCGCGACCGAATGGCTTGCCAAGCAGCCCTTTGTCGACAGCACGCGGCTCGGCCTCATGGGCTGGTCGCACGGGGCCATGACTACGCTCTGGGCGGTTCGGTCGGGCTTCATGGCCGGCGCCCCGCAATTCAAGACGGCAATCGCCTTCTATCCCGGTTGCCGCGAGATCGCGAAGCTTCCCAACTGGCGCCCGCGGCTTCCGCTGACGGTTCTGATCGGCGGCGCCGACGATTGGACCCAGCCGGGCCCCTGCCGCGAGCTTGCCCAGCGTGTCGGGTTCAAGTTCATCGAGTACCCCGGCGCCTATCACGGCTTCGACGCCCCGAAGTCGAAGGTGCGCATCCGCAAGGGGCTCGGCGCCGTGAAGGGCGGAGAGGCGCACGTGGGCACCGATCCCGTGGCCCGACCTGCCGCGATCAAGGAGGTGATGAGCACCTTGGCGGCGGCGCTGGGCGGGCTGTGAGAATGCCCATGTCCTCCTTCGCAGTCTTCATGGCCATCGTGCGGGCGCGACTACCAGGTGACGGCCAAGGACCGGTGGTGGTGTCTCGCGGCGTTCGTCAACAAGCTTGCGGCGAAGTGACCGGGAATGGCATCCCTCCCTGGTCACTGGATATCGCGAAGGCCGGATGCGTAGGGACAAGGAGTCTGCCATGGCACGCTACCTGAAGCGCGGAATGGACGCGGGCGCGATCAAGGCGGCCGACGCTGCTGTGCGCGCGATGGTAGAGTCCATACTGGGCGAGGTCGAGACGCGGCGAGATGCGGCCGTGCGCGAGCTGTCGGAGAGGTTCGACAAGTGGTCGCCGGCTTCGTTCAAGCTCAGCCCGCAGGAGATCGAGCGCGCCATTGCCAAGGTCGCAAAGCGCGACCTCGAGGACATCCAGTTCGCCCAGTCGCAGGTGCGCAACTTTGCCCAGAAGCAGAAGGAGACCCTGCGCGACCTGGAGGTCGAGACGCTGCCGGGCGTGATCCTCGGCCACAAGCACATCCCCGTGAATTCGATCGGCTGCTACGTGCCGGGCGGGCGCTATCCGATGGTCGCCTCCGCGCACATGTCGATCGTGACCGCGCGGGTTGCCGGAGTGGGCCGCATCATCGCCTGCGCCCCGCCGCACAAGGGCGGGCCGCACCCGGCCATCGTCGCGGCCATGCATTTCGGCGGGGCGGACGAGATCTACGTTCTGGGCGGGGTGCAGGCAGTCGCCGCCATGGCGCTGGGCACCGAGACGATCGGGGCCGTGGACATGGTCGTAGGCCCCGGCAACGCGTACGTGGCGGAGGCCAAGCGCCAGCTGTTCGGCCGCGTCGGCATCGACCTGCTCGCCGGCCCCACCGAGACGCTGATCATCGCCGACGACAGCGTGGACGCGGAGCTGTGCGCTACCGACCTGTTGGGCCAGGCGGAGCACGGGCCCACCTCGCCCGCCATCCTGCTCACGACCTCGGAGAAGCTCGCGCGTGCGACGATTGCCGAGATCGAGCGCCTGCTGAAGATCCTCCCCACCGCCGACGCTGCCGGCAAGGCCTGGGCCGACATGGGCGAAGTGCTCGTGTGCGATGACGTCGAAGAGATGGTGCACGAGGCCGACCGCATCGCGTCGGAGCACGTGCAGGTGATGACGCGCGACCCGGACTATTTCCTCACCAACATGAAAAACTACGGCTCGCTGTTCCTCGGCCCCCGCACCAATGTCGCCTACGGCGACAAGGTGATCGGCACCAACCACACACTCCCAACCAAGAAGGCCGCGCGCTACACCGGCGGGCTGTGGGTCGGCAAGTTCCTCAAGACCTGCACCTACCAGAAGGTGCTGACCGACAAGGCTTCCGCCCAGATCGGCGAGGTCTGCTCGCGCCTGTGCATCCTGGAGGGCTTCTCCGCCCACGCCGAGCAGGCCAACGTGCGCGTGCGCCGGTATGGGGGGCGGAACGTGCCGTATGCCGCCGCGGCGGAGTAATCGTGCCGACGAACCTTGCCATTGACGTGCCGGCAAACTATAGATCTTATAGGTGGAGCGAAAGCTGACCGATGCCGGCCCGCTCCAAGCCACCGCATCCGGGTGACCTGATCAAGACCATCAGATCGCTCGTCGGACAAGGCAAGGTCGCCTTCACGGCTCACGCCCTCGAACTGCGGATGAAAGAACGGGTTTCGAGATCGATGACGTCTACGAGGTGCTTGCTCGGGGAGACATCCCAGGGGCCATCGAGCCCGGCAGAGAACTCGGCGAATGGAAGTGTCTCGTCGTCGGCCGTTTGCATTGGACGTCGCGGGAGACGGGCGTGGCGACAGTCGTGGTCCGGAAGAAACGTCTGGTGATCATCACCGTTGAATGGATGGACCCATGAGTGCGCGCGCTGAGTTCTATTTGAAAGGCCGGCCGCTCCGCGACAAGGTTTACCATCTCGGGGGGGTCGGCCTTCCCAACGTGTACCTCCGCAACGGAGTCTCCATCGACATCGACCCCAACTACGGGAAGCTGATCACGATCGAGGATATTCCTGGTCTGCATCACGCAATCGGTCTGCATATCGTCACCAAGCCCGACGAGATGACGGGGCCGGAGCTGCGTTTCCTGCGCAAGCAAATGAGGCTCACCCAGGAGGCCCTCGCACAACGGCTTCGCGTCAATGTGCAGACCGTCGCCAACTATGAGAAGGGAAAGACCGGAATGGCTGCAGCAGAGACGGCGGTGCGTGCAATGTATGCGCTGCACATCCTGCCGCCGGAAGCACAGGGGAGCGTCATCCGCAGCTTTGTCGATGCCATCATGGCTTCGCAACCGGAGACGAAGCTATCGGAGCAGTCGCAAAGGCGAATTGCGGGCTCCTGGCGCGAGGCCGGACAACGCAAGGCCGCCGCGTGAGATGCCATCCTCCCCCGACCTCCCCGCCTCCCCCTCCTTCCGCCTCGACGGCAAGCGCGCGCTCGTGACGGGCGCGGGGCGGGGCATCGGGCTGTCGGCCGCCTCTGCGCTGGCGGATGCGGGGGCGCATGTCACGCTGGCGGCGCGCACGGCAAGCGAGATCGAGGCAGCGGCCGCGGCCATCCGCGCCCGCGGGCAACGGGCCGAGGCGCTCACGCTGGACGTGACCGACCTGCCGGCCATGCAGGCCGCAATCGCCGAGGCCGAGCCCTTCAACGTCCTCGTCAACAACGCCGGCACCAACCGGCCGAAGATGCTGCTCGACGTCACGGTCGAGGACTTCGACGCCATCATGGGCCTCAACGTGCGCGCCGCCTACTTCGTCGCCCAGGCCGTCGCGCGCCGGCTGATCGCGGCCAAGCAGCCGGGCTCCATCATCAACATCTCCTCCCAGATGGGGCACGTCGGGGCGGCACGCCGCTCGGTCTACTGCGCGTCCAAGCACGCCATGGAGGGGTTCACGAAGGCAATGGCAATCGAGCTCGCCCCCCACGCCATCCGCGTCAACACGGTTGGGCCGACGTTCCTGGAAACGCCCCTCACCAAGCCCTTCTTCGACAACCCGACGTTCAAGGCCGAGGTGCTGGCCAAGATCAAGCTCGGCCGGCTCGGCAAGGTCGAAGACGTGACGGGCGCCATCCTCTTCCTCGCCTCGGACGCCTCCGCCCTGGTGACCGGCACCTCGCTCGTCGTCGACGGTGGCTGGACCGCGGAGTGAGCTGCCGGCCCGACGCGCCACCTTTGTCGCCCTGTCCGAGCGCAGACATTTCATGTTAGATCAGCCGCAGGCCGACCGGCCGTCATCAGGCTCGAGCATGGCCCGCATCAGGAAACCTGATCGGACGCGCGCTGCAGAAGCGCGCGAGGAAAAACAAGCAGGGAGTGAACCACCATGGCAGTCAAGCGCAGGACCGTATTGAAGGGCATGCTGGCGACCGGCGCCAGCGTCGCCACGCTGAAAATGCCCGCCGTGCACGCGCAAAGCGCGCCTTTCAAGATCGGCCTCCTCACGGTCAAGACCGGGCCGCTCGCACAGGGCGGCATCCAGATGGAGCAGGGTATCGCCACGCTGTTGAAGGAGAAGAACAACACGCTGGCGGGCCGCAAGGTGGAGCTGCTCGTGGCGGATACCGGCGGCAATCCGGCCGGCGCCAAGACCAAGGCGCAAGAGGTAATCGAGCGCGACAAGGTCAATGTCATCCTAGGCCCGCTCGCCGCCTTCGAGCTGCTGGCCATCACCGACTACGTGCGCGAGAACGCCACGCCGCTGATCAGCCTAGCCGCTGCCGAGGACATGACGCAGCGCAAGGCCAATCCCTGGCTCGTCCGCCCCTCTTCGACCTCCGGCCAGGGCGCGCACGTCATCGCCGACTATGCGGCCAAGGAGATGAAGCTCAAGCGCATGGCCACGATCTCCGAGGATTTTGCGTTCGGGCACGAGCAAATGGCGGCCTTCCAGCGCGTTTTCGAGGACAACGGCGGGAAGATCGTCAAGAAGCTGTGGCCGCCTCTGGTCACCGCCGACTACACGCCCTTCATCGCCCAGATCGGCAACGTGGACGCCGTTTTCAACGGCTTTGCCGGCTCCAATCCGGTGAAGTTCATGCGCGCCTATGCCGATCTAGGCTTCAAAGCGAGGATTCCGCTGCTCGCCGGGTGGACCGCCTTGGACGATGCTTTGCTGAAAAGCCTCGGCGACGAGGCCATCGACGTGATCTCGGTTGCCAACTTTGGCGCGGAGATCGACACCCCGGCCAACAAGCGCTTCGTTGCGGCAATGCTCAAGGACTACGACAACATTCCCGGCGGTTATTCCGGCGGTATGTATGTAGCCGGCCAGTGCGTGGAGGCGGCACTGCAGGCTACGGGCGGCAATCCGGACAACAAGGCCTTGATCGACGCTCTGCGCAAGGTCTCGCTGACCGACACCCCGCGCGGCGCTTTCCGCTTCGACCGTCTCGGCAACGTAGTCGGTGACACGTTCATCCGTCGCTGCGAGCGCAAGAACGGCAAGCTGGTCAATACCATCATCAAGAAATATCCCGACGTGAGCCAGTTCTGGACCTACAATGAGGCGGAGTTCCTGGCGAACCCGGTCTACACGCGCGACTATCCACCGGCCAAGAACCTCGAGAATTAGAGCCGTAGGTTGGGTCAAGCGAAGCGCAGACCCAACGCCCTTCGCGTATGCCGCTATGTGTTGGGTCATCGCTGACGCTCGACCCAACCTACGAAGATCCTCATGAGTCTGTGGCTGACATTGGCGGTGAACAGCGTTGCGCTGGGCGGCCTGCTGTTCCTGCTCTCGTCGGGTTTCTCGCTCATCTTCGGCCTGATGCGCATCCCCAACCTGATGCACGGCTCCTTCTTCATGCTGGGGGCCTATTTCGGCGTCACGCTGCTCTGGCAAGGGGTGAACTTCTGGGCCGCCGCCCTCCTCAGCGCCGCGGCCATGGCGGTGATCGGCGGGCTGATCGAGCGTTTCCTGCTGCGGCGCCTGGCAGGCGAGCAGCTGCCGCAGGTGCTGCTGACACTGGGCTTCGCCTTCATCATCGGCGACGTCTGCCTGATGCTGTGGACCGGCGACCCCTGGCAGCCGGCGACGCCGGCCCACTTGCAGGGCGCTATACAGATGGCGGGGCTGTTCTTTCCGCTCTACCGCCTCGTCATCGTGGCAGTCGCCGTGGTCATCGCCATCGGGCTCTGGCTGATGGTGGACTGGACTAGGCTCGGCGCCATGATCCGCGCTGGCGTCGACGATGCGCCCATCGCGCGCGTGGTGGGCATCAGGGTCTCGCAGCTCTTTACGCTGGTGTTCGCGCTTGGCGCGGCACTGGCGGCCTTCGGCGGGGTGATGGCGGCACCATATCTCTCGGTCTACCCGGGCCTCGACTTCGAGATGCTTCCCCTGGCGTTGATCGTCGTCATCCTCGGCGGTGTCGGTAGCCTGCTCGGCGCGCTGGTCGGCAGCTTCCTGATCGGATTCCTCTACAATTTCGGCCAGGCGATGTTTCCCGATCTCGCCTACGTGATCCTGTTCCTGCCGATGCTGCTGATCCTCGTGCTGCGGCCGCAGGGCCTGTTCGGCAGGGTCGTATCATGAGCCCCAGCACGGTGCGGCGCGCATCGATTGCCGTCGCGCTCGCTTTGCTGCTCACGCTGCCGCTCTGGATCGGCAACAGCTACTACATCAACATCGCCAGCCAGATCCTGCTGTGGGCCGTGCTTGCGCTCGCGCTCAATGTGCTGGTCGGCTACGGGGGGCTCGTCTCGCTGGGGCATGCGGGCCTGTTCGCGGTTGCCGGCTACTCCGCGGCCCTGCTGCTCGACGCCGGCTATGGCCACCTCGCCGCCGATCTCGGGGCGATCGCCGTCACGCTCGCCACCGCCGCCGTATTTGCCGTGCTGGCGCTGCGCGCAACCGGCATCGGCTTCCTGATGATCACGCTGGCGATCGGCCAGATCCTCTGGGGCATCGCCTATCGCTGGGCGAGCCTCACCAACGGCGACAACGGCATCAATGTGCCGACCCGGCCGGCCCCCTTCGGCCTGAGCCTGGCAAGCGCGGGCCCCTTCTATTACGCGACGCTGCTGGCGTTCCTGCTCGCCGTCCTCGCCATGGCGATAATCGTGCGCTCGCCGTTCGGGGCGAGTTTGCGCGGCACGCGCGACCAGGCCCGGCGCATGACCGCGCTCGGCTACAACGTCTGGCTGATCCGGTTTCTGGCCGTCCTGTTCTCCGGCTTCTGGGCCGGCGTCGCCGGCATCCTGTTCCTCTACTACAACAAGTTCGTCAGCCCGCAGGTGGTGGCGCTGACGACCTCCGCCGAGGCGCTGCTGATGGTGATCTCGGGCGGCAGCGGCACCCTCCTCGGGCCCATCGTCGGTGCGGCCATGGTTGTGATCATGAAGAACGTGGTCAGCGCCTACATCGAGCGCTGGAACCTCGTGCTCGGTGTCATCTTCATTCTCATCATCAGCTTCATGCCCGAGGGGCTGGTCCCCGGGTCGGTGCGGTTGTGGCGTGCGGGGTGGCAGCGCATGCGCCTGGGCCTTCGACGGGATCAGCCCCCGTCAATGGACCATCCCGCAACGGCAGGTTTGCGCGGGGGTCTGACCTCACCTCGCATGCCGGAGCGAGCCCCATGACCGCTCTCGCCGTCACTTCCCTGAGCAAGGCTTTCGGCGGTTTGCGCGTCACCGCAGACGTCAATCTCGACATCGCAGTCGGCGAGCGGCGGCTGATCATCGGCCCCAACGGCGCAGGCAAGACCACCCTCTTCAACCTAATCACGGGGGAGATCGCACCCGACAGCGGTTCGATCGAACTCATGGGACGCGACATCACGCGCGCCGCGTGCCGCCGGCGTGCCCATCTCGGCATGGCGCGCACCTACCAGATCATCACGCTCTTCCCGCACGACACCATCCTGCGCAACGTGACGCTGGCGTTGCTGGGCCTCTCGCCCCTGCGCTGGAACGCGTTTCTCGACCTCGACCGGCAGCAACATCTCATGGACCGCGCGCGCGAGGCGCTGACCCGCGTCGGCCTGGAGGCCATCGCCGAGCGGCCGCTGGCGCAGACCTCCTACGGCGAGCGCCGACGCGTGGAGATCGCCATGGCGTTGGCCCAGAACCCGAAGGTTCTGCTGCTCGACGAGCCGTTCGCCGGCCTTTCCATCGACGAGCGGCGCGACGTGCAGAAGCTGCTGGCCGCCATCCCCCGCGACGTGACCGTCGTCATGATCGAGCACAACATGGACGTCGCGCTCGACTTCGCCGACCGCATCACGCTCCTGCATTTCGGCGAGGTCATCGTCGAGGGCACGCGCAGCGAGGTGGTCGCCGATCCGCGCACGCGGGAGGTCTACCTTGGCTCTTGAGGCCCTCGCACTCGTCGGCGTCGACGCCTACTACGGGGACAGTCACGTGCTGCAGGGCGTATCGTTCGCGGCGGGCGAAGGCCGCGTGCTCGGTCTCATCGGCCGCAACGGCGCCGGCAAGTCCACCTGCATGAACGTGGCCGTCGGCCTGCTGCCGGCCCGCGCGGGCTCGGTCGAGGTGTTCGGCGTGCCCGTGACGCGCCTGGCACCCGAGCAGATCGCCGCCCGGGGCGTCGCGCTGGTGCCACAGGGCCGGCGCGTCTTCCGCAGCCTCACCGTGCGCGAGAACCTCATCGTTGCCGCGCGTGCGCCCGAGACGGCCAAGGCGTTCTGGACGGTGGAGACCGTGTTCGAGATGTTCCCCCGACTGCAGGAGCGGCGCGGCCAGTTGGCGAGCCTTCTCTCCGGTGGCGAGCAGCAGATGCTGGCCATCGGCCGCGCGTTGATGGCCAATCCGCGCGTGCTGCTGATGGACGAGCCCTCCGAGGGGCTGGCCCCGCAGATCATCGCCGACGTGGGGCGCACCATCGCCAGGCTCAAGGGCGAAGGGCTGTCGATCGTGCTGGTGGAGCAGAACATCAAGCTGACCCTGGAGCTCGCCGACGACATCGCCATCATCAACTCGGGCCGCGTGGTCTTCACCGGCGCCGCCGGCCAGATCAAGATCAACGATCCAATCGTGGCGCAGCACCTGGGGGTGTATTGATGGCGGCGGGGTCAGACCCGTTGCCCTGACGTTTCACAGTATTCGCAACGTTCAGGCGAGGGGTCTGACCCCCTTTCTTCGGGAGGACATCGTGGCGCAGTGGAACAAGTACGAGGCGACGGCGGCGCGCAGGCATGGGTGGCCGGGGCGTGAGGCGAGGCCCAAGAGCATCACCATCGACGTGCACTCGCACGTAGGCGTGCCGCGAGCCGCCGAGCTGGTGAAGCCGCATCTCGACCCGGCATGGAACCCGCTCGTTGGGTTCGCCAACGCCGAGACCAAGGCCCTCAACCAGAAGCAGGAGGCCGACATCGGCGCGCGCTCGGGCCTGGAGCAGCGCCTCGCCGACCTCGACGCCATGGGCGTCGATATGCAGGTCATCAAGCCGCCGCCACCGCAGTGCTACTACGCCGTGCCGGTGGATATCGCCGTGCAGGCCGCGAGAATCGTCAACGATGGCATCGCCGAGTTCGTCGCCCGCAAGCCGGATAGGCTCAAAGGCTTCGGCACCGTACCGATGCCCGACGGCAACGAGGCCGCCAAGGAGCTGGAGCGCTGCGTCACTAAGCTCGGCTTCAAGGGCGTGCAGGTGCTGACCAACGTCAATGGCAAGGAGCTGTCGGACCCCGCCTTCGCGCCGTTCTGGAAGAAGGCCGAGGAGCTGGGTGCGCTCGTCGTCATCCACCCCAACGGCTTCACGGAAGCCTCGCGCCTCTCCCGCTTCTACTTCAACAACGTGATCGGCAACCCGCTCGAGACAACCATTGCCCTGCACTACCTGATCTTCGACGGCGTGCTGGAGCGGCATCCGAACCTGAAGATCCTCGCTGTGCACGGCGGCGGCTATCTGGCGAGCTATTCGGGCCGCATCGATCATGCCTGGGGCGCGCGCTCGGACTCGCACGGCGCCCTGCCGCAGCCGCCGACCAGCTACCTCAGGAAGATCTACTTCGACACCGTGGTGTTCACTCCCCACCAGCTGCAGGAGCTCGTGCGCCTCTACGGCGCCGACAAGATCCTGATGGGCACCGACTACCCCTTCGACATGGCCGACTTCGACCCCGTGGGGCACGTGTGCGGCGCCGGTCTCGATGAGGCCACCGTCGCCGCCGTCTGCGGTGGCAACGTGAAGAAGCTGCTGGGATATTGAATCCGTCTCCCCATTCTTCTTCAGAATGGGGAGAGGGAGACACACACGCAGGGAGGATCAGCAATGCAGTTGGAAGTCGCGGTGATCGGCACGGGCTGGTGCGGGGGCATCCGCTCCGAGACGCTCTCTCGCTCGGCGCTGGTGAGCAAGCTGCACATCTGCGAGATCAAGCCCGATCGCCTGGCCGAGGTGAAGAAGCTCACCAATCCCGCAACCGCGACGCTCGACTACCAGGACATCGTCAAGAACCCTGATATCTCCGTCGTCTACATCTCCACCACGCCCGAGCACACGCATTTCCCCATCGCGCGGGATTGCCTGAAGGCCGGCAAGCACGTGCTGCTGGAAAAGCCGATCGCGCTCGAGCTGTGGGAGGCCGACACGCTGATCACGCTGGCCAAGCGCGGTGGGCTCAAATTCACCATCGGCTACTCGCAGCGCTTCAATACCAAGATCGCCTACGCCAAGAAGAAAATCACCGACGGCACGTTGGGCAAACCCGTCAGCGTGATGGTCAGCCGGCATCTCTCCCGCAGCCTCGGCAAGAAGATCGCCTCGCGCGTGCGGCTGTCGCCAGCGGCCATGGAATCCACCCATGATCTCGATTTCGTATTTTGGCTGCTGGAGCCGGCCAAGCCGGTGCGCGTCTACTCCCAGGGCGCCTACGGCTACATGAAGCCCGTCAACGGCTCTTACGACATCATGTGGAGCACGGTGACGATGGACAACGGCATGCTGGTCGCGATCGGGGGCGGCTGGAACCTTCCCCCCAGCTATCCCAACTACTGCGCCACCTGGATCGAGATCACGGGCACGGAGGGCTCGCTCTTCCTCGACGACACGCAGCGCGACAACTGGCTCACCACGGTGTCGGAGGGGACGCGGTTTCCGATGTCGACCATGCCGGGCGAGCAGGTCGACCACGTGTTCGCCGGGCAGATGGGGCCGGAGACGATCCATTTCCTTGAATCGGTGATCCTGGACCGCCCGGTAATGGTGACGCCCGAAAGCGCCCGCACGGTGATGGAGGTCTACCTGGCTGCCGACCTATCGGCCGAGCGCAACGAGCCCATCGACCTGCCCCTGTCCAACGAGGCGATCGCCGGCATCTCCGAGATGACGGCCGCGCGGAGATAGCCCCGCCGCGACCCACGCCAAGGTGACGTCAATGGACGATGCCATGAAGAAGATGCGCGATACGCTGGCGCACAGATTCGGTGCGGCGCTGCCCGAGATCGCGCCCGAGGATGGGCCGCAAACCTGCCCCGAGAGCTGGCAGCAGCTCGCTGGCCGCGGCTCTTGCCGCTATTTCCAGCCGCGCCGTGTTGCTCCGGAGCTGATCGAGATCTTGTGCGCGCTGGCGCTTTCGTCCCCGACCAAGAGCGACCTGCAGCAACGCGACATCGTCACCGTCGAGGACGCGGGCATCCGCGGCCGCATCGATGCCCTGCTCTCGACGGGTCCCTTGGCGCAGGAGTGGATCCCCGGTGCGCCCGCCCTCCTCGTGTTCTGCGGCAACAACCGCCGGCAACGTCAGCTGCACGCGTGGCGCGGCAAGCCGTTCGCCAACGACCACCTCGACGCGTTCTTCAATGCCGCCGTCGACGCCGGCATCGCGCTGTCGGCATTCGTCATCGCGGCCGAGGCGGCGGGGCTCGGCTGCGCGCCCATCAGCGCCATCCGCAATCACGCGCAGGAGGTCTCCGAGCTGCTCGGCCTGCCGGATCACGTCTTTCCGGTCGCGGGCCTTGGTTTCGGCTGGCCGTCGCGCCGGCATCACGTGAGCCTGCGCCTGCCGCTGCCGGCGACGGTGCACCGCGACCGCTTCAGCGAGGCCGGCATCGAGGAGACAGTCGACGCCTACGATCGCCGCCGCGCGGCGGTGGCGCCCATCCGCACCCAGCGCGCCACCGACGTCTTCGGCACTGCCGACTTCTACGGCTGGTCGGAAGACAAGGTGCGCCAGTACGCCCGCCCCGAGCGCGCCGACTGGGGCGCGTTCGTGCGCAAGAAGGGTTTCCGGCTGGAGTAGGCGCCCTAAGCGGGCGCCTTGTTGTAGTCCGCGTCGCTGACGGGCTCGAGCCAGGTGGTGGCCTCGCCCTTCTCGTTGGACTCGGACATGGCGAGGTGCGCCATCTGGTGGTCCGGGGCGGCGCCGTGCCAGTGCTTGACGCCGGGCGGAATGATGACCGTGTCGCCGGGCAGGATCACCTGCACTTGCCCTCCCAGCGTCTGATAGCGGCCGACGCCGGTGAGCACGTAGAGCACCTGCCCGACGGCGTGCGTATGCCAGTTCGTCCGCCCGCCCGGCGTGAAGGATACGCGCGAGGCGCGCAGGCGTGATGGCGCCTCCGGAGCGAACACCTCTTCATGCCAAACGGTGCCTGTGAAGTTGGAATCGGGCGCCTTCTTCGTCGGCCGGGCCGCGGCCCGCATGATCCTCTCGCGCATGTCGTCTCCTCCTCGATACCGTTGCCGCAATGGGTAGCCATGAACGCAGCGTAGCAGCGTAGGGCGCAATAGCGACAGCGTATTGCGCCGATGCGCACGAGAGCGGCGCAATACGG
>JRHI01001353.1_pt1 | contig 20966 bp, 23 predicted proteins | sample 215371 | NCBI WGS metagenome assembly JRHI01 (sample SAMN02929681, study PRJNA255918) | sediment metagenome | biome: cave system; feature: Ice Cave; material: Sediment; isolation source: sediment from deep within a dark volcanic ice cave with no known source of... ...
ACCGCAAGGTCCGCCATGCCCGCCTACTTTCCGGATAGCGTCTTAGTGGTCCATCCACGAAGTTTACGCAGCGATGGGGAGGCAGGCGATCCCGGCGGCGCGTGCCCGCCGGCGACGTGTGCGGCGCCCCCAGACAAAGGGATGGCGATGGGCGGTCCAGTACCTGGTCGCCCGCGCAATCGCCTGGCTGACCTCCACCCAGGTCGCAAACCGCCGACCTTTGAGCGCCACGGAGCGCCACACTTTCCACCAGGGTGCGATCAGATTGAGGTAGGCGGCGTAGGTGGGCTGGAACACGAACGCCCACCGGGGAGGGACCAGCGCCCAGAGCAGGACGTCGGTCGCTCGGTGGGTCGAGAGGTTGTCGAGGACGGCATAGACCCGCGTTGTCCTCGGGTCGAGCCAGGTGTCGACCTGATCGAGGAAGGCCACCCAGTTGGCGATGGTGCGGCCGGAGTCGGGCACGGTGAAGGCCGCGCCGGTCGTGGGCCAGCAGGCGCCAAAGATGTACCCCCTCCCCCGCCGCCCATAGTCCGCCTCCTGGGTCGCGCGCCCCCGCCGCTCACCGGTCGGATCAGGACGAATCACCGCCGCACCGCGATAACTTTTGGCTGATTCCGGCCCCATCTCATCGAGGCAGATCACGACACAATCCGGAGGTGGTGTTTCGTAGAGGGCGACGATCGCCCCCTTGTTGTGACGACTCGGGATCGACCCGCTCGCCACACCACGTCTCTTCCGTCCGCCAGCGCACCCCCTCCTGGTGCAGGAGCGTGGCGATGCGGCTGCGGCCGATCGCCAATCCCTTCTGTGCCTTCAGGTAGGTCATCAGCCGATCGAGCGTCCAACTGCCAAAGTCGAGACCGAGCTCGTCCGGTTTGGTCAGGCTGGCCGCGACCACTTCCGCCACCTCATCGGACCGGTAGACCGGGGGGCGGCCGCTGCGCGGCGCATCCGTGAGCCCCTCCACCCCACTCGTCGCCAACCGCTTGAGCCACAGCCGGACTGTGGCTTCGGTGATGTCCAAGGCCCGGGCGATCGTGCGGACTCGCTCCCCACGGTGCGCCCGCCACACGATCTGGGCCCGCTCCACGGCGCGCGCCGCCTCGGTGCGCGACTGCGCGCGCCGCTCAATCGTCCGCTTCTCGTCCTCGGTCAGCGGGCGAAGCGTCAAGTAGGTCGGCACGGGGCACCTCCTGCGAGAGGCGCTATCGTACCAGAGACTTAGCGACTGGACCACTAAATGGCACATCCGGGAAGTCCGGCACAGATCGGCGTCTGGCGATGCCGTCGCCGGGCGCGGGGCTCACGACTCCGCGCTCACCCCACAAAGCCGGCTGACGCCGGCTGCGAACGAACCGCGGTGACGGGCCAGCGACTTAGCGGATGGACCACTGAGAGGGTGTTTATGAAGCCGATCGGCGTACCAGCTTGCGGAGCATGGTCCCACCGAACGCGGCGTCGATCATCCCCTCGCTCGTGCTCGTCATCGCCTCGTCATCCGTGCTCAGGCGCCGGTACCGCCCCATCACCCAGGGGGTCCCCGGCGATCGACCGCTCCCCCACCCACCGCCGCGGCCGCACCTGGAAGCCTTGCGTCCCCGGCGGTGGCGCCACCACCGCCAGGTCCACCCCCGCCTCCCGCCGCGCCCACTCCCCCAGCGTGCCGCGCTCGGTGCGATCCACCCAGACCGTGCGCAGCCACAGGAAGCGCGTCCGCGTCCCCGCCAAGACCAGCTGCGCCCCGTCCCGCTCCTGGAGGTTCGCTGCCTGCACCACCACCCGCATCAATCATCCGTCGGGCTCAACCAGGTCGTGGCGTTTGCGGCCGGTCGTCTGCTTCCCCGCGTCGTCCCCGCGCGGCCCCCTTGGTCCGTCGTCTGCACGCGCTGGCTGGCGAGGATGGCGGCGCTGGGGCTCGGCTCGCGGCCAGCGGCGCCCCGGACCTGCGCGTCGAGGGCGTCGTGGATGGCTTGCCAGGTGCCGTCGTCCCGCCAGAGGCGGAAGTAGTGGTAGGCGGTGCTCCACGGCAGGAGGTCGTGCGGCATGGCCCGCCAGCTGATGCCGCCGTGGACGACGGAGAGGATGGCATTGACCGCCTCGCGCATGTCCACGCTGCGGGGGCAGCCGCCGGGTCTGGGCGGCGGGATCACCGGCTCAAGGTGTCGCCATTAGCGATCGGTCAGGGCGCTGGGGTATCGTTTCCGGGTCATGCGCGTAGTGTAGCCGGTCCACCCCCTTCTCGTACACCCTCTCAGGGTAACTGTTCAGACTGGGCCAGTTTTCCAGACCGCGCTGCCGGTACGAGTCCGCGTACGTGCGTGGGTTTGGCGGCCAGCAAGGCCCTTCCATCGCGTGAAAAATGGGACCAGTCTGAACAGTTACTGTCCGCACGGGTGTGCGTCAGCGTTTTGTCGGCCGCTCGATTGCCGAGCGCCGGGCGCCGGTGGGCGCACCACCCGGCCCGCCGCCCGTGCGCCGCGCCGCGGATTGCTGAGCATCTCCACGGGCCGGGATGGGCACAGAATCGGCCCCCAGCCCGTCGCCGGCCGCCGGCCACCCGCACACTCACGGCCGCTTGTGCGCAGCGTCACAATCTGGTACATATCCTGGGTCGCCGCAGGCCGTTCGATCACGATCGTCGTTGGTCGGCGCGCCCGACCAGCCATCGCCAGGAGTCGCTCTTCCCGCCATGTCGAAGCTGGACATCAACGGCGCCGGCCGCCTCAGGCTCGCGATCCAGCGCAACGGCCGTCTGACTGAGGATACCCTGAACCTCCTCCACTCCATCGGTCTGGAGTTCGAGAGCTACGGGCAGCGCCTCTTCTCCGCCTGCCGCAACTTCCCTCTCTCGATCCTCTACGGGCGCGACGACGACATCCCCGAATACGTCGGCCTCGGCACGGTCGATCTCGGCGTCGTCGGTCGCAATCTGATCTACGAAGAGGGAGTGGCTGTCGAAGAGCTGATCTCTCTTGGCTACGGCTACTGCTCGCTCGTCCTCGCCGTCCTGCGCGACTCGTCCTACCAGACCGTCGACGACGTCAAACACGTCAAGATCGCGACATCCTATCCTAGGTCCGCGAAGCTCTTCTTCGCCGAGCACGGCGCCGCCCCCGAAGTGATCACGCTCAGCGGCTCTGTCGAAGTCGCGCCGAGTCTGGGTCTCGCGGACGCGATCGTGGAGCTGACGGCGACCGGCTCGACGCTGCTGCTCAACGACCTGCGCTCGATCGCCACGATTCTTGAGTCCCAGGCCGTCCTCGTCGCCAACCGGTCCGCGATGGCCGACCCCGCGCGGCGGGCGAACATCGACCGCCTCCTGATGCGGATCCAGGCCGTGCGGGCCGCGCGTCGCTATAAATATGTCATGATGAACGCGCCGGAGTCGGCCCTGCCCGCCATCCGGCGGGTCGTCCCGGGGCTCAAGGCACCGACCGTGATTCCGCTGGCGATCGAAGGCTGGGTCGCGGTCCACACCGCGATCGAGGAAGACATCTTTTGGGACTGCATCGAGCGTCTGCGTGCGGCTGGTGCGTCCGAAATCCTCGTCTCATCGCTCGACAAGCTGTTACTGTGACGAGCGAGCCGGCGATCAGCCGGTCGGCTCTCAGCTCCGCTTGACGATACCCATCGCGGAGGTCGCAGACGACGAAGAGCGGATGACCAGCTGATTGCTCGAAAAGGAGCCCCGCGTTGTCGCGAACTCAGGTTGCCGAGGCGTCCACCGCGTTTGATCCGACCGCGTTCATCCGGCCCTCGGTGCGCGCGATCCCCGGCTACGTCCCCGCCAAGTCTCCCTCCGCGCAGCCGGCGCGGCTCGTCAAGCTCGACATGAACGAGTCGCCCTACGGCCCCTCGCCCAAAGCGCGGGCCGCTCTGGCCGCGTTCTCGGAGACGAACCGCTACCCGGACTTCGAGGCCACCGCCCTGCGGGAGGCCCTGAGCCGCTACACGGGTGCGCCCGCGGATCGGATCGTCGCCGGCGCCGGCATGGACGACGTGCTCAACACCCTCGCCCATCTCATCGTCGACCCGGGCGACGAGGTCGTCATCTCGGAGCCGACGTTCGGCGTCTACCGCAGTCTGATCTCGGTCCACGGCGGCCGGGTCGCGGAGGCGCCCCTCGGTCCCGGCTTCGCGCTCGACGCCGACCGGGTGCTCGCCGCCGTGACCGAGCGGACGAAGCTGATCATCGTCTGCACGCCGAACAATCCGACCGGGAATATGCTGGAACCCGGGGCCGTCGAGCGCATCGTCGCCGGGGCGCCGTGCTTGGTCGCCATCGACGAGGCGTACGCGGAGTTCGCCGGGGTCAGCCATCTGCGGCTGGCGGAGCGCTATGCGAACGTGGTCATCCTGCGCACGATGAGCAAGTTCGCCGGGATGGCGGGGATGCGCGTCGGCTACGGCATATTCCCGGCGCCGCTCATGCCGCATCTCGGCGCCGTCACGCCGCCCTTCCACAACGTCACGCTGGCCTCGATCGCGGCCGTCGTCGCCTCGTTGGATGACATTCCCTACTTGCAGGGCGTCGTTGCCCAAATCGTGGCCGACCGGGAGGCGCTAGCCGCGAATCTCCGCGAGATCCCCCGTGTCGAGCCGTTGCCGTCCGCCACCAACTTCCTGCTCGTCCGGCTGCCCGTGTCTAACGCAGGTGGGGTCGTTCACGAGCTGGCCCAGCGAGGCATCCTGGTGCGCCACTTTGGTCGCCCCGAGCTCGGCATCGCCAACTGCCTGCGCGTCACGATCGGCCGTCACGAGGAGAACGGGCTGTTCCTCGACGCCCTCGCGGAGATCCTCCGCGCCCAAGGAGCAATCGCATGACCGAGACGCTGATGCGGATCCGCCGCGCAACCGTCGAGCGGACAACCGGCGAGACCGAGATTCGACTCGCGCTCGACCTCGACGGCCGCGGGCAGACCGATGCCCGCACCGGTGTCGCGTTCCTCGACCACCTGCTCGACGCCCTCGGTCGCCACGGGCGCCTCGACCTGACCGTCACCTGCCAGGGCGACGCCGCGATGGACCCACACCACACCGTGGAGGACGTCGGCATCGCGCTCGGCCAGGCGATCCGCCAGGCCCTCGGCGACCGTGCCGGCATCGCCCGCTACGGCCACGCCTACGCGCCGCTCGACGAGGCGCTGGCGCGCGTGGTCGTCGATTGCTCGGGCCGCCCCTTCCTCTACATCGAGGCCACCATGCCGGAGCCGACGATCGGCGCCGACTTCGCCTCGAGTCTGGTCGAGGAGTTTTGGCGCGCTCTGGTCATGAACGCCGCCTTGACGGCGCACGTCGATCTGCTTCGCGCACGGAATAGCCACCACGCGGCCGAGGCCATTTTCAAGGCCGGGGCGCTCGCCCTTCGCGCCGCTACCCGGCTCACCGGGGAACCGGCGCGCATCCCCTCGACGAAAGGAGTGCTCGCGTGATCGCGGTGATCGACTATGGCGCCGGCAACCTGCGGTCGATTCGCCGCGCCCTGGAAGCGGCCGGTGCCGAGACGGTGGTGTCGGCCGACCCCGCCACGATCGCGGCGGCCGACGCCGTCGTCTTGCCCGGCGTCGGCAACGCCGGGCATGCGGTCGACCGCCTCCGGGACCTGGGCATCACCAATGCCATCTACCGGACGGTTGCCGCCGGGAAACCCTTCCTCGGTATCTGTGTCGGCATGCAGGTGCTGTTCGAGGACCAGGAGGAGGGCAACGCCTCCGGCCTCGGTCTCCTCCGCGGCCGCGTGCAATCGCTCTCCGGTCCCGTCAAAGTTCCCCACATGGGCTGGAATCGGTCGCGCGTCGTCAAAGCGGGTCCCGCCGGTGCGCCGGGCGACGAATCCTACTTCTACTTCGTCCATTCCTACGTGGCCGCGCCCGCGGACCCCGACGACATCGCGGCGACCGCCAGCTACGGCCAACAATTCCCGAGCATCGTCGTACGCGACAACATCTGGGGAACTCAGTTCCACCCGGAGAAGAGCGGCGCCGACGGTCTGGCCTTCGTCCGCTCCTTTGTCGCCCAGCTCGATGAAGCCGCGCTGCGCCGCCCGGTCGCGGGGGTTGGACGGTGATCGTCTACCCGGCGATCGACATTCGCGGCGGTCGCTGCGTCCGTCTGGTCGAGGGCGATTTCGGGCGCGAGACGGTCTTCGACGTGGCCCCCGGCGACACCGCGCGCCGCTGGGCACAGGCGGGGGCCGAATGGTTGCACGTTGTCGACCTCGACGGCGCCGTCGCCGGCAAGCCGGTGAACATCGACACGCTTCGCCGGATCCGCGCCGCTGTCGATGTTCCGATTCAGATCGGAGGAGGGTTGCGGGCCGAGGGCGACATCGCCACGGCGTTCTCGCTCGGCGTCGATCGGGTCGTTTTGGGCACGGCGGTCGTGCGCTCGCCAGACTTGATCGACCGCGCCCTGGCGCGCTGGGGCGACCGCATCGCCGTCGGCCTTGACGCGCGCGACGGTCTGCTTGCCGCCTCAGGATGGCTCGACCAAACCGACGTCTCGGCGACGGATACCGCGGTGCGGCTTCGGCAGGCCGGTGTCCCGCGCTTCATCTTCACCGACATCCGGCGCGACGGCACGCTGACCGGTCCGAATCTTGCCGCCCTCCAATCCTTCGTGGCTCTGCTCGGCGATGGCGTCATCGCTTCGGGAGGCGTCGGCCATGTGGCCGACGTCGAAGCCATCGCGCGCACCGGCGCCGAGGGCGTCATCGTCGGACGCGCGCTCTACGACGGTCGGGTCGACCTCGCCGCCGCCATCGGTGCCGGCCGCGCGACAGAGGCTGTCCAATGCTAGCGGGCCCGACGACGGCCACGACCTCCCTTACCCGGCGGGTCATCCCCTGTCTCGACGTGACCGGGGGCCGCGTCGTCAAGGGGGTCGAGTTCGTCAATCTGCGGGATGCCGGCGATCCGGTCGAGCTGGCCCGCTTCTATAACGGCGAGGGCGCGGACGAGCTCGTCTTCCTCGACATCACCGCCAGCTCGGACAGCCGGCGGACGATGATGGACGTCGTCGAACGCACCGCCGATCAGGTCTTCATCCCGCTCACCGTCGGTGGCGGCGTCCGCTCCATTGGCGACATGCGCGATCTCCTCTCGGCCGGCGCCGACAAGGTCTCGATCAACACCGCCGCGATCGGCGATCCAGGGCTGATTGCGGCCGGCGCCGACGTCTTCGGTCGGCAGTGCATCGTCGTCGCAATCGACGTCCGACGCAACGCGGACGGGCCTGGCTGGCGCGTCTTCACGCACGGCGGGCGGCGCCCGACCGATCTCGATGCGGTGGCCTGGGCGCAACGAGCCGCCGCGCTCGGCGCCGGTGAGATCCTCATCACGAGCATGGACCGGGACGGCACGAAGGAGGGCTACGATCTCCCGCTGCTCGAAGCGATCGGCACGTCGGTGACGATCCCGGTGATCGCCTCCGGGGGAGCGGGGACGCTCGACCACCTGGTCGAGGGTCTGCGCCCCGGACGCGCCGACGCCGTCCTCGCCGCCTCGATCTTTCACTTCGGCGAGTACCGCGTGGCCCAAGCAAAGCAGCATCTTGCCGCCAACGGCATCCCGGTCCGTCGATGACCACCACGCCTGAGCCGGGTCTTTCGTCGCTACAATTCGACGAGAGCGGTCTGATCCCGGCCGTGATTCAGGATACCGACACCGACGCGGTGCTGATGGTCGGGTTCATGAATCGGGCGGCGCTGGAGATGACGCGCCAAACCGGGCGCGTCCACTTCTGGAGCCGCGGTCGTGGCAAGCTGTGGCGGAAAGGCGAAACGTCCGGACACGAGCAGCTCGTCGAAGACCTGTATGTCAACTGTGAATTGAACTCCTTGCTCGTGACGGTCCGTCAGGTCGGCGCGGTCTGCCACGAGGGCTTCCCGACCTGCTTCTATCGCCGTGTCGAGCACGACGGTGCCCTGACGGAGGTTGCCGAGCGCGTGTTTGATCCCGAGACCGTCTACGGTTCCCGGCAGCGCTCACCAGCCGACGACCTGCTCGCCCTTTCCCGTGAGTGGCTCGGCGCGTACGAGTACCTGCGCGATCACGACCTCTCCGCCGTCTCCTCGACCTCGTCACGGCTGCGGTCGGCGGCAGCAGCGGTCCACCAACGGATCGCGGACGAGCTGCGCGAGTTGGCCGGCGTGATCGACGGCAGCCACTCCCATGTCGAGGTCGCGGCGGACGTCCTGCTCGAAGGCTCGCAGGTGCTGTACTGGGTCGCCCTCGCGGCTCTGCGCGACCGCGTCGGTTGGGACCGGCTGCGTCCGGACCGGGCCCTCCTGACCGGCGACGACGATCTCCCCGCCCCCACCGCCGCCAAACTGCTCCACCGCGAGGCCACGGCCTGGGAAGCGCCCGTCGACCTCATGACGCAGGCCGGCGCGCGGTACCACGCCACGATCGCGCTTGTCGCCCAGGCCTGCCGGAGCATGGGCGTCGATCCCGCCTCGCTCGTCCGCACCGACCTCGCGGCGCTGCGCACGAAGCCCTACCTGGCTCCCTTCTTCGCGCCGCAGCGCTGACTCCGCGGCCAATCGACACGGAATCGGTGGCCGATCACGCTACGCCCCGTTGGAATCGGGACCAAAGGACGGCAGCGCGTACTGACGGTGACTGCGACCCCAGGCATACTGGAGCCGGCAGTCGCACCGGGGTCGCGCAGGGCGCAGGGCGGAGGGTCATCGCGTGTCATTCATGGGCGAGCTCAGCGACATTAGCGTGGCCGATCTGCTCTACCTCCTGGCCCTCCGTCGGCAGACCGGCAAGCTCTCGATCAGCGTCAGCGGCGAGGAGGCGACTCTCTACCTGGACCGGGGACAGCTGATCTTGGTGAAGTCGTCGACCATGTCCCTCCGCCTCGGTCGGATGCTTCAGCGGCTCGGGTTCCTCGACGGCGAGCAATTACGCGAGGCGCTGCGCGATCAGGAAAGCGCCGGGCCCGGTCGACCGCTGGGGAGCATCCTGATCGATCGTGGCTGGGTGACCGACGAGGAGCTGAGGCGCTGCGTCGAAGAGCAATGCATCGAGATCCTGGCGCGCGTCATCGCAACCGATCGGGGAATCTTTGCCTATCACCGAGGCGCGGTGATCCCCCCGCGCACGGAAGTCGTCCCCCTCAACCCTGACCGTATCGTGCTCGAAGCGACCCGGCGCACCGACGAGCTGGTCGCGCTGCGAGGCTTGCTCCCGAGCGCATCGGCGCCGCTGATGATCAGTCCCTGCATTGACGCGGTCGCCGACACGCTGACCGACGCCGAGGTCTTCGTCGCGGCCGCGCTCCAGTCCGGTGCCGCCAGCCTCAGCGAGCTCACAAGTCAGCTCGGGATCGAGGACATGTCGCTCTGGCGCACCGTGATCAGCATGCGGGAGCGCGGTCTGATCGTCGCCGGTCGCACCGAGGACGGGACGGACCCGCCGCTGCCGGCGCTGACCCAGCCAACCAACGGGTTGCTCGCGGCACGCGGGGCGGTTCACCCCGCAGGCGATGCCTTCCCGACGGGGTAGGCTCGCCCGGGCGACCTCTCACGGGTCCTCGTCCAGGGCCAGCCCCAGCAAACGCCCGCCCGCGGCGAGGACCGCGTCGCGAGCGCGGATCGCGTCCGCTCGCCGCGTTCGGCTGGGCACGACGACGAGGACGACGCCGTCAACCGCCCGCGTGATCGGGCCGGATTCGGGCGCCACCGCGACCGGCGGAGCGGACCACACCACGCGATCGTATCGGTCCGCCAACTGCCCCAGCAAGACCGTCAGCCGATCGCCGCGGAAGAGGTCCCGTCCATCCGCTTGGGTTTCGCCACGATGGATGACGCTGAGGTGCGGAAGCCGGGAGATCATGGTCGGCAAGGCCGATGGATCGGCGACGGCAAGCCAGTCGGCCAGGCCGCGCGACTCACCGGAGACGTCGAAGTCCACCACCGGGCTCCTCCCGCCGCGGAGGTCACCGTCAACCAGCACGGTCTCCCGTCCGCCGTCGGCGAACGAGATGGCCAGTCGCGACGCGACCGCGAGCATCGGGGCGTCGACACCGGTGACCAGCACGGATCGACCACCAACGTCCGCCTCGGCACGCGCGCCGAGCGCGGCCTCGATCGCCGCATCCACCCGGAGCCGAAAGCCGCCGTAGCGACCACGCAGGCGTTCGTCGAGGGGCCGAATCGCCGTCAGAGAACCGCTCCACGGGCGTCCGACGCCCTCGGCGTTTCGGCTGGTCACCCGCGTCCCCACCCGCGCCGGATCCGGTACGCGGGTTCACGGGCTGCGCGGAGATCAGCCAAGACAGGCAGACCGAGGGCCTGCCCGATATCCTCGGCGCTGTGTAACCGAGGATCGAGAGCGTTGGCGACGATGGCCAGCCCGGTACCGGCCGCGAGGGCGACGAGTGTCTGCACGGCGACGATCAGCCGCCGATGCGCCTGGTTTCTCGTTGCGTCGCCCGGTGGATCGATGATCTTGACGGTGGCCGCCTTCGATCCGTCGGCGACGAGGTATCGATTCACCACGTCCGGCAGCACCGCCTGGACCGCGCCGGCGATCGCTTCGGCAGAGACCGCGTCCGAACGCGTCACCCGCACCGTCAGGATCCGGCTGTATCGCTCGCCGTGCAGCGCCGCCTGGACGTCGCCAACTGTCAGCGGCGACGGAGCACCGGTGGGCAACTTGGCCGCGACCGCCTCGGCAAAGACGCGAGACTGGATCAGCGCCGGCAGATCGTCCAGCACCATCAACTCGGGACGCTCGGCGCTACCGGGCACCTCGGTATCGCCCGGAATCAACACGGTCGCGCGCAGGTTGACCTGATATGGAACGGCGCGCGTTCGCCAGAGCGCCAGCGCCAGAACGAGGGCCGGCACCAAGACGACGAGCCACCAGCGCCGAAGTAGGATCGTGCTGAGCTGTCCCAACTCCATGGACCTGCCCCGTCGCGTCGCCGAGAACGGCGGGAGCGCTCGCCCAGCGCGTCGCGCCTCACTACCCTGTGCAGCCTGACTCGACGGGCGCGGCGCCGCCTTCACCCGTCATGCCGAGCTGCTCGAGGAATCTCTCGTCGATACGGGCACCTCGTCAGACGAACCCGAGCGGGGCATTCAGTACGCGCCCCGGCCGGTGAGCACCGCCGGTGCGGTCCGCAGGACGATCTTAAGATCGAGCCACGGCGACCAGTGTTCCGCGTAGTAGAGGTCGAGCCGAACCATCTCGTCGAACGACAGGTTGCTCCGTCCGTTGACCTGCCACAACCCGGTCAAGCCGGGCGTGACGAGCAGCCGCTGACCGTGCCAATCATCGTAGGTCGCGACTTCTTCCGGCATCTGCGGCCGGGGTCCGACGACGCTCATCTGGCCACGCAGGACGTGGATGAACTGCGGGACCTCGTCCAGGCTCCAGCGCCGCAGGATGCGACCGATGCCGGTCAGGCGCGGGTCGTCCCGCAGCTTGAACAACCGAGGATCGGCCTGATCGTTGACGCTCATTAACTCGGCTCGCTGCGCATCCGCGTCCTGGACCATGCAGCGAAACTTCACCAGCAGGAACAGTTCGCCGTCGCGCCCCACTCGGGCTTGGCGGTAGAAGACCGGTCCCGGAGAATCGCGCTTGATGAGGAGCGCGATCGCGGCCATCGGGATGGCCATGACGGCCAGGACGACCAGGGCGATCACGGTGTCGATCGCCCGCTTAAGCAGGTACCGGCCACCCCGGATCGAGGCATCCTTCAATCCGATCAGTGGCACTCCGGCGACCTCCGCCAGATCGACCCGATCAAGCGAGAGCTGGAGCAGGTCGGGCACGACCTTGAAGGTCGCCGCACTCTGCCGACACTGATCGATGATCGCCAGCGCGCGTTCCTGCCCCTCCCCCTGCAGGGCGATGATCACCTCGTCGATCCCGTGCCGGGCGACCAGGCCGGCGACATCGTCGGTCGTGCCCAGGCGGCTGGCCCTGGTCACGCGGTGTTCGGTCGCCACCGCCACACCGTCGCCGGTCGCTCCGTCGTCGACGTAGCCGACAACGCGGTAGCCGAGCTGTGGGGAGCCCATCATCGCCTGCATCACGCGCCGTCCGGTGTCGCCGACCCCGACGACGAGAACGCGGTCGACTCCGATCTCGCGCGCCCAGAGCGCGCGGCGCAGCCAGCGGGAGCCGACGCGGCGCGCGAGCAGGAACCCGATCGCGCATGCCCAGGCATAGATGAACACAAGTCGGGACGGCACGAACCGCATCAGGAACGCGGTCAGGATGACGCCGGCCATCGCCGTCGTGAGACCGCCGACAACCATCGACGCTTCGTCCAGAAACCCGGTGGAGCGGGGAAGTCGGTACAACCCGCGGACGAAAAAGACCGCGATCGTCAGCCCGACGAAGAGCAGCGCCTTGCTCTGAAACGTCCTGAACGGCTCCCAATCCCCTGGGCGGACCGGTCCACCTACCTCGAAACGATACCGGAGCTCGTAGGCCAGTCGAAACGCCAGCCAGACGAGACCGGCGTCCGTCAGGATCTGGCCGGCTCGCGTCGCGATCGTCCACCAGGCGGCAGAAGCGCGGCCGGAACGAGACCGGGCGGCACGGTGGACACCGGCCAGAGCGTGGGTCTGCTGCACCATCGATCCCTCGCGTCTCCGTCCCCATCTCCGGAGTCAACGCCCGCCCAGCCGCGGCCGTGACGAGGTCTGGATCGCGCAATCATAGCACCGTCGGCACCGAGCCACGGCCGGCTCCGCGCCGAGTGGTAAGATCGCGCCATGCACGCTCCAGACCGCGCCGCGGCCGGCCGGCCGATCGAAGTAAGCCCGGCCGCTGGCGACCCCGGGGACCCGCAGAGACTCTGGACGCCGTGGCGGATGCGCTACGTCGGCGGCGACGGCGCCGAGCGAGGCTGTCTGTTCTGCAACCGCCTCGCTGCCGGTGACGACGTCGAGTCCCTCATCCTCCATCGGGCCGACCACGCGTTCGTCATCATGAACCTCTTCCCGTACAACACTGGTCACGTCATGATCGTGCCGAACGAGCATGTGGCGAGCCCCGAGTCCGCGAGCGACGCCGCGCTCAGTCGAATCGCGCTCCTTCTGCCACCGGCGCTCGCGACGCTGCGCCGGGTGCTCAACGCGGACGGGTTTAATGTCGGGATGAACGTGGGGGCCGTCGCCGGTGCCGGCGTGGCCGACCATCTTCATCAGCATGTTGTCCCGCGCTGGGTTGGCGACGCCAACTTCATGCCCATCCTCGCCTCGACGATGGTCTTACCCGAGCTGATCCCCGTGACCTACGCCAAGACCCGCGCCGAACTCGCACGTGGGCTGCGGGGTGACCAGGCGACCGTCGCGTTGGTCGTCCTCGACGTTGAGGGGACCCATGTGCTCGTGGCGGGATCGCGCCGCACGGGTGTCATCCTGCCGCGAACGGAGGCGGCCGCGGACGAGCCCGTTTGGCGAGCGGCCTTGCGCACTGCCCGCGATCTCGGCGTGCCGGCGGAGATCGCCGGCTGGGCGGGCCCCACCCGGGCAACCGCTGGCGGCCCGCTCGGATTAACCCTCCGCGCGACCCAGGCTGCCGTCACGCCGTCCGCGGGAGCCGCATTCCGACCGGTGACCGAGGCGAAGACGCTGTTGACCGCCGCCGTAGAACGCACCATCCTTCAACTCGGCCTCGATCACCTGCCGGGGATGGGTGCCACCGTCGTTCGCTGACGACCGGAGTGCGGCTCAGCCGGCCGGCGCCCCGCGTCGGTCGAAACCGACCGCTCGGGATTGCCCGGTCGGAATGACCGCGGAACAGGCTGTCCTGACCTGCCTGAGGACCATTGGGGGATCGACCGGGGTCATCTCCCATCCCAGAGTGGCGATGGGAGACCGGGCGGTCCAACGGTGGCAAGAGATGGAGCGGACGAATCAGCAACAGGGGGGCGCCAAACCGGACATCGACCTCCAGGGGCGGCTGGGCAATTTCCTGATCTCTGACATCCTCCAGATGATCAGTCTGGCCGGCAAGACCGGCACCCTGACCCTGATCCAGGGCTGGAACACGCGGACCATCTCCTTCGATCAGGGCCGAATCTGCTATGTCGCCGCCGGCGCCCGTTTGCCGGGCATGTTCGATCTGCTCATCCGCGTCGGTCGCCTCCAGCGCATGCAGGTCGAGGCCTTCAAGGCGCGCCGACCTGGCAAGTCCGAAGAAGAGATGCTGGCCGAGCTCGTCCAGCGCAAGCTGATCGAACGCGACGACCTCGAGCGCTGCCACGAGCTTCTCCTGGAAACCTCGGTCTACACGCTGTTCCTCTGGCGCAATTGTATCTTCACCTTCAAGACCGGCGAGGTCGTCAAGAAGGGAGGGGTTGCGGTCACCGTCGACGGCAACCACCTGATCATCGAGGGCACGCGTCGGGTCGACGAGTGGATCCAGATCAGCCCGATCGTGCCCTCGGTGCTGATGATCTTCCGGCAGCGACCGCATCTCATCGAACGGACGGTCCCCGATTATCTGCGCCGCGTCTACGACCACGTCGACGGCGCCCGCGACGTCGCGCTGATTGCCCGCATGACCGGTCTCTCCCAGTTCGAGGCCGCCAAGGCGCTCTACGATCTGGTCAACCAGCGATTCGTCGAGGCGATCCCGCCCAACCGCCGGAAGGTCTGCGAGCTCTACAACCTGGCCGTCGAATCGATCTATCTCAAGCTCGTCCTTTACGATTACAGCCGCGACGCGCTGCTGTTCGAGAACGAGCTGAACCGATTTGCGCTCGAAAACCGGCTCAAGGTCCGCATGGCGGCGGGCAAGATCATCCGGAGCGACCTCGAAGCTCCAATCGGGCCGACCGAGCTCGTCGACCTCTACAAGCTCTTTATCGGTATCCAGAACAACAAGTTCTCGAAGATGTTCGAGCCGCAAGTCTTCCAGGGTCTCATGGAGGGGCTCTACCTCAACTCCGACCCCGAGATCAAGGCGATGATGCGCATGTACGAGTTCATCGAGATCGAAGGTCTGCTCCTGCTCGACCTGTTCGAGACGAACCGGCACAAGCGCAAGTCCTCCACGAACGAGCTTGGGCCGCCCGCGACCGCGTCCCAGACCGCCTGAGGCCGCCGCTCGCGTCCCCCTCCGGCACCCGCCGCGCCGGACCGACGACCGATCCCCGCGGGTATAATCCGCGCTGGCGCTGCCCGGCCGGATCTTCGGGCGGCAGCCGGATCCGGTTTCCCGGGGGTGGCATCGCGTGGCAGGCGCCGACATCCGCCGATTTTCCAGCGACCGGCGCAGCACGGCGCTCACCTTCGTCCTCGGTGTCGCGGGCGGCGCGCTTCTCATGCTGGCCGACACGCTCATTTACCCGTCGCTTGTTCTGGCGGTCTTCGTTTCCCGCTTGACCAATTCACCCCTGCTGATCGGTCTGGTTCCGGCCATCAGCGCCGGCGCCTGGTTCCTGCCCCAGCTCTTCGCGACCTCCCTGATCCGGCGAAGCCGGCGCCAGCTACCGTGGGCCGTTGGGGCATCGCTCGTCCGCGCCGCGACGATCGTGCTGCTCGCCTACATCGGCTATCGTCACGACATCGGCGACAGCCGGCGGCTGCGGTCCTTCTTCATCTGCTACATCGCCTACAACCTGGCGGCCGGGTTGGCGAGCATCCCCGCGACCGAGATCGTCGCCAAGGCGATTCCAAGCGATCGGCGCCGCCTTTTCTTCGGTCAGCGCAACCTCTGGGGGGGCGTGCTGGGCTTCGGCGCCGGCCTCGTCGCACGCCGGGTGCTGGGGCCGGAGGGCCCCGCCTTCCCGCGCAATTTCACCTTCCTGTTCGTCGCGGCCGCCGCCGCCACGACCGCGGCGGCCTTTTTTCAGATGCGGATGCGGGAGCCGGGGCGGCTCGCTGGTGCGCGCCCGCCGTCACTGGCGGGCACACTCCGCCACAGCCCACAGGCGGTCGCCGATCCCAACTACCGGCGGTTCCTTGTCTTCCGCGTCCTGTTGACCCTCTCGATGATCGCGGACCCGTTCTACATCATCTACGTTCAGAGGAAACTCAACGCGCCGACCTCATTCGTGGGGCTCTATCTTGCGGTGCTGGTCCTGGCTCGGCTCGGTTCGGCCGCGCTCTGGGGCTGGATCGGTGGGCGGGGCGGGCACCGTGCCGTCCTCCAATCGGCCGCGCTCGTCAGGTTGTCCGCGCCGCTCGTCGCCCTGATCGTGCCGCACCTCGCCGACACGACGCTCTATCGCAACCGCTTCGACGGCAATCGTCCCCTCATCTATGCCTTTGGACTCGTCTTCGCCGCCTATGGTGCCGCGCTCAGCGGCCAGATCCTCAGCAACTTCGGGTACATGCTCGACATTGCCCCGGCTGAGCTTCGCCCGGCGTACACCAGTCTCGCGAACACCATCCTCGCCACCGTCGCCTTCGCCCCGGTCGCCGGCGGTGCCATCGTCGATCGGCGCGGCTATGACACGCTGTTCGTCGCCGCGGCCGTGATCGGTCTGTTGGCCGTCTTCGCCAGCGGTCTCCTGACCGATACCCACACTAGGACCAGACCCGTGGCCCAAGCCTGGCGCCTCAGGGGCGTGCGTTCGTAACAGCCGCGGATCATCGTCGATCCAGCCGTCTGCCACCGTCGGCACGAGCACGGCGATCGTGACCACGTCGCGCAAGGCGTGGCGCAACGCCGGGCCGGCGCGGGGATCGGGCAGGTCGCCGACGGAGTCGGCGATGGTCGTCAGGGCGAGCGCCTCCAGGCGGGGCCTCCGGGCGCGAGACAGGCGAGACGAAGGCGCCCGTAGCTCGGCTCCTTGCCCGTCAGACAACCCCCTCCCTCACATGCGATTGCCCTGGCCGAACCGCCCCGGCAGCGGCACGAACGGCACGTCGTGGTAGCCGAAGGCGGCGGGGCCGACGACGGCGAGGGCCGCTGGTGTCTTCAGCGCCTCCGGGGCGGGGATGCCGAGGAGGACGACGCGGAGCCCGTAGCGGAGAAGCTCGGTCGTGATCGGCTCGCCGGTGTCGGCGTCGACGAGACAGATCAGGTCGGGGACGACGGCCAGGATCTCGCCGTCGCCGGTACGCGCGATCAGGTTCTCGTTCTGGAAATCGATCGTCAGCGAGCGCGCCTGGTCATCGCCTGTGCCGTCGAGCAGGAGCTCGCCGCGGGCGAAACCACCGACGAGGCGGCGCTGGACATCGACGATCTTGGCGACGAACAGACGACGGCCGCCGGTCACGCCGAGCACGGCGGCGACCGGGCTGCGGTGGTCGCGCCGGGCGCTGAGGACCGCCTCGCCGACCCGGATCGCCAGCGTGATGGTGCCGCCGACGACGGTCCGCTTGAGCTCGGCGCCGGACATGACCGGGAAGGCGTAGCCGGCCGAGCCGCCCATCCCGATGCAGACGGCGCGGGCGTACCGTTCGAGGACGCTTGCGTCGGCGAAGCCGTCGAAGACGGCGAGGTGACCGCGCGGATCGGCGATGGCGCCGGGCGTGGCGGGGATGCCGTAGATAGAGAAGGTGTCCATCTGGAGCTCGGGAAAGGCGCGGCCCATGCCGTCGCCGTCGATCACGGGCAGACCAGACTGGGCGCCGACGACCAGCGGCGCGGTCGAGTTGGCACCGCCGATCTCGCCGGGGACGATATGCGTGAACCGACGCCCGAGGTGCTTTTCAAGCGCGCGGAGCGCCATCAGGGGCTCGTCGCCACGCTTGATCCGCTCGACGCTGACGACAGGGGCGCCCATGAACCCGACCGAGGTGACGAGCGCGTCGTCCGCCACCTCGGCCGGGGCGACGACCCGGATGCGGGCGCCCGCCGCGACCAGCCGCTGGGCGTGCAGCTTGCCCAGGTAGGGATTGCCGCCGCCACCGGTGCCCAGGATGCCCGCGCCGATGGCGAGGCGGTCCAGCGCCTCCTCGTCAACCGTCCACATCGATGTCGCTCCTCGTCCGGTCAGAGACTGCCGGCGGGCCGCCGCCCGCCGGGCATCGCCATTGTCGGTGACGGCGGGCAACTCGCCCAGCACAGCGCCGTGGCGGCCGGCCGGATCGGGCGCGCCGTGCGGTACGCTTCGCGCTGGAGTGCGGTCGCCGGGACGTGGTGGCGACCGCAACCTACCCAAGGTGGTCGATGATCGTGACCTACTGTCAGCAATGCGGCCAATCGACGACGGAACAGGAGATTGGCGGACGCGTCCGGCCGGTCTGCACGGCCTGTGGCGCCGTGACCTATCTCGATCCGAAGCTGGCGGTCGCGGTTGTCATCGAGCGAGACGGCCGGCTGCTCTTTGGACGACGTGGCGCGGGTGCCCGCGAAGCGGGGAAGTGGAGCTTTCCGGCGGGGTTCGTCGAGCGCGGCGAGCGGGTCGAGGATGCCGCCGTGCGGGAGGTGCGGGAGGAGGTCGGGCTGGTAGTCGCGCTCGGCCCGCTCCTCGGTCTCTACTCGGCGACCGGCGAGACGGTCGTCCTCGCGATCTTCGCCGCGACGACCGGCCGCGGCGAGCCGCTGGCGGGCGACGATCTCGATGCCGTCGCCTGGTTCGCGCCCGACGCCCTGCCCGACCTCGCCTTTCCCCACGACGGGCGTATCGTCGCGGCGTGGCGCGCCTGGGTTGAGTCGGGGGAGCGTCCCTGAAGCAGTCCAGCCAATCGAGGGGTCCTGTTGGGCGGCCTGGACCGGTGCGAGGCGCGCCGATCCCGGTGGGCTCGGCGCATGCTAAACTGCCGCCCGTCTTTGGGCGGGGAGCGTCCCGAAATGCGCCGCGGAATCGGGAGGATGGGATGGAGCTGACGGGAGAGCACACCTTCGCCGCGCCACGGGAGCGCGTCTGGCAGTTCCTACTTGATCCCGCGGTGTTGCAACAGTGCCTACCGGGTTGCGAGAAGATGGAGCGGGTCGGGCCGGACGAATACACGACGACGCTGAAGATCGGCGTCGCCATGATCCGCGGCACGTTTCAGGGCCGCGTCAAGATCAGCGACAAGGAGGAGCCTGAGCGCTACACGATGGCGGTCGAGGGGAACGGGTCACAAGGGCAGGTCTCCGGTGTCGGCACGCTCGAGCTGATCGACCAGGGAGACCAGACGCTCGTCCGGTACCGGGGCGACGCCAACGTCCGCGGCACGCTGGCGCGGGTCGGCGGCCGGGTCATCCAACCGGCCGCCAAGATGGTCGTCGGCCAGTTCTTTGACTGCCTGGCCAGCAAGGTAACGGCGCTGTGACGAGGCAGCCGGGGGACGGTGCCGATCAGGGGGCAAGCGGCGTGGTGCATGCGGTCGAGATCACGGTCAATGAGGTGCCGCGGCGGGCGGAGGTCGAACCGCGGCTACTTCTCGTGCAGTTCCTGCGCGACAGGCTGGGGCTGACGGGGACGCACATCGGGTGTGAGACGGGGCAGTGCGGCGCCTGCACGGTGCTGCTGAACGGGCAGGCGGTCAAGAGCTGCACGGTGCTCGCGGTCCAGGCCGACGGCGCCGAGGTGCTGACCATCGAGGGGCTCGCGCCGGCCGGCACGCTCCACCCGGTGCAGCAAGCATTCTGGGAGGAGCACGGGCTTCAGTGCGGCTATTGCACGCCCGGCGTGATCATGTCGACGGTGGCGCTGCTCGAAGAAGTCCCGCATCCAAACGAGGCGACGATCCGCCACGCGCTGGAGGGCAACCTCTGCCGCTGCACCGGCTACCACAACATCGTCAAGGCCGTTCAGGCGGCCGCCGGGAAAGTCGCCGCCGGAGCCCACTCAGAGCCGATAGCCGGTCGCCGGTAGCCAGTTGAATCGATCGGAGCGTGTCCGTGAATCCAGCGCCGTTTGCGTATCACAAGGCGACGAGTGTTTCCGAGGCGATCGGACTACTGCGGGAGTACGGCGAAGAGGCCAAACTGATCGCGGGCGGGCACAGCCTGCTGCCCGTGATGAAGCTTCGGCTCGCTCAGCCCGCGCATGTGATCGACATCGCGGCCCTGAGCGGTCTGCGCGGTGTCCGGGAGGATGGCGGCACGATCCGGATTGGCGCGCTCGCGACGCACCACGAGATCGAGACCGACGCGACGCTGCGCCGGCTGCTCCCGCTCTTGTCGGAAACCGCTGCCGTCATCGGCGATCGCCAGGTCCGCAACCGAGGCACCCTGGGCGGCGCGCTCGCCCATGCTGATCCGGCCGCGGACTACCCCGCGGCGGTGCTTGCCCTGGACGCGACGATCGTCGCCCGCGGACCGGGCGGCGAGCGGACGATCCCGGTGGGGCAGTTCTTCCGCGGTCTGCTCACGACCGCGCTCGGTCGGGACGAGGTGCTGACGGAGATTCGCATTGCCGTTCCCCCCGACCGGACGGGGATGAGCTACCAAAAACTCGCCAATCAGGCGTCGGGCTACGCAACCGTCGGCGTCGCCGCCATCGTCGGCCTTGCCGCGGATGGCCGCTGCACATCGGCGCGGATCGGAGTCACTGGCGCCGGTTCGGCACCGGTTCGCGCCGCGGCCGTCGAGGACGCGTTGCGCGGCGCCGCCCTGGACGAGACGACCGTGCAGGCCGCCGCGGCGCTCGCCGCCGAGGGGCTGGACCTGCTTGACGATCTGCACGCCTCGGCTGAGTACCGCCGGCGCGTCACGATCGGCCTGACCCGCCGGGCGATCCTGGCCGCGGCGCGCCGGGCGGTCTCGTCCTAGCCCACTGATGCCCGCCGCCCGCCCGTTGCGGTGAGCAACCAGCCGGTCGCCGAGCCGGCGATCACGGTCAAGACTCTCGAACGCGGCCACGGCGTCCCCGAGGTCCCGACCTCCTCTTGGGGAAGGCGGAGCAGATTGCCGGTCGGAAGATCCTTGACAATTGATACTACCCGCAGTATCATAATGGTGCAGTGGTGACGCGGCGCGAGAAGCTGAGCGACCGGATCCGGGCGCGACCGCCGGAGGCAGACTACGACGATGTACGGCTCCTCCTCGCCGCTTAGGGTTCGTCAGGAAATAACGGTGCCGCGCCCGGTGTCGTGGGGAGCG
>JRHI01001354.1_pt1 | contig 20960 bp, 16 predicted proteins | sample 215371 | NCBI WGS metagenome assembly JRHI01 (sample SAMN02929681, study PRJNA255918) | sediment metagenome | biome: cave system; feature: Ice Cave; material: Sediment; isolation source: sediment from deep within a dark volcanic ice cave with no known source of... ...
CCGCCAGCGTTCGTCCTGAGCCAGGATCAAACTCTCCGTGAAGAACTGCGCGGCAGAAGGCAAAAGACCCTCCACCGATCACAAAGAGTCGTCAGAGAATTGTCACCTGTTGTCAACTACGACAACAGGTGAACTCCGGGCCTGTCCTTGGCAGGATCAGGCCCATGCACCGCTACTTCGGAGCCCGAGTACACAGGTGGGCTCCAGGATGCACGACGGGGTCAATCTTGGCACCGTCGTCCCTTGGACCCGCAAACGGGCCATGCGAGGCGACGGCGTCGAACCTGGACACACTCCTCGACCGAAAATCGGTCGAAGGGTGCGCATGCTGTTGAGTTTTCAAAGACCGTCGCACCTCTTAAGAAGGGACTTCCTTCTCAGGGGGCATCCGGGAGATCCCGGAGCGGACCGATGAGTATAGCGCCACAGCGACGGGGCTGGGAAGCCCCGTTTGCTGACTAAGCTGCTCCTCGGCCGCGGCCAACCCCGAAGGTCGAGCCGCCCGGTGAGTATAGGGCGGGAGCCCTATACTGCGCCTCGCGCCCCTCATCGAGCCTGAGCCGGCCGTCGGTGAGATCGACGATCTGGCCGTTGCCGGGTGGAGCGGGCCGCCACCGACGGCCGCGGTCAGCCCACTCGTACGCGCGCGAACCGGCGCTTTCCCAGTTGCAATATCCGGCCGTCGAGCTGATTCGACGGCAGGTCGAGCGAGCCGGTGCCGACCGGCTCGCCGTCGAGCCTCACGCCGCCCTGCGCCAGCGCCCTCCTCGCCTCGGAGGTGGAGACATCAAACGCGTGGGCGAGCAGCGCCGGCAAATGCACCGAGCTCGAGAGCAGTCTGTCCTCGCTGCCATCCGCCTGGGGCCAGCGCACCTCCGGTACGTCCGTCGGCGCTTGGTGGGAGACATGGATGCGATCGAATTCACGCTCCGCCGTGACCGCCGCCTTCGCTCCGTGGAAGCGGGACACCAGCGCGCAGGCCAGCGCGCGTTTGGCATCACGCGGACCGACGCTCTCGGAGACCTCGCGACCCAACAACAGCGAGTACCAGAGGGGGAGCGAGGCGTCCGGGATGCTGAGCGTCTTGCCGTACATCTCCTGCGGGGGCTCGGTTACCCCGATGTAGTTGTCGTAGGTCTTCGACATCTTTCGCTCGCCGTCGGTCCCGGTCAACAGCGGCACGGTGAGAACCACCTGCTCGGGCTGGCCGTACGCCCGCTGGATGTCACGGCCGAGCAGGAGGTTGAACTTCTGGTCGGTTCCGCCGAGCTCCACGTCCGCCCGCACGGCCACCGAGTCATACCCCTGGAGCAGGGGGTACAGCAGCTCCAGCACCGAGATCGGCGCGTTTGCGGTGAACCGCTTGGCGAAGTCGTCGCGTTGGAGCAGTTGGGCGACCGTTGCCGTGCGCAGCAGGGAGAACAGCTCCGCCATCGGCATGTCGAGCCATTCGCTGTTGTAGCGGACTTCCAGCCGCCGCTCGTCGAGCACCCTCAGCGCCTGCGACTGGAACGTCCGGGCATTGGCCTCGATCTCGTCCCCTGCGAGCACGGGCCGCGTCGAGGACCGGCCGCTGGGATCACCCACCCGTGCGGTGTAGTCGCCGACGATCAGGACGACGGTATGGCCGAGGTCCTGGAACTCGCGCAGCTTCTGCAGGACGACAGTGAAACCGAGATGAATATCCGGCGCGGTGGGATCGATTCCGAGCTTGACGCGGAGCGCTGCGCCGAGCGCCAGCTTGCGCGCGAGATCCCCCTCGGGCAGGCAGTCAACCGCGTCGCGGGTCAGCCAAGCCGCCGCCTCAGCGGGAGTCTGGGAGGGGCCGCTGCGGTCCCCCGGCTGGTCAGGATCCATCCGGCGCAATGCTAGACTCTCGCCCCCAGCGGGACCCGCCGCCCGTGCCGTCCGGGCTTTGAGGTTTCCCCTGTGTGGCCATCAGGCCGCGAGGGTTGCCGATGCGGCCGACAATCACCCTGCGATCGCTTGAGCGACGACGTTGACATCCCCCAGCCGGGCGACGACCCGCCTTCGCCGATCCTATTCGCCCCACCGCGGCGGCGGTGGCCGATGCGCGGGCGCGGCGGCGAGCGGCCGCCGAAGCCCCGGCTGCGCAAGCTCCGGCTGTTCCTGATCCTCGTCGGCCTCGGCGCCTTGGCCTTTGTCTCGACGGTGTTCGGGATGATGATGGCGGTCGCGTCCGATCTCCCCCAGCTCGAGAACAAGCAGCAGTACAAGCAAGAGGCCAACTCCTTCCTCTACGACGACCGTTGGCGGCCGATCGGGATCTTCGCCCCGCCCAACAACGTCGTGATCGACGAGATCACCGGGGGCAAGCACGAAATCTCGACGTGGATGCAGAAAGCGGTTGTGGCGATTGAGGACAAGCGCTTCTTCAGCAATCCGGGGGTGGACATCCGCGGCATTGCGCGCGCGTTCCTGGCCGACGTCAGCGGCGGAGCCCGCCAGGGGGCGTCAACCATCGCCCAGCAGTTCGTCAAGAACGCCCTGGTCGCGCAGAACAACCGGACGATCCTCGAGAAGCTCCGGGAAGCCGCACTGGCTTACCACCTGACTCGCAAGTGGAGCAAGGACAAGATTCTCCAGGAGTACCTCAACTCGATCTACTTCGGAAACGGCGCCTACGGCGTCGAATCCGCCACGCGTGTGTATTTCGGCAAGAAGTACGGGTTCGATACGTCTCTCTCGGCCGATCAGGCGGCCCAGTCAACCTCTGGCTGCGGCGACACCACGGCAGCGACTCCGCGCCCCAAGTGCGCTTCCAAGTTGGCTCCGTGGGACGCGGCGCTGCTGGCCGGCATGGTCGCCTCGCCGAGCGCCTTCGATCCGATCGCTCATCGGCAGGCGGCGACGACTCGCCGGAATCTGGTGCTCCGCAACATGCTTGACCAGCACTACATATCGCGCCAGCAGTACAACCAGGGTCGCGCCGCGGCGCTCCCGGCCGAGGCCGACATCCAGCAGCCATCCGAGCCGACGGCGGCGCCTTACTTCACCAGCTGGCTGCGACCTCAGATCCTCGCCGCGATGGGGCTTGGCCGGGGTGTTTCCCCCGCCATCGCCGAGTACCGCGCCTACTACGGCGGCCTCAAGATTCGGACCTCGCTGGATCTCCAGATGCAGAAGGCAGCCGAGCAGGCCGTCAGCGCCGCGCTGCCGTCCGGATCCGGTCTCCCGAGCGCCTCACTGGTGGCGATCGACAACAAGACCGGCGAGGTGCGCGCGATGGTCGGCGGCCCGATCGTGAACGGGCAGGAGGATTTCACCCACTTCCCGTTCAACCTCGCCACTCAGGGACAGCGCCAGCCCGGCTCCGCGTTCAAGCCGTTCACGCTGGCGGCGGCACTGATGTCCGGCAAGTACGCACCGGATTCGGTGATCGCCTCGGCTCCGCAGAACTTCATCGTTCCCAACAGCCGTGGCAAGGAGCACTTCATCGTCCACAACTTCGGCAACACGTATTCGGGTTCGATCAGCCTGGCCAACGCGACCGCGGTCTCCGACAACTCTGTGTACTCGCAAGTTGGGATCGACGTGGGGACAACGAGGATCGCGCGGTTGGCCAAGCGGATGGGCATCCGCACCCCGGTTTCCAACAACTACGCGATGATCCTCGGCGGCCTCAAGCAGGGTGTCACCCCGCTTGACATGGCTCACGCATACCAAACGTTCGCCACCGGCGGCAACCGGGTTTACAACCCGGAGCTGGGGGCGCAGAAAGACGGACCGACGGGGATCGCAGAAATTCATTGCGACGTGGTTTCGTGCAATGGCAAGAAGGATGTGATCGACACCCCCACCTACCGACGGATCATCCCCTCGAGCATCGCCAAGACCGTCCACGACATCCTCGTCGGAGTCGTCACCTCCGGCACCGGCACCGGGGCGGCGATCTCGGGTGTCGACGTCGTCGGCAAGACCGGGACGACGTCCAACTACGGCGACGCGTGGTTCGTCGGCTGGACACCCGAGATCACCACCGCGGTGTGGGTCGGCTTTCCGAACAAGCTGGTGTCGATGGCCACCCTGTACAACGGCGGCCCCGTCGAAGGCGGTACCTATCCGGCGAGCATCTGGCAGAACTTCATGACCCAGGCGCTGCAGATCCAGGCCAGTTACGGCCAGAAGCCGGGGCAGAGCTCGAGTGCGTCGATCGCCAGCAGCGCGCCGTCCGCTGGCTCAGGCTCCTCCGCCGGCAGCTCGTCCGCTTCCAGCTCCGGTTCAGGCGTGCCTGGCGCCCCGTCCGCTACGGGGGCGACAGGAGCCGGCGCGGGCCGGGCGAGCCCCGGCGGAGCGGGAGGCGCGGCTGGCGGGACCCCGGGCGGCGGCAGGCCCCCAGGCGGAGGTGCGGGCGCCGGTGGGGTCCCCCCGGCCGGCGGCGGAGGCACCCCCACCGGTGGAGGCACCCCCCCCGCCGGCGGCGGTGGAGCACCCAGCGGCACCGGCGGCGCCGGAATCAGCGGTCACTGAGCCTCCCGAGCGCTCTCCGGTACCCGGGTCGCCCTCCGCGACACGAAACGGTTGTCCGTGGCCGTGAAGCGCCACGGCAGCTCGATCGCCTTGGTGATTCCGATGCGCCGGTCAACACTTACGGGCACCTGCCGCCACTCCTGCGGCCGCTCGGAGATCGTTACCGGACCCTCGAGTAGATCACTGCCGTTGTGGACCAGCTCGATGCCCAGCGCCTGGGTCAGCTTTCCCGGGCCGGAGCACAGGGCCTCGAGCTTGGCCAGCCCGCGTCGGCGGCGCATCATCTCGATCCCGGTGAGCGGCTCGAGCGCTCGGATCAGCACCGCCGCCCCGATGCCCTGCGGCTCCGCGACCGCATTCAGCAGAGCGTGGATTCCGTAGGAGCGGTAGACGTAGGCAACTCCGGGCGGCCCGAACAGCGTCGCCGTTCGCGCAGTGAGCCCGACGAACGCGTGACATGCGGGCTCGGAGTCGCGGTAGGCCTCGGTCTCGACGATCACCCCAGCGCAGCCATCGTTGGTGACGACGCAGCCGATCAATTCGCGCGCCACCTCGAGCACAGGGCGCGCGTAGAAGCTTCGCGTCACCGCAGCGCCGCGCGCGCGCGCTGCAGCTGCTCGCGCACCCGCGCCAGGCTCGTGCCCCCCTGAGAGACCTTCGACTCGAGCCAGGCGCCATCGCCGAGCACGGCGTAGAAATCCTCGTCGAGGAGCTCCGAGTGCTCGGCAAGCTCCTCGCGCGTCAGCGCCGACAGGGATCGGCCCTCGGAGATGGCGAGCGCGACCAACCCCGCGACGACCCCGTGGGCCTGCCGAAACGGCATCCCTCGCCGGACCAGCAGGTCGGCGATATCGGTGGCGGCCAGAAACTCGTCGGCTGCCGCGGCGGCGAGTCGCTCACGCCGGAAGCTGATCGATTCCATCATCCCCCGCGCTGCGGTCAGTGACAGCTCGAGCGTGTCGACGGCATCGAACAGGTGCTCCTTGTCCTCCTGCATATCCTTGTTGTAGGTCAGCGGGAGCGCGTGGAAGGTGCCGTGCAGGGCCGCCAGGTGGCCGGTGACCCGCGGCGCCTTGGCGCGCAGCAACTCGGCCGCATCGGGATTCTTCTTCTGCGGCATGATCGAGGAGCCGGAGGCCCATGCATCCGACACCTCGCAGAAACCGAATTCCTCGGTTGACCACAGCACGATCTCGGCGCCGAGGCGCGAGAGGTGGGTGGCACAAGTCGCGGCGGCGGCCAGGTAGTCGAGCACGAAGTCGCGGTTCGAGACCGCGTCGATGGAGTTCTCGGCTACCTCGGCGAAGCCGAGCTCCCGCGCCACGTACTCGCGGTCGGTGTCGAAGTTCACGCCGGCCAGCGCCCCGGCCCCGAGCGGCAGCCTCGACGTCTCACCGGCGACGGCGAGGAACCGGCGGCGGTCACGGGTCAGCATCCACACGTAGGCGAGCAGGTGGTGGCTGAGGTACACGGGTTGCGCGCGTTGGAGGTGGGTGTACCCGGGCATCGGCCAATCCAGATGACGCTCGGCCAGATCGATCAGCGTGCCCGCAAGCTCGTCGATCGCCCCGGTCGCCTCGACCGAATGCGCGCGGACGAACATCGCCATGTCGGTGGCCACCTGGTCGTTGCGGGACCGTGCGGTGTGGAGCCGGCCTCCGGCCGGCCCCGCGAGCTCGGTGACGCGGCGCTCGATCGCCATGTGGATGTCCTCGTCGCCGTCGGCGAACCGGAAGCTGCCATCGCTCAGCTCCTGCCCTACGTCGTCGAGCGCACGGTGAAGCTGATCGCGATCCTCGGCGGAGATGATCTCCCGTTCGGCCAGCATCGACGCATGCACCCTGGACTGCTCCACGTCGTAGGGGCCGAGGCGCCAGTCGAAGGCGATCGAGTCGTTCAGGCGACGGAACGTTTCATGTTGAGGCTCAGCGAAGCGGGACATGGACGATGACGATGTTAGGGACGCGCTTGCCCGACGACATCCGCCAGCGCCGTCGCCACCCGCTCCACCTGACCATCGGTCATCTCCGGAAAGAACGGCAGAGCGATCGAACGTGCCGCGACGTTCTCGCAGACCGGGAATTCACCTTCGCGATGACCGAACTGCTCGCGGTAGTAACTCATCAGGTGCACGGCCGGAAAATACGGCTTGCTGGGAATGCTGTGGCGCTCGCGCATGGATCGCACTACGTCATCACGGTCGATCCGCGAGGGCAGCTGGACGACGAACACGAACCAACCACGCCGATTGCCGTCCGCGTCCGGGCACGGAAGCTCCAGCCCTTCGATGCGCGCCAGCGCCTCCCGGTAGCGTGCCGCCACGCGCGCTCGTCCGGCCAGCATTTCGTCCAGTCGGCCCAACTGGGCTAGTCCAAGGGCGCTCGCGAGGTCCGATAACCGGTAGTTGAAGCCGAGACGATCGTGGTCCAGCCACCCCATGTCCGGAGCGCGGCCCTGGTTGCGCTCGGAGTCGATCCGCTCCTTCAGCGCCGAATCAGCCGTCGTCACCATCCCCCCCTCCCCGGTCGCCAGCTGCTTGTTGGCGTAGAAGCCGAACACCGCGGAGTGCCCGCGCGCGCCGACCTTGACTCCGTCGGGATGGACGGCCCCCAGCGCCTCGCAGGCATCTTCGACGATTGGCAGGCCGATCCGCTCGAAGGCGGGAATGTCGGCCGGGTAGCCGAACACGTGGACCGGCAGCACGGCGGCAGTGCGCTCGGTGACCGCAGCCGCGGCGGCGGCGGGGTCGAGGTTCAGACTCACCGGGTCGATGTCGGCGAACACCGGTGTGGCTCGCTCGTAAACGGCGACATTGGCGCTGGCCACGAACGAGAACGGCGAGGTCACGACCTCCGCGCCGTCGCTCACCCCTACCGCGCGCAGCGCCAGGTGCAGGCCCGCGGTCCCGCTCGATACTGCGCTCGCGTGCACCGCGCCCGTCCAGGCCGCGAACGCGCGCTCGAAGTCCGGTCCGGTTCGTCCGAGCGACAGCTGTCCTGAGCGCAGAACCTCGAGCACGCGCTGCTCTTCAGCCTCGCCCAGAACCGGGCGCGCGAGCGGAATCGCCTCCCGCGTCACGTCGGACGAGCTGGGGTTATGCGCCTGACCGGTTGCCGACGAACCACGTGCATCCCGTACTCGAGCGAATCGACGAGCGCTTCCCAGGACGCCTCGATCACGTTCTCTGAGACGCCGATCGTGCCCCACACCTCGTCTCCGTCTGAGGTGTCGAGCAGCACCCGCGTGACCGCTCCGGTTCCCTTCGCCTCGTCCAGGATCCGCACCTTGAAGTTGACGAGGTCGATGTCCGCCAAGTGGGGATGGATCTCGACGAGGGCGTCACGGAGGGCTCGGTCGAGCGCGTGGACGGGACCATTGCCCTCGGCGGTGCGGACATAACGTTCCCCGTCGACCCAAATCTTTATGGTCGCCTCCGTCTCGACGCGCCCGTCGGCCCGCTTCTCGACGATCGCGCGCCAGGACTCCAGACGGAACAGCGGCTCGTACTCCCCGGTCTGCTTGCGCAGCAGCAGCTCGAAGGACCCATCAGCCGCCTCGTAGTGATAGCCGAGATGCTCCAGCTCCTTGACCCGTTCGACCACCCGCCCAGCGGTGGCGTCATCGAGCTCGATCCCAGCGTCCGCAGCCCGGGCGTGAACGGTGCCCTTGCCCGAGAGCTCGGAGACCAGCAACTCGCGCGTGTTCCCGACCACGCCCGGATCGATGTGCTCGAAGGTGGCCGGATCGGCGGTGACGCCTGCGACGTGCATACCGCCCTTGTGGGCGAACGCGTTGCGACCCACGTACGGCTGGTTCGGATCCGGTGTGAAGTTGAGCAGCTCGTCGAGGAAGTGCGCGGTCGGGGTGAGCGAGGCCAGCTGTCCGTCGGAGACGCACTCGTAGCCGAGCTTCAGCTGCAGATTGGGAATGACCGAGACGAGATTGGCGTTACCGCAGCGCTCGCCATAGCCGTTCATCGTGCCCTGTACGTGACTCGCTCCCTGCGCCACCGCGGCAAGTGTGTTCGCCACCCCGCAGCCCGCATCGTCGTGACAGTGGATCCCCACCGCCGCGGTCGACCCAGCGAGCGCAGTCACCACCTGCGCCATCGCCAACGACACGTGGTGCGGGAGGCTTCCCCCATTCGTGTCACAGCAGACGACGGTGTCAGCACCGGCCTCGGCGGCTGAGCGCAGACACTGGAGCGCGTAGTCCGGGTCGTCCTGGAAGCCGTCGAAGAAGTGCTCCGCGTCGTACACGACGCGCTTGCCCTCGCCGACCAGGAACGCGACCGAGTCCGCGATCATCCGCAGGTTCTCCGCGCGATCGACCTTTACCACCTTCTCCAGGTGCAGCCCCCAACTCTTGCCGACGATCGTGCAGACAGGCGCGAAGCACCCGGCGATCGTCCGCAACGCCGGGTCCTCGGAAGCCACACGAGAGTCGCGTCGGCGGGTCATTCCGAACGCCGCGATCTGGGCGTGAGCGAACGTCTCGGCGGCGAGCAGCCTGAACAACTCGAGCTCCTTGGGGTTTGAGCTGGGAAACCCGGCTTCGATCAGATCAATACCGACCTCATCGAGACGATGGGCGACCCGCAGCTTCTCCGGCGCTGAGAGCGACATTCCCTCTCCCTGCATGCCATCGCGAAGGGTTGTGTCGTAGAGCTGGATCTTGGTCATCGAGGCGGTCTCCTGGGCGTGAAGGGGCGGACTACGGGGCAGCGATCAGCGCGAGGCGCCAACCGCATCCGTAATTCGCCCGCTCCACCGCAGTGCTCCCGCCGAGCTCATCAAACGGCCTTCGTCGGCACCTTCACGTGATCGAGCCACTCGGCGTAGCGCGGATCCCGGCCGTGGAGAGCATCGTCGAAGACCCGCTGGACCTCGCGGGTGACCAGACCGGGCTCGCCGGCGCCGATCTGGTGATCGTCGATCTCGCGCACGGGCACAAGCTCGGCGGCCGTGCCGGACATGAACACCTCGTCGGCGAGATACAGCTCCGCGCGGGCAACATCGCGTTCGACGACCTCGTAGCCAAGATCGCGGGCGATCCTGATGATCGACTTGCGGTTGATCCCATCGAGAATTCCCGCCGTCTGCGGCGGGGTTAGAAGTTGCCCGTCCCGGAAGGCAAAGATGTTTTCGCCGGACCCCTCGCACACGAAGCCATGCGGATCAAGCAGGATCGCCTCCTGATATCCGGCCTTCGAGGCCTCGATCTTGGCCAGAACGCTGTTGAGGTACTGCCCGGAGGCCTTGGCGTGAGGAATCAGCGAGTCGTGAGAGATCCGCCGCCAGCTGGAGACCTTGGCGCGGATGCCGTGCTGCTTGCCGTCCTCGCCGAGATACGCCCCCCACTGCCACGCAGCGATCGAGACCTCCACCGGAGCGTCGAGCGGATACAACCCCATTTGCCCATAGCCGCGGTAGACGATCGGGCGGATGTAGCACTCGCGCAGATCATTGGCCGCGATCAGCTCGTGGGTCGCCGAGCGCAGCTCCTCGAGCGTGAACGGGATCGGCATGTAATAGAGCTCAGCCGATTTGAACAGACGGTCGAGATGGTCGCGGTGGCGGAAGATCGCCGGACCGCGGGCGGTCTCGTAGGCCCGCTCGCCCTCGAACACCCCGGTGCCGTAGTGCAGGCCGTGCGTCAATACGTGGACCTTGGCGTCCTCCCAGGCGACGAGCTCTCCGTTCTGCCAGATGAGGTCCGCTTGTTCCACAGCTTGCTCCTTAGAGGTGTTTGAGGACTGCCTCGGTGGCGCGTGCCGTATCCGCGTCGCCCCCGAGGTCGGCCGTGCGCAGCCCCTCGGCGAGCGCCTGGTCGACCGCCGATTCTATCGCCGCCGCCTCCACTTCCAAATTCAATCCGTGGCGGAGCATCATCGCCGCGGACAGAAACATCGCCAGCGGGTTGGCCACCCCAGTACCGGCGATATCCGGTGCCGATCCGTGAACGGGCTCGAATACACCCGGGCCGGTCTCGCCCAACGAGGCGGAAGGCAGCATCCCGATCGACCCCGTCAGCATCGCGGCCTCGTCGCTGAGGATGTCGCCGAACATGTTCTCGGTGACGATCACTTCGAAGTGCCTGGGGGCTGAGATCAATTGCATCGCCGCGTTGTCGACCAGCACGTGCTCGAGCTCGAGGTGCGGGAACTCGCGGGCATGTAGCTCCCGGACCACCTCCCGCCACAGCCGGCTGGTTTCGAGCACGTTGGCCTTGTCAACGCTGGTCACCCGGGAGCGCGCGGCTTCGAAGGCCACCCGCGCAATCCGCTCGATTTCCGCTCGGGTGTAGACACAGGCATCGGAGGCGGAGTCTGTCGTCCGGGTCTTCTCGCCAAAGTAGATGCCCCCCGTCAGCTCGCGTACGACGAGCAGATCGGTGCCCTCTATCAGCTCCCGCTTGAGCGGGCTGGCGTCGTAGAGGGGCGGCAGGGGTCGCACGGGCCGGAGGTTGGCGAACAGCCCCAGACCCTTGCGCAGTCCCAACAGCCCCTGCTCGGGGCGAGGCTTGGCAGGGTCGGTGGTGTCCCACTTGGGACCGCCCACTGCGGCCAGGAGCACGGCATCAGCGGTCAAGCACGCGGCCAGCGTTTCGTCGGTCAGCGCGACTCCGTGAGCATCGATCGAGGCGCCTCCGAACGGATGTTCCTCGTAGTCGAAACGCAGGTCCAGGGCGTTCAGCACCTCAACGGCGGGAGCGATGATCTCGGGCCCGATCCCGTCGCCGGACAGGAGCACGATCTTGTGAGCCATCGGCGGCAAGCTACACGGCGGAGGGGGATAATGAGGGCGTGGCCTACGACGAGGATCTCGCCGATCGCATCCGTGAGCTGGTGGGTGGCGAGGACGGACTGACCGAGAAGAAGATGTTCGGCGGTCTGGCCTTCCTGATCGGCGGTCACATGGCGGTCAGCGCGAGCGGCAAGGGTGGCTTGCTGCTGCACGTCGACCCCGCACAGACCGACGCGCTGCTGGGCAAGCCGCATGCGGAGCCGTTCGTGATGCGCGGCCGGGCCATGCAGGGCTGGCTGCGGGTGGACGCCGCGGGGCTGGCCACCAAGCGCCAGCTCGAGCGCTGGGTCGCCCGCGGAGTGGCCCACGCGCGATCCCTGCCACCAAAATCGGGTTAGCCTTCGGGATTGCGCGCGGTCATGTTGAGGCGCACGTAGTCCAGCACGAGCGGTTCACCGGTGCGCTCGAGGACGTGCTCGACAAAGGGCTGACGTAGCGCCCGCGGCAGCCGGTCGAGGTGCCGCACCAGACAGACCGAGCTGACGAAGGCGCGCGCGTCGGGGAGGGTCACCGAACGCGGCTCGAGCCACGAGCTGACCTCGGAAAAGCCGACGTCCTCCAGTCGCTCGGAGTTCTCCGCTGCCGTGGCGTAGTTCCACGGCCGTTGCCAGCCGTCGAAGTACTCCGCGAACGGTGGTTCGCTGGCCACCTCGTCAGACTGCACGCGGAAGGCGTCGATGTTGCCCCTGCCGCCGCACTGAGCCATCAGCCTCCCCCCCACCTTGAGGTTCCGCCGCAGCGCCGCAAACAGCACCACGTGATCGGAGATCCAGTGAAACGTGGCGTTGGAGAAGATCACGTCGACCGGCTCGGGGAGCGAGAGTTCGCTCAGGTCCTGCCCGAGCACGGTGGCACGATCGCCGAGCCGCGCACGGGTGTGCCGCACCATCGACGGGGCCGCGTCGACGGCGTACACCCGCCCCCGGGGCACGCGCTCGAGCAGCAGCTCAGTCACTCGTCCTGATCCGCAACCGGCGTCGAGGACGATCTCGTCGCCGCGCAGCTCGAGGCGCTCCAGCTGCTCTCGCGCCCATCCGGCCTGCGGATCGGATATCCGGTCGTAGGTCGCCGCATCCCAGTCGCAGCCTGCTGCGGGGACACTCATAGGAGTGCGGTGGTGACAGGGCCGGGCCGCTCACGGCTGCCCTCGAAGGCCGAGATCGCCTCGTCGGCCTCCAGCGTCAGCGCGATGTCGTCCAGGCCATTGAGCAGCCGGTGCTTGATCTCAGAGTCGACCTCGAACCGCGCCGTCCCTCCGGGCCAGCGCACCTCCTGACCCGCCAGGTCCACCTGTGCCTCGCCCGCCTCGGCGATCGAGGCGCATTCGGCGGCGGTCAACTCCACCGGGAGCAAACCGATCTTCGTGCAGTTGGAGCGAAAGATGTCGGCGAAGCTCGGCGCGATCACGGCATGAAAGCCGTAGTCCTCGAGCGCCCAGGGAGCGTGCTCACGGCTCGACCCGCAGCCGAAGTTACGACCGGCCACGAGGATTGGATTGCGCGGCAGATCCCAACCCGGCTCCATCGCCCAGTCGTGGAACAGGTATTGCCCAAAGCCGGTCCGCTCCACGCGCTTGAGGAACTGCTTGGGAATGATCTGGTCGGTATCGACGTCGTCGCGATTAAGCACCGAGACGCGTCCCGTGATCGTTTCGATCGCTTTCATGACTGCCACTCCCTGATGTCGACAAACCGGCCTTCGATCGCGGCTGCTGCCGCCATTTGTGGGGACACCAGGTGCGAGCGGGCCCCTCTCCCCTGGCGTCCCTCGAAGTTGCGATTCGACGTGGAGGCGACCCGTTCCCCCGGCGCGGCGATGTCCGGGTTCATGCCCAGGCACATCGAGCAGCCCGCGCCCCGCCAGTCGAAGCCGGCACGCCGGAACACCTCGTCGAGGCCTTCGCGTTCAGCCTGAGCCTTGACCTGCTGAGACCCCGGCACGACCATCGCGTACACGTCGGCGGACACCTTGTGCCCGTCGACCACCGCGGCCGCAGCGCGTAGATCCCCGATCCGCGAGTTCGTGCACGAGCCGATGAACACGCGGTCGAGCTTGATCTCGCTGATCGGCGTGCCCGGTTCCAGCCCCATGTACTCGAGCGCGCGCTCATCCTGCTCGGAGGCCGGCTCGGGCACGGCCTGCGTGACCGAAACGACCATCTCCGGGTTGGTTCCCCAGGTCACCATCGGGCTGAGCGCGTCCGCGTCGACGACGATCTCACGGTCAAAACCGGCACCCGCTTCGGTCTCCAGCGAGCGCCAGGACTGCGGAACCTCGCTGGGGGCCCCGGGACGGCCGTCCATCCACTCAAAGGTGGTCTCGTCGGGGGCGATCATCCCGGCCCTCCCGCCCGCCTCGATCGTCATGTTGCACACCGTCATCCGGCCCTCCATCGACAGCGCTCGGATCGCCGGGCCGGCGAACTCGACCACGTGACCGACCGCGCCGGCCACCCCAATCTGGCCGATCGTGGCCAGGATCAGATCCTTAGCCGTGACCCCGAAGCCGAGCTCGCCCTCGTAGCGGATCCGCATCGACTTGGGTTTCGACTGCACCAGACACTGCGTGGCCAGCACGTGCTCGACCTCGCTCGTGCCAATACCGAACGCCAGGGCCCCGAACGCCCCGTGGGTGGCCGTGTGCGAATCGCCGCAAACTATCGTCATTCCCGGCTGGGTCACGCCGAGCTCCGGGCCGATCACGTGCACGATCCCCTGATGCTCAGAGCCGAGCGAGTAGATCGGGATGCCGAATCCCTCGCAGTTGCGCTCCAGCGTCTGCACCTGGACCCGCGACAGCTGGTCGCGAATTCTCGCGGTTACGGGCGTCCCGTCGGTGGGGACATTGTGGTCGGCGGTGGCCAGTGTGCGGTCAGGGCGGCGCACCTTGCGCCCCGCGAGCCGGAGCCCGTCGAAGGCCTGCGGACTCGTCACCTCGTGCACGAGGTGCAGGTCGATGTACAGCAGGCCTGGCGCCACCTCGTGCGCACTCCAGATCTTGTCGAACAGGGTCTTGGGCATGGCTTTCGGTCAGCTCCTTCGCAGCCCGGCGCTGACCAGGGCCAGCAGCACGGCCTCATCGGGTCCTGGGTTCTCGAAATGGTGGGCCAGGTCAGCGTCGAAAGTGACGCAGTCGCCGGCCGAGAGCTCGAAGCGCTGCCCGTCGGACACCAGCGCCACCGCGCCGGATTCGACCAGCGCGCTCTCACGGCTTCCGGGCTCGTGCATCGGAGGATCGCCGGGGCCGCCGGTCACCGCACCCGGGGCCAGCACGTGACGCGACAGTTCCGCCCGCTGGCCCGGCAGCGGCGGGGTGAGGATCTCGTAGCTGTGGCCCTTGGCTCGTCCCGGGCCCTTTCGCCGCTCCGCGCGGCGAACGATCGTCACCGACCCGCTCTCGTCCAGGCGCAGGAGTTGCGACAGCCGCAGCTCGAGCCCAGCGGCAATCCGGCTCGCCACCTGAAGGGTCGGGCTGGTCTCGCCGCGCTCGACCTGCGAGAGCATCGGCGCGCTCACCCCGGAACGCTCGGCGAGGTCCCGCAGCGACAGGTCCATCGCCTCTCGCAGCGCCCGCACGCGAATCCCCAGCGCCTGGATCGGACCCGCCAATTCGGTAACGACTGGCATACGGGCGTACGTTATCACGTACACCGGGGGTGCGAGGCCGCGGGGCGTGGGCCTGTAGCCTCACCTCCATGATCTCGCGTCCCGACGTGCTCGTCCTCGGCGGTGGTGGTGTGCTCGGGGAGGCCTGGATGATGGGCGTGCTCGCAGGCTTCGAGGACGCGACCGAGTTTGACCTGCGCCGGTGTGAGCACTTCGTCGGCACCTCGGCGGGCGCGATCGTCGCGGCCCATCTGGTAGCGGGAAGATCGCCCCGCCGCCCATCGAGCGTCGGCACGGAGCTCGAGGTGGCCGGCTCGCGCCCAGTCAATAGTCTCGCCAACGTCGCGATCGGCGCCGCGCGCCGGGCCGGCTCATGGGCGCTTGCCGCGGGGGCCTCGTTTGCGCCGCTCGCGCTCGGCCTCGCGGCCCCTGGAGGGGCGCTGGTGCGCGCCGGCATGCTGCGTGCCCTCCCCCATCCCCAGGACACGCTCGACGATCTGCGGCGCACCGTCGAGCAGTCCGGCGCGCGGTTCGACGGCCGCCTGCGGGTAGCGGCGGTCGACCGGCGCAATGGTCGACGGGTGATGTTCGGCAGCCCGCGCTCCCCGCAAGCCAGCGTCGCCGAGGCGGTAGCAGCGTCCTGCAGCGTACCGTGGCTGTTCGCGCCGGTGAGGATCGCGGGGCGGGATTACGTCGACGGGGGTGTGTGGAGCGCGACCAACCTCGACGCCGCGCCGGCCGGCTTACACACCCATGTCCTGTGTCTCAACCCGGCGGCGAACATCGTCGGGACCCATAGCGTTCTCGCCCTGATCGGCAATGTCGCCCGCTCCGCGGTCTCGATCGAGGCGCTGGCCCTGCGCCGCCGCGGTGCGGCGGTTCACACGGTGGCGCCGAATATGGAGAGCGTCGCGGCGATGGGAACCAACTTCATGGACCGCGAGCCCCGCGGCCGGGTTCTGGCCGCAGGGTATCGCCAGGGGATCTTGCTGGCGGAGGCCGCTAAGGGGTCCGCACCGGCTCCGCGGCAGCCGCAGTAGCCGCCTCGGCTTCGGCCATGACGCCCCGGCGGCGGACCGCGTTGGAGAGCGCGCGCACATAGGCGCGAGCCGCCGCCTCGAGAATGTCCGTGGAGACGCCCTGCCCGGAGCCGGTCACGCCCTTGACGTCCAGCACGACCGAGGTCTCGCCCAGCGCGTCCTGACCCCCCGTGACCGCGTCGACGCGGAATTCCCGCAGCTTCGCCTCGGTCCCCGTGGCAGCGTTGATGGCATGGAAGATCGCGTCGATCGGCCCGTCGCCGGTGAACGATCCGGTCATCTCCGCGCCCGCGGGCGAGCGGACCCCCACCGTGGCATGCGGTGGCCGGCGGGAGGAGGCCTCGACGTCGAACCACTCGAGCTGATAGCCGGCCAGCTCCTCCCGCAGCTCGTCGGTCAGCAGTGCCTCGAGGTCCATCGCGGTGACCTGCTTCTTCTTATCCGCAATCTCCTTGAAGCGCTTGAACGCGGTGTTCAGGACCTGGCCGCTGGCCTCGAAGCCGAGCTCCGACAGAGCCTGCTGCAGCGCGTGCCGTCCTGAGTGCTTGCCGAGCACGATCGAGTTCTTCTCCAGGCCGACCGTCGTCGCATCCATGATCTCGTAGGTGGTCCGCTCCTTGAGTACGCCGTCCTGATGGATGCCGGACTCGTGCGCGAACGCGTTACGTCCGACGATCGCCTTATTGGGCTGCACCACGTACCCGGTCAGCCGCGAGACCAGCCGCGAGGTCCGGGCGATCTCCTTGGTCACCGCTCCGGTGTGTAGACCCACGTCCGCCTGCCGGGTGTGCAGGAGCATCACGATCTCCTCGAGCGACGCGTTCCCGGCCCGCTCGCCGATCCCGTTGATGGCGCACTCGACCTGGCGGGCGCCGGCCAGCAACCCCGCGAACGAGTTGGCCACGGCCAGGCCGAGGTCGTCGTGGCAGTGCACCGATAAAACCACGCGCCGCAGGTCCGGCACGAATGCGTAGAGTTGCTCCAGATAGGCCGTGAACTCGTGCGGCATCGTGTAGCCGACGGTGTCCGGGATGTTGATCGTGCTCGCGCCCTCGTCGATCGCGATCTGGCACACCTCGGCGGTGAACTCGACGTCGGCGCGGGTGGCGTCCATCGGCGAGAACTCGACGTCATCGACGTACCGCTTGGCGTGCGCCACCGCCGCCCGAGCCTGGCCCTTGACGTCATCCCGGGTGGCCTGGAGCTGGTGCACGATGTGGATGTCGGAGGTCGAGATGAAGGTGTGGATCCGCGGGCGGGCGGCATCCTTGACGGCATTCCAGGCGGCATCGATATCCGCCACGTGGGTCCGCGCCAGGCCGGCAATCACCGGGCCCTCGACCGTCCTCGAGATTTCCTGCACCGCCTCGAAGTCGCCGGGCGAGGTGATCGGGAAGCCCGCTTCGATCACGTCGACGCCGAGCCGTGCGAGCTGTTGGGCGATCTCCAGCTTCTCCTGGGTGTTCAGTGAGATGCCGGGCGACTGCTCGCCGTCCCGAAGCGTAGTGTCGAAGATCAGTACACGGCTGGGATCCTCGTTGGTCATGTCAATTCCCTTCTGTCTCGAACTTGGCTTCTTCTCGGTGCTGGTTCGCGGCTACGTGCGGCCGCCGGCGCGCTATTCCCCCCGAGGGGGGAGGAGAAGAAGTGCAAGGGCAAGACGGAGTGACATGCGCGGCGAAGACTAGCAGCGCGCCCTCGGCGCGCAAGGGGTCAGCGCTCCGCGTAAAGCGCTTCGATGTCGGCCGCGTACTTCTCCGCGATCGGCTTGCGCTTGAGCTTCATCGTCGGCGTCAGCTCGTCGCCGGCCGGCGTCCAGTCGGTCGCCAGCACGTGAAAGCGTTTGATCTGCTCGACCCGCGAGAGGTGGGAGTTCGCTCGGGCCACACCGGCGCTCACTTCGTCGAGCACGGAGGGTTCGCCGGCCAGGGCCTCAGGTGAGGCGTCCGGGAGACCATGGCGCTGCGCAAACGCCGCCGAGCCGTCGGGATCGAGCACGATCAGCGCGACGTTGTACGGGCGGCTGTCGCCGATCGCCACCGCTTGGCCGATCAGCGGGCTGCCCATCTTCAGCTGCTGCTCGATGTTCGCCGGCGACATGTTCTTGCCCGAGGCGTTGATGATCAGCTCCTTCTTGCGGTCGATGATCTTGAGGTAGCCGTCGCTGTCGAGCTCCCCGATGTCGCCCGTGTACAGCCACCCATCTGCATCGATCGTCTTGGCGGTCTTCTCGGGCTCGTTGCGGTAGCCACCCATCACGATCCCGCCGCGCACGAGCACCTCGCCGTCCTGCGCGATCCTGACCTCGACTCCCGGCAGTGGCTTGCCTACGGTCCCGAACTTCAGGCCGTCGGCCGGCATCAGCGTGGCGACGCACGAGAGCTCTGACATCCCCCATACCTCGCAGATCGGAATCCCGAGGGCCGCGAAGAATTCGAATACGGCCAGTGGGGCGGGCGCGGCGCCGATCATGTAAGACTCGCAGCGATCAAAGCCGAGCTTGGCCCGCACGGCGGAGAAGATCCGCTCGTCGGCCAGGCGGTATGCGTCGAGTTCCTCAGGGCTGACGGTCTCCCCCCGCTGCTCGAACCGGACCTTGCGTATCCCCAGTCCGAGCGCCTGCTCGACGGCCCGTCGCCTGTCCGGGTCCGGTTCGGCCGCGAACTCCGCTTGCAGGGCCGACATCAGCTTCTCCCACATCCGCGGAACGCTTCCGAATCGCGTCGGGCGGGCGTCGACCACGTGCGCAAACACCTGGCCCGGATCGGGACAGGTCGTGATGGTGAAGCCCCAGATCATCTGCGCGTAGTGGACGAGGCCGCGATCGGCGATGTGGGCGTTGGGCAGAAATGAGATGACCGAACCGTCGTCCGAGCGCCATCCCGTCGCTTCGTGCAGGGCGCGGCACTGCGCGAGCTCGTTGGCGTGGGTGATCTGCACGCCCTTGGGAGGTCCGGTGGTCCCGGAGGTGTAGATCAGCGTGAGCACGTCCTCGGGAGCGACGGCGCGCCAGGCGGCCTCGAGGTCGAAGCTGGGATCTGGCGTGAGCGCCTCGAGCTCCGCCAACGAGATCACGTCCTCCGGCGCGTCGTCGATGACGATCAGATGCTCGATCGAGTCAGCTTCGGCGATCGCCTCCCGCGCCGCGTTCAGAAAGGCCGCCTCCACGACCATGATCCGGTTGGCGGCGTCGCTCAGCAGGTACGCGATCTGCTCCGGCGAGGACGTGTTGTAGATCGAGAACGGGGCGCCGCCGAGGTGCATCACCGCGGTGTCGAGCAGGTGGAACTCGGGCCGATTGGTGAGCATGAAGCCGACGGTGTCGCCGCGGCGAACGCCGAGGGCGTGGAAGCTGCCGGCCAACCGGCGAACCCGCTCGGAGTACTCGGCGAAGCTGATCTGCACACCGTCGCCGATGGTGCGCAACGCCGCCGTGTCGGCCCGCTCGGCGACCACGAGCTGAAATGCCTCGCACATGCTGCGGGCCTTCAGTGGGCGTGGCGGCGCCTGCGCGGGCCGGATCTCGAGAACGCCCTCCATCGTCGGGCCTACATCTATCACCCGCCGCGGGCGATCGCTAGTCCGCACCGCTAGAGCGAGACGGTCCGTCCGGCCTGGAATCCCTCCCCGGCGACGATCTCGTCGACCACCGCGCGCGGCACCGCCGTGTCGGTGGTGATCGCCATCGCGGCGAAGCGGCGGTCGCCGTCCTCGCCCTCACCCGGCTGCCGACCGACGGCCGCGGAGACGATGTTGACGCCGTGCGAGCCAAACGTCGTCCCGACCCGCCCGATCATGCCGGGCAGGTCCTGGTAGCGCAGCAGCGTGATGTGATCCTCGAGCTGCACGTCGAAGCGCTGATCCCATGCCTCGAGCAGATGTGGGCGGTTCCGACGCCCGATCAGGGTGCCCACCACCCGTACCCGGGTCTCGCCGCAGCGCAGCGTGACGCGCACGAGGTCGGTGTAATCCCTCACCCCGCTGCTCTTGGTCTCCGCGATCCGAATCCCGCGCTCCTCGGCGATCGCGGGAGCGTTGACCTCGTTGACCTCCTCCTCGGTGTGCTCGCGGAGCACGCCGAGCAGCACCTGGATCGACAGCAGACGGGTGTCCCGTTCGGCGATCCGGCCGAGGAACTCGGTTTCGACCGCGTCGACCGAGGACCCCTCGGAGAGCGTGATGGCGATCCGCCCGAGCGAGCGACAGAGGGGCACGAACGGTCCCAGCACCTCCATGTCCTCAGCCGGGATCGCCGGCACGTTCACCGCGCTCGTGACGACGCCGCCGGTCAGCGCGGCGATCACCTGCTCCGCCGCCTGGTAGCCGGCGCGGTCGGTGGCCTCGGCGGTCGAGGCGCCGAGGTGGGGCGTGACGATCACGTTCGGGTACCCGAACAGCGGGTGCTCGGTCACCGGTTCGGAGCGAAACACGTCAAGCGCTGCGCCGGCGACCTTCCCGGAGTCGAGCGCCGCCTTGAGGGCCTCCTCGACCACGAGTGGACCGCGGGCCACGTTGAGGATGCGCACGCCGTCCTGGCATTTGGCCAGCGCCTCGGCGTCGAGCCAACCCTCGGTATCCGGGGTGTTCGGTAGGTGCAGGGTGATGAAGTCCGCATTGGCATACACGTCATCGGACGCCGCCACCTTTCCCACCCCCAACTCTCGGTAGCGTTCGGCGCCGACATAGGGATCGAACGCGATCACGTGCATTCCGAACCCGCGGGCGCGTTGCGCGACCAGCTGGCCGATCCGCCCGAAGCCGAGAATCCCGAGCGTCTTCTCATAGAGCTCGACGCCGGAGAACTTGGACCGTTCCCACTTCCCGGAGGTCAACGACGCGTGCGCCTGGGGGATGTTCCGCGCCAGCGCCAGGAGCAGCGCCATTGTGTGCTCGGCGGCGGTGATCACGTTCGACTGCGGCGCGTTGGCGACGACGATCCCGCGCTTGGTCGCGGCCGGAACGTCGACGTTGTCGACGCCGACGCCGGCCCGGCCGACCGCGCGCAGGCGGGTGGCGCG